>Ga0255088_1000672_pt1 | contig 14780 bp, 9 predicted proteins | sample Colum_Miss_RepB__2_FD_188587 | JGI IMG/M metagenome (GOLD analysis project Ga0255088, IMG submission 188587) | Freshwater microbial communities from Columbia River, Oregon, United States - Colum_Miss_RepB_8d | ecosystem: Environmental > Aquatic > Freshwater > River | place: USA: Oregon...
CCAACTGCGTATCGCGGCTAGCCTCATCAATGAAGCGCAACATCTTCACAGTCGAGGCCACCTGAGAACCGAAGCCCATGATCACGACACTGTTGGTCGTGCCGACGGGGATCAGCTGCTGCGTGTTCTGGTCCGGGAACAACGGGCGCATCGAGTTCGACAGGTTGCGCACATCCGTGTTCGGAAGGTCAATCACCGTCGTGATCAGCACGGCCGGTTGATCAGCGTACTTGTCGAGCTCATCCGGCGTGACATACACCGCGTTCTGACGCGCCTGTGTACGGTTGTTGCCTTGGATGTTTTGAATCAAGACGACGGCGAGGTGCTCCGGTCCGACCCGGCTGCACACGAAGTCGTTCATGATCATCATGATCTGGAAGAACGAATAGAACTCGCCCTTCGGGATGCGCTTGCTGCCGTACATGCGCAGCGGTGTCTTCGACAGCGCTGCCGCGGTCTCTTGCACGTAGGTGAAGTTCGTGCCCGTCGCGACCTGACAGATCTTGACGAACTTCTCGAGGGTCAACCCCTCGTTCGTTTCATCGAAATTGAGGATGTAGAAGTCGCCGGTATCCTGAATCGGGGGCGGGCCACCCTGCGGCGTCGTAGCACCGGGCGTCGAAGCGTTGGGCGCTTGCGCGTAGGAGATGCCGGGGATGGCCAGCGCGAGGGCGAGCAGCGCTCTCTGGGATGCGATCATGGAGGTCGGCGTGGGCGTGAGTAGGCGGGTCAGGCGTGGGGTACACGCTAGGCCGCTGGAGCTCTTCAGAAAGGTATCCCCTTGATCAATCGTCACTTAGGCGACCGAACAAGAGGGCGTTCGAGGCACTCTAGGTGAGCCCATCACCGGAGTCAAACCACGAAATCCACCTTGTCCGAAGCCGGTGCAGACCGTCTTGGGAGCCACTTGGACGATCGCCTGCGCCTTCTCTTCCCGGCGGTCACTTCGCGCGGCTCCAGCCCGTGTAGGTGGATCTTTTTTCCATGCAGACTGCTAGACTGCGCGGCCGCATGCGCCTCTCCGAACTCTTCCCGGCAGACGACGTGATCGTGGGCTTCCAGCCCACAGACAAATGGGACGCCATCAAGCGTCTGGTTGACCATCTGGTCGCGCGCGGCCGCCTGCCCGCAGAGAAGAGTCAGGCCATCTTTGAGGCCGTGTGCACGCGCGAGCGCTCCATGTCGACCGGCATGGAGCAGGGCGTGGCCATTCCGCATGCCTCCGTGGATGGCGTCGAGGGTGTGCTCGCGGCCATGGGGCTCGTCAGTGATCCTGCTGGTATGGCTTTCGATGCGATTGATGGCCGCCCCACACGCGTGGTGGTGCTGTTGGTCATCCCGCGCGCGCAAAAGCTGCTGCACATCCGCACCCTAGCCGACATTGCGCGCGTGTTGTCCAAGGACAGCGTGCGGGACCACTTGGTGAGCGCCAAGAACTCGCAAGAAGCGTGGGATGTGCTGCACGAGGGCGACGCGGCGCGTCGCTGAATCTGCGTGGCCTCTGCGCAGAGCGCCGCACTTGCAGCCGCTTTTGTTTGGGGCGCCGTAGGAGCCACCGTACAGGCTCTGCTTCTCAGCACCACCGGCCTTGCCACCGGCTTTGGCATGGCGCTGCCCCTCGGCTTGAGCGCTTGGTTCGCCGGGTTTGCGCTGGGTGCGGCCTTGTCCAGCCGATTGGACACAGGTGTGCGCACCCTTGTGCTGTGCCTCGGCGCTTTGTTGCCGTATGTTGCGCTTGAGGTGCTCTTGGGGCTGGGCGCACGCGGCGCGACCGCAACGAGTGCGGGGCTTGCTTGTAGTGCGCTGGTCGCTGTCGCCGTGCCCCAGGGCTTGTGGTTTGCGCCGTTAGTGAAGGCGCATGGTCGCTTGGCGTGGTTGTGGATCGCGGACTTGCTGGGCGCCATCGTGGGGCTCGTGTGGTTGGTAGACCGCGGACTCGCGGCGTGGAGCTTGCGTGGTTCCATGGGCGCAGCCACCGCGTTGGGGTTGCTGGCGGTGGCGCTGACCCTGCATGCGTTGCGGCGCCCGTCGCAGCTGGCGCAATCGGAGGCGGTGCAAGCTGCAGGGGGAGTGTGGCGCTGGTCTCTAGTCGCTGCCTGTGGTGCTGCGGCTGTGATCGCCTTCGAAGTTGTGGTTGCGCGTCTGAGTGCTGTCACTCTCGGTGGCTTGCAGCCCGCTCACAACGCCACTTTGCTGGCGGTGCAGTTGGCGCTTTTCGCAGGCGCATTGCTCTTACCGCGCGTGCTGCCTCGCGATGGCCGGGCCTTGGCATGGACCGCTGTTCTGGCTGCTGTTGGCGCCTTGCTCTTGCCGTTTGTCACTGCTGCTTTACCAGCCACCCGCGCGGCCGATGCCTTGGGACTGCTGCCGCATGCGTTGGCGTATGCGGGACTCTTGCTGCTAGGAGCGGGCGCGTTGCTGCCGCTTGTGGCGCGCGCCGCAGGCGAAGCTCGTACGGCGTTGTGGATGACCGCTGAAGGTGTGGGCGCCTTGCTGGCTGGTCCGTTCGTGGTGCTGGTCTGCGTTCCGTGGCTCAGTCTGTCAGGCGTCCTTGCCTTTGGTGTGGTGGCCGTTGGTTGCGCGGCCTTGCTTGCTGCTCCGCGCCAGCGTGTCGCCCAAGGTGCGGCACTCGGCTGCGCGGTGGCGGCCATCGTCTGCGCGACGCGACCGTCACCGGTGTTGTCCTCTCCGCCGTACCGTAATGGTGCGTGGCAAGTGCTGTCGTACGCCGAAGATCGTGAGTACGCAGTTGCGGTGATCGCTGATGGAGTGGAAGGAGAGCGCACACTTCTGACTGACTCGTTCCGTGCTGCGGGCACCGGGCCTGACTATCGGTACATGCAGGCCTTGGGGCACCTACCCATGCTCCTGCATCCTGCAGCCCGAGATGTAGGTGTGCTCGCTCTCGGCACGGGGACAACTCTGGGGGCTGTGTCGCTGCATGCGCGCGCGCAGTCCATTGAAGTGCTGGAGTTGTCAGCTGCCGTTGTCGAGCAAGCACCGTACTTCAGTGCGAACAACCATGATGCGCTGCGCCAGACCGATCGTGTGCGCGTGGCGCTGGGTGATGGCCGGGCCACCTTGGCACGCGGGCGCAGCTACGATGTGTTGACTATGGAGCCGCTCTTGCCGGATGCTCCTGGTGCCGTCTATCTGTACACGAGCGAGTTCTATGAGTTGGCTCGAGCTGCGCTGCGCTCCGATGGCCTCTTAGTGCAGTGGGTACCCACGCACGCCTTGGAACCCGGTGTCTACGACGCGCTGTTGGATACCTTCGCCGCAGCCTTCCCCGAAGCCCTCGCGTTTGTCGCCGGTACGCAGACCATCTTGGTAGGGGCGAATGGACCTTTGCGTGTGCACCACGCTGCTTTTGTTGGCGACGGGGCCTTGCGAGCTGAACTGGAAGCCCTTGGTTTGGCTGATGGAGCCTCGGTGCAGGCTGCGTGCGTGGGCCGCTTGCAGGTACGCAGTGGCTCGCGCTTGGTCAGCGATCGTGATCCGTGGATCGTGCATGCTCCCCGTCGCAGTGGAGCCAGTCTGTTGGCGGATCTGCCCGCCAATTTGTGCAGTTTGCGCGAACGCTGTATGCCCGTGGATCTAGGCGCGTCAGGCGAATCAGGAGCGCGGGCCAAGGTGCGCTTGGCGCGTGAGCGCTTTGGTCGCGAGTTGTATAGTTTGCTTGACAGATCTCATGCGGAGGGGGCGCGTTCCGAGGATTTGGATTGGCGTGCGGCCATGGCGGAAGCGCGCACACTCGATCCTCTTGATGCGGAACTGCGTGCCTTCGAGCAAGAAGTGCGCTTCACGATCGGCGTGCGTGAAGGCGTCTCCATTTTGCTGACGCGCCAAGGTGCCGACAGCGGCCGCGAGGCCTTGCCCAGCTTGCTGGATGCGGCGGAAGTGCGGCCCCAGCGCGCGGATGTGCATGCGTGGGTCGCTGTCGCGTTGGATCGTGCTGGCAGTCGTGCAGCCGACGCCGCGTTTGCCAAGGCTTTGCAATTGTGCCCGGGCCTTGCACGCACACGCACAGGCGAACGCTTGCGCCAAGCCCAGCCAAGTGCACGTCTCTTACGCTTGTTGGAACCATAAACTTGCGGATATCGCTGCTGCTTCCGCGTAACTTCACGCCTCTCGGACGGTTAGCAAGGACCCTCATGACTACTCTCTCACGCCTGCGTACGCTTCTTTTGGTGTCTCTGGTGTTGCTCAGCTCGCTGCAGCTCGGCACAAGCGTGCGTGCTCAATTGCCCATGGATGCCATCGCGCAGGAGGCACGGGCGCGGCACGGTGTGGATTCGAAGGCAACCGCGACCATTCATGAGGTCATCGATCGCTCGTGTGCCCGCTGCGATTTGGGTGCGTTCGTGTTGCGTTGGCCTGCTGATCGCTTGGAAGATCGCGGGCTAGAGTTCCAACAAACCTGCGATGCGCTGCTGGCGGCCCAGCAAGCGTGGTTGGATTGGCTCGAGCCGGCAGGTTTGGACCACAAGCAGTTGCGTGCCGATCTCGTCAAGCTGCGCACGGCCATCAAGGACTGGAAGCCCGCCCTGTTGGTGAAGGGCGCCAAGACACCTGGTGTGGATGTGCTCAGTCTCGTACAGGCTCCTGATGCAGTGGTGCAGGCATCGGCCCGACTCGCGAAGGCCATGCGTACTCGTGCCGATGTGGGGCCAGCTCGCGTCGAGCAAGACCCGGCCGAGAGTACGGCCTTGCGCTTCTACGCTGGTCCTACGCGCGATGACTTCGTGCAGTTGTTGGTGCTCGCAGGCGACTTGAATCCCGAGTGGAAGTCGTGGTGTTGGGCCGATGGCATCGCCACCTGGACGCAGGTGTGGTTCGATGACGCGCAGTTGACCTCGCTGCAATACGCCGCTCCGAACTTGCCGCCCGGTACTTGGAAGCAAGGCTCGTGGATGAACGAGCGTGATCCCGATGTCATGCAGCAACAGCTGACGCAGTTGGCAACGAACCAGCTGCTGCAGGACCGGATTGGAGAGCGCGCTCCAGGGCCGTTCCTAGGCGGCTTGTCCATGAATGCAGTGGTCGATGTCTACGGCCAGTGCAATACGCGCATTGACGGTGACCTGCGCGCGGCGCGCACCGAAAAGCGTGAAGTGTTCGTGCCGGGCGGCTTGTCCGAAGGTGGTCAGCTTGCGACCAATTCGGCGGAGACGCGTTGGCGTGAGGATCATGGCCGCGGGCACTTCCTTGCGATCTTGCGTCAGTCGCAGAAAGAGGGCGAGTCTTTGGCGAAGGGCGCCAAGTTCAAGCAAGGCGCGTTCGGCATCCGCTCCGACAAAGGTGGCGATCCGCGCGCGGCCGTGGGGCCGTTTATTGGTGCAGCCTCGGCTGCGACGCAAGCACCTCCGGCTCAGTACTTGGGCGACTTTGCGGAGTTCATCCGCGCCTACAAGTGCGGCTTCATCCACTGGCTCAAGTCGGCTTCGGAAGGCAGCCCCAAGAAGTCAGGTGCCGCCTTCGGCAGCTTGTTGGTTTCGTTGGCGACACCTGCGCCGGAAGGGCAGACCTTTGACTTTGAAGCCGTGTTTGCCAAGCACTTCGGTGGCGACAAGCTCTCCACTGAACCGTTGACGAAGGACACGTTGGAAGGCCGCTTCCTGATCTGGTTGTCCAAGCACAAAGGCTGAACAGCCGCTGCTCAGCTGCGTAAGGCGCGACCAGGTCGCGCACCGGTGCTGTGCCCATCGGCAACCACCCGCACGCCATTGACCCACACATGGGTGAACCCCGTGGCTAGTTTGTGCGGGTCCGCGAAGGTTGCCTCTTCACGCACACGCTGGGCATCAAAGGCCACTAGATCGGCTTTACAGCCCACGGCGATGCGGCCACGGTCCTTCAAACGCAGTTGCGCCGCAGGCATGGCACTCATCTTGTGCACCGCTGTCTGCAGGTCGAGCACGCCGTCGTCACGCACATACTTGTGCAGCACGCGCGCGAAGGTGCCATAGCTGCGCGGGTGCGGTCGGCGTTGCAATGCTTCTCCGCGCGGTGCCATGGCGTAACCATCAGAGGCCACCATCACCAACGGATGTGCTAGTACACGCGCGACTTGCTGCTCATCCATCGCGTGTCCAACAAAACTGACACTCGTTGCGCCCTCTTCCAGCACTTGCAAGAGCGCTTCCGCCGGGGCGATGCCGCGCGCCGCTGCGATCTCGGCTAGGTTCAGGCCCACCACGGACTTGTCAGGGGCCGCTGTGGCCGCGATCACCACGGCTTCGAACCCACCTGGGTCGCTGTGGATTCGCGCCGGCAAACTGTCGCGAATGCTGGCTCGTTGTTGCGGATCGCGCAAACGCTGCAGCATGGCTTCAGCGCCGCCTTCGCGTGCTTCATCGGACAGGAAAATGGTCAAACCAGTCGAGTAAGCCGTGTAGGGATACGCATCCGCGTACACATCCAACCCAGTGGCACGCGCTGTCTCGATGGCTTGAATGGCCGGCTCAAGCTGCGGCCAATTGGGACGCCCACAGGCCTTGAGGTGGCTGACTTGCACGCGCGCGCCGCTGTCACGGCCGATGCGCAGCGCCTCGTGCACGGAGTCCATCAAGCCCGACTCTTCATTGCGAATGTGCGACGCGTAGAGTTTGCCGTGACGCGCAAGCACCTTGCTGAGAGCAATCAACTCGTCGGTGGGGGTGTACCGTCCGGGCGTGTACTCAAGGCCGCTCGACAGGCCTGCGGCACCCTGCTCAAGGGCGAGCTCTAGATCGTATTCAACGCGCCGCAGCTCTGATTGTGTGAGCGGCCGATTGGCCAGGCCGGCCACCGCGCGGCGCAGAGTGCCTTGGCCAACCAGCAACACTTGATTGGTCGCGACGCGGCGTGACTCGAGAGCTTGGAAGTACGACGCAACATCGTGCCAGCGTTGCGAGATGCCGTCCTCGGCGAGCTCGCGTTCGAGTTCTACCCGCTCCTCGGGTGCCACGGGAGCTGCAGAGCCCCCGCAGTTTCCCGTGACCTCGGTGGTGATGCCTTGGAACACACGGCTTTCGTCGTCCGGATAGCGAAAGATGTCGGCATCCGAGTGGGTGTGGATGTCGATGAAGCCCGGAGCAAGGCAGAGGCCGCTCACATTGAGCGCAGTGCGGCCTTGGCCGGGATCAATGCGGCCTACATGCCGGACCTGATCCCCGACGAGCCCGACATCGGCGGCATACGGTGGACCACCACTGCCGTCATAGATACGCGCTCCATGCAGCACGCAATCGAAGGCAGTGGGCGTCTCTACGCGCGATGGATCACGGCGGGTGAGGCTGCACGCAGCCAAGCCTGAACCAGCGAGTGTCAAAAATACACGACGGTTGATCGCGCTCATGCCATGCGCTCCAGTTCCACGCCTAAGCCAGGCGCCTCTGTCAGGCGCAGCAAGCCGTCTTCCAGCAGGAAGCCCCCGCGGGCTGGGTCGCTTGCCAAATCTAGATGGCCGTCGAGGTCCAAGTAGCGGGTTGCGGGGCAAGCAAACGCGGTGTGCAACGCGGCTGCAATGCTCAGGCGGCTTTCGTCGGAACAGCCCCACATCAAGGCCAGACGGTGTGTGTCTGCGATCGCTGCGATCATGCGGGCTGCACTCGGGCCGCCGCACTTCATCAGCTTGATATTGAAGATTCCGCAGCGAAGATCGGCTGCAAGGCGCTGAGCGTCAGCTGGGTTCAAAACACTTTCATCGAGCGCCAGTCGTGCCAGAGACCCCGTTGGCCAAGCACTCAAATCGGCATCGGCACCGGGAGGCAGCGGTTGTTCCAGAAAGGACACCGTCAGGTCCTTGACCACCCGCTCCAGTCGCGCGAGATCGCGAGCCTGGAAGCCTTGGTTGGCGTCAATGCATAGCTCCACATCAGGGCCGCACAGCGCGCGCAGCTTCACCAGTCGTTCGATGTCTGCCTCGAGGTCTAGGCCAATCTTGATCTTCAAGTGGCGAAATCCGCGCCCCAAGTACTCACGCGCCTCGTCGAGCACTTCGTCGCAGGTGTCTTTGATGCCGATGGTGATCGAAGTCGGCAGTTGCAGGTGAACTTGCCCCCAGAGCTTCGCCAAGGGCAGGCCGGCTTGCCGCGCCCGCACATCCCAAAGTGCCATGTCGATGGCGGCAGCTGCCGCCGGACATGTTGCGGGCACGGCTGCAGCACCGTGCCCCGCGCGCACGCCGTCCGTAGCCGCATCCAAGGCAGCGCGACAGGACTCGAAGCTCTCACCCGTCACTTCGGGGATAGGTGAGGCACTGCCTACACCTTGCACGCCGTTGCTGGTGATGCGCACGAAGGAGAGCTCGACCGCATCCACGCGTTCGTACGCGATGGTGTACGGTCGTGTGAGCGGTACGCGTTCGGTCCAGCACTCGTACGAGTCGATGCGCATGCTTGCGTTCACTTGGCCGGGATCTGCAGGCGATCGACGATGCGTGCCACGCCGTCCTGTAAAGGCAACACGACAGGGCGCTGGATCTTGGCTTCCAAGTCAGAGGCTGCGCGTTGCGCCGTAGCCAGGTCCATGTGCTCGGTGTTGAAGGTCACACCCACCACCTCGGCGCGATAATGACGCAGTAGCGCGATTTCATCCTCCACCGACGGGATTTCGCAGTGGTAGTCCTCGGTTCCATCGTAGTAGCGCCGCGCCGGCGCATGCTGCAAGACAACTTGACGAGCTCCACCCGACAGCAACAGCTCAGCACCGCACGGGCCCGCCGGATTGCGTAGAGCCGACTGTCCTTCGAGGAACATGATGTCAGGTTGTGCTTCGCGTGCGCAGCTCAACACTGCGCGCTCCAGTTCGCCGGAGACGAAGTCATTCGGTGTCGTGTCGAGCACGAAACCAAACTGTGTGCCCTGCATCCAACCCGTTTGGCCGGTGTAGATCATCTCGGCCCGCAGGCCCCGCCGGCGGCATTCGGCGACTAAGAACTGCGTGGTGGTGCGCTTGCCCAGAGCGCAATCCGTGCCGAGTACTGCTACGCGCGGGGTGGTGAGACGCGTGGACTCACCTGTCCAGAACGACAGCTCGCTGACCGGACGCGGTTTGCGAATGTCGACAATGCGCCCACCGTGCTGGGCGACCAAGGCCACAAGCTGCGGGTCATCGGACACCAGCTCGTGCAAGCCGTTGGCAATGGAGAGGCCCGTCTCAGCCGCTTGACGCAACAAGGCGCGCAGGGCTTCCGGTAAGCGACCACCGTGCGTCGCCACACCAACCACGCACCACCTAGCCGGCACCTCGGTCACGCTGCTCACAACAGGGATGCCGCGTTTCTTGCCATCCAGCAGCGAACCCGCATCGGCGCCCGCACAAGTGGAGTCGACAACAGCGCGAATGCGCCAGCGCGCCGGGCCTCGGACCAAGCCATGCGCTGTCTTGGCATCGCTACTGAGGTACTTGCCTTCAGCCAGAACAATCGCGTCTTCGTGCATGGTGTCCTCTAACCGGATCCGTTGCGTTGCTAAGCCCAATGCTGTGCGCGAGCCTCAATCATGACACGCAGAGCATCCGCGGTGCGGCGGTACTCAGCCTTGTTGCCGCCAAACGGATCAGGCACATCACGGCCGTGCGGATCCAACAACTCGAAGCGCTCCGATTGCTTCGGCGGCACCATCGCGCGCAAGGACATGAGATGCGAACGCGTGAGCGCGTACACTTCGTCGTAGTGACTGAAGTCCTGCGCCTGCGCAGCGGTGGAGATGTGCTGTTCCAAGTCGAAGCCATCGTCGCGCATTACTTCGCGTGCATGTTGCGAGGCCGGCGATCCGACAGCAGCAGCCACTCCGAAGGAACGAACCTCGAAGCCAAAGCGAGCGATCTCCGGCGCGCTGACATGCAAACGCTGCGCAAGCATCCCGCGCGCCAGCGCCATCGCCATCGGTGAACGACAGGTGTTGCCCGTGCAGACAAACGCAATACGCAAGCCTGCCGAGCGACGCAACACGTCCAGCGTGTGCAGTCCTTCGCGTTGCAATTCCATGCGCGGTGGAGCCAACAGCAGCACGCTGCTGGCTTCGCCCAAGCGAGCCGGCCCGGTGTCGATCAGCAGATCGATGTGCGCGCCCAACAGTCGTTCCACTTCATCGGGATCCGCCGCCGGTTTGTCACCATTGCGATTCGCACTGGTCATGACGATGGGAGTTTGCGCCGCGGCAAGGATCTCTTGCGTCAAGGGGTGCGCAGGTACGCGCAAACCTGTCATGCCTTCGCTGGCTACGCGTTCCAAGCCGGCCGGCACGCCCGGCAACAGCATGGTCAAAGGCCCGGGCCAGTAGCGCGCGGCTAAACGACGAGCCATGGGGGACACCAGCTCGTAGCGGTCCAAGGCTTCTGCGCTGCTGGCGTGCCAGGTCAGCGGCATCCGCGCGGGGCGCCCCTTGGCCTCCACCAAACGTTCGACCGCCAACGGCGAGTCGGCCCGCACAGCCAAGCCGTACACGGTTTCGGTCGGCAAGGCGACCACGCGGCCTTCCTGCAGCAAACGGGCTGCTTTGGCCGCGAGTTCGGGGTCGTTGGCTTGCGCGGATCGGCGTACGCGTTCCATGTGGGTCTCGGGGACACTACCCTATCTCCTGCGCGATGTCGCGCCCCTTGCCCTGTGACGGACCTCCACCCGCGCTCTGAAGATGTCGCTGCCACGCAAGCCGAGGCGCTGGGTCGCCTTGCTGCCGGTCTTGCGCATGAGATCAAGAACCCGCTCTCCACCATGGCGATCAATCTCGCTTTGTTAGAGGAGGACTGTGGTCGCGGCGAACAAGGTGAGCCCAGCGCTCGTGACAAGCGTGTGTTGAAGCGCGTGCACACGCTGCAGCGTGAGATCAAGCGCCTTGAGACCATTGTCGAGGACTTTCTGCGCTACGCGCGCGGTGGCAGCGTCGATCGCGCCCCGGCGGATCTTGTGCAGACCATTCGGGAGGTGCTGGACTTCGTCGAGTTGGAGGACACGCGCCAAGGCATTCGCCATCACGTGGACTTGCCGGCTGGCTTGCCGCTCGTGATGCTCGACACCGGTGCGTTCAAGCAAGCGTTGCTGAATCTGTGCGTCAACGCCCGCCAAGCGATGCCTGATGGCGGTGAGTTGATTGTGCGCGCTGTGCGCACAGGACAGCAGGTCGAGATCAGCGTGACAGACACGGGCGTCGGCATGGATCCGGATGCTGTCGAGCGTTGCTTTGAGGTGTACTACTCGACAAAGAAGGGTGGTACAGGGTTGGGCCTGTCGACGACGCGCCGCATCGTCGAACAGCACAATGGCCGCATTGCAGTACTCTCCGAGAAGGGCCGCGGTACGAGCTTCTCGATCGTGTTGCCCTTGTTGGTTGAAATCCACGGCAAGAAGGAAGACGCGTGAGCGCAAAGGAAGCCGAGATCAAGGGCCGCGTGTTGGTCGTCGATGACGATGAAGGTCACGCGGAGTCGCTCTCCGAGGCGTTGGAGATGGATGGCTGGCGTTGCACGCTGGCGAACTCGGCTGAGGCGGGCATTGAGCGCCTGACGGAGTCCAGTTTCGAGGCCGTGCTGACGGACTTGGTGATGCCTGGTCAGACGGGCATCGATGTGCTGCGCGCTGCGGGGCGTTTGCAACCGGATTGCGCGGTGTTGCTGGTCACGGGCCACGAATCGGTCAAGACGGCCGTCGATGCGCTGCGCCATGGTGCGGCCGACTACTTGTCCAAACCGGTGGACTTGGCCGAGTTGCGCGCACGCTTGTCGCGCGCTGTGGAGTCGACACGCTTGCGCCGCGTGAACACCGAGTTGTTGCAGCGTTTGGATGAACGCTACGGAGTGGAAGGCTTGGTCGGCCGTTCACCCCAAATGCAAAAGGTGTTTGATGTGCTGCGTCAAGTCGCACCGAGCACCGCCACTGTGTTGGTCTTGGGCGAGTCTGGCACGGGCAAAGAACTGGTGGCGCGCGCAATCCACACCAACAGCCCTCGCGCCAAGAAGAACTTCGTGGCCGTCAACTGCGCGGCTTTGGCCGAAGGGTTGATCGAGAGCGAGCTCTTTGGCCACGTGAAGGGCGCCTTCACCGGAGCCGTCGCGAGCAAGGAAGGGCGCATGGTGTACGCCGATGGCGGCACGCTCTTCTTGGATGAAGTGGGTGACATGCCACTGGCTACGCAAGCCAAGTTGTTGCGCGCGCTCGAGACGCGCGAAGTGGTTCCTGTGGGTGGCAATGCCGCACAGAAGATCGACATCCGTTTGGTGTCGGCCACCAACCGCAACTTGGAAGAGATGGTCAAGGATGGTCGCTTCCGCGAGGACCTGCTCTATCGCTTGCGCGTGGTCGAACTGCGTTTGCCGCCGCTGCGCGAGCGTAAAGGAGACTTGACGCTGCTGCTGGATCACTTTGTCCAAGAGTTCGCTAAGCTCCATGGCCGCGCAGTGCGCGCGATCCAGCCCGAAGCTCGCGCGGTGCTGAACCGTTACGAGTGGCCCGGCAATGTGCGTGAGTTGCGCAATGTGGCCGAGAACATGGTGCTCCTTGCGCGCGGCGATGTGATCGGCGTGGAGGACCTTCCGGACAGCGTGCGTGGTGGCGGCCAAGCTCCCAGCGCCGGCGTCGAACTGGCCGGGCGCAGCTTGGTCGACATGGAGCGCGAGCTGATCCGCGTGAATCTCGAACTGTGCGGCAAGAACCGCGAGCGCACCGCCAAGATCTTGGGGATCGGCGAACGCACCCTCTACCGCAAGATCAAGGAGTACGGCTTGGAGTAGGCCGTCCTGCCGATTCGGCAGGGGGCTTTTGGTCCTCGCCGCCATGCTGCCGGATTGGCAGTTGATGGGCCGCGCCGGAGACGATGGATGCAGTCTAAGCATCTGCGATGAAGGCACTTAGCGGATTTTGCACCTGCTGGCACGCACTTTGATTCTTGGTCGGCACCATGACTCAACAAGGCAAGATCATCGGCATCGATTTGGGTACGACCAACTCCTGCGTCTGCGTGATGGAAGGCGGGTCTCCCGTCGTCATCCAGAACGCGGAGGGCGGTCGCACTACGCCGTCGGTCGTCGCGTTCCAGACCGATGGTTCGCGCCTCGTCGGCGCGCCGGCCAAGCGCCAGGCAGTGACCAACCCCACGAAGACGATCGCTTCGATCAAGCGCTTCATGGGCCGCCGTCACCACGAAGTGACCGGCGAAGAGACCAAGGTCGCCTACAAGATCATCGGTGGTCCCGACGAGCTGGTGAAGGTCGACATCGACGGCAAGAAGTTCACGCCGCCCGAGATCAGCGCGCAAGTGCTGGCTTACCTCAAGGAAGCTGCCGAAGCGTACTTGGGTGAGAAGGTGTCGCGTGCCGTGATCACGGTGCCGGCGTACTTCAACGACAGCCAGCGTCAAGCGACCAAGGATGCGGGCACGATCGCGGGTTTGACCGTCGAGCGCATCATCAACGAGCCGACTGCCTCGGCACTGGCCTTTGGTCTCGACAAGAAGAAGTCGGGCAAGGTTGCCGTGTTCGACTTTGGTGGCGGCACGTTTGACATCTCGATCCTCGACATCGGTGACGGTGTCTTCGAAGTGCTCGCGACGAACGGCGACACGCACCTCGGCGGTGACGACTTCGACCAAGCCTTGATGACGTGGATCGCCGACGAGTTCAAGAAGCAAACAGGCATCAATGTGCGCCAGGATCCCATGGCCATGCAGCGCCTCAAGGAGGCTGCTGAGAAGGCCAAGATCGACTTGTCGTCGGTGCAACAGACGGACATCAACTTGCCGTTCTTGTCGATGGACCAGAGTGGTCCCAAGCACTACCAAGCCACGGTGTCGCGTGCACAGTTTGAGCGCTTGATCGAGCCCTTAGTGCGTCGCGCGGAAGATCCGTGCGTCAAGGCGCTCAAGGACGCGGGGCTGCAAGCGTCGCAGATTGACGAGGTCGTGCTAGTCGGCGGTTCGACGCGCGTGCCGGCTGTGCAAGCCGTGGCCAAGAAGGTCTTCGGCAAGGACCCGAACAAGAGCGTCAATCCTGACGAGGTTGTGGCGTTGGGCGCCGCCATCCAAGGCGCGGTGCTCGCTGGCGAGGTCAAGGATGTGGTGCTGCTTGACGTCACTCCGCTGTCGCTCGGCATCGAGACGCTCGGTGGCGTGATGACTAAGCTCATCGAGCGCAACACGACCATCCCGACTTCCAAGTCGCAGGTCTTCTCGACGGCTTCGGACAACCAGCCGTCGGTCGAGATCCACGTGCTGCAAGGTGAGCGCGAGTTTGCACGCGACAACCGCACGCTCGGCAAGTTCCACCTCGACGGCATCAAGTCTGCGCCGCGTGGCATGCCCCAAATCGAAGTCGCCTTCGACATCGATGCCAACGGCATCCTCAATGTGCGTGCCACCGACAAGGGCACGGGTAAGGAGCAGAAGATCCGCATTGAGAGCTCGTCGGGGCTGTCCAAGGACGAAGTCGAGCGCATGCGCCGTGACGCGGAAGCGCACGCGGATGCCGACAAGCAGCGTCGTGAGTTCGTCGACAAGCGCAATGTGGCCGACAGCACGGTCTACGAGGTCGAAAAGCAGTTGGCCGAGCACCGCGCGAAGCTCTCGGACGCCGATGTCCAAGCGATCGAGTCGGCGCGCGATGCGGTCCGCACGGCTATGGCGGGCGAGGACCTGGCTGCGCTCGACGCGGCGATGACCACCTTCCAAGCAGAGGCTCAAAAGCTCGCTGCGGCTGCGCATGCACAGCAGGCACCGCCGCAGGATGGTCCTCAGGGCGCTGGCCCCAACCGCGGCCAACGCGGCGCGGGCGGCGACGAGCCGGTGGATGCCGACTTCGAGGTCAAA
>Ga0255088_1000675_pt1 | contig 14730 bp, 9 predicted proteins | sample Colum_Miss_RepB__2_FD_188587 | JGI IMG/M metagenome (GOLD analysis project Ga0255088, IMG submission 188587) | Freshwater microbial communities from Columbia River, Oregon, United States - Colum_Miss_RepB_8d | ecosystem: Environmental > Aquatic > Freshwater > River | place: USA: Oregon...
CGGCACGCAAGTCTTCCCCGCCCGCGCGTTCGCGCAGGTCTGCCTGGCCTTTGGCAATCGTTACTCTGTTTTTCTCGAAATCACGTTGAAGTTCCGCGATCTCTTTGCGGTTCTTTTGCGCCGCTGCCACGTCACCGATCGCCTCGTTGTATTGCAGCTCTTTGGCCTTAGCCTCAATGTCGTTGAGTTTGAGGTTTTGGTTGTATCGCAGCTCTTTGATGCGTTGCGTTTCCGCTGCGACATCGTCCTCGTGCTTAACCTGCGCGCGCAGGCTTGGCGCGCTAGATTGCCCAAAGGAGCCCGCTCCCATATTAGCCACAAGGCGGTGGAACGTTGGGCGCCCTTTATCGGCTTCGAGTCTGGCAGCGCGCTCTTCATCGTCGGACTTCATCATCCGGCGTAACTCTGCCGTCTGCTTAGCAGCGGTCTCCCAGGGCATTTCAGTAATGCCTTGAGCTTTCAGGTGGGCCGCACGCTCCGCTGCCAGTTCTCCAGCGGTTTGGCCCAGCTTGGGGGCTTCGAACTGCTTCTTGCGCGCGGCGTCCAAGTCCGCCCATTCAGCTGACCCGGTCAGAAGGTCCATGAGACCGCCGGTAGGCTTAGCGGGTGCGCCAGCGGGAGCTTTAGCGCCACCGCCGGGGGCACCTGAAGCGTTAACCCCGCGCCGTCTGTCAAATTCCGCTCTATCTTGGATTTCGCCTTTACCCGCGCCGCCCCTTGCAACTTCAGCGGCCAGGCGCAAGATTTCTGCCTCTTGCGGGTCACGGGCTTTCTTGGGGGCATTGGCTTTGCGCTGGTCTTCCTCCAACTTCTCCAAGGCGCGGCGGTTCTCCACGTTACCAAGGCCCAGAGCTTCGCGAACTGTTTGGTTCTCCCCCCGGCGGGTTTCGCCGCCCGAGATCAACGCGCCAGTCACCGGGTCATAGACTGCATCGTCCTCCGCCGCTGGTACGTCGCTGCGCTCCTCGCCGCTGAATGCAATGATGCCGCCGCCACAATAATCGAACATGCCAGGGTTAACCCTAGCCTGCATCAAGCCGCCTTCTGCGGCCATAACAGGAGCGCCTTGCGGGGCAGCCTGCGCTTGGCCTGCGCCTTGGGCGCCCATGGCTTGCATGATGCCGGTCAGTTCCTGGTTCTGTTGTTCGTCCACCGTAGGTTGCGGACCCTGCGCCGCGCCCTCGGCAAGTTGCATATTTTTTTCGTCGTCAATACGGTCTTCCAAAATGGCGCCGGCCACCCATGGAGAGATGGTGGGGAATGCCCCGTTTTTTGCCGCTTGCAGCGTTTCGACAGGCGCATTCTGGTATTTGGCCAACTGTTGAATAAGGTTCATGGTCAGTCCTTACTTAGTGAACGATGCCAGCAGCTTGGACAGCTGACTACCCGACTGCAACCATTCAGTGATCGGGTTCTGGTTTGCGGTATTGACCTGCGTAGCGGTCGGCATGCCGCTGAAGAGGCCCTGCTTGTACTGCGCCATCTTCATGTCCCAATCGCGCTGCTCTTCAAACTGGTTCTTGTCTGCTGCAACGCCTTCCGATTCGATGCCGCGCTGCACCGCTCCTGCCTGGCCAAGGTCTTGCAGAATGCCGCGACTGTAGTTCGCAGAGGCTTCGTTGGCAGCTTGCTGCGCTTGCTCGGTGGACAGTCCGCGCCCCATGTCGGCGTTGTATTGCTGCATGGCCTTGTCGTAGGCGGTTTGGTAGCCCTGGCCGATGGCCTGGGACTGCTTGTCCAACAAGTTGCGGCGCGCTTCAGATTCCATGATGGCTTGGCGGCTACCGCCAAACGCGCCCGCCTTGGCCAGCCGGCCAGAGTCCGCCAGGCGCTGAATGTCAGACTGGCGCTGCATTTCCTTCAATTGCGGGTCCAACGCAGCGGACAAGTACGGGTTCATGTATTGCTGGGCCTGCTCCGTACCAAAGGTGCCCTTGGTGAATTGCGTAGGGGCCAAACCGGTTTGAGCCAAGTTTGAAATGCCAGCAAACTGCTGTTGTTGCAGGTCAGAGGGGCCAGCGGTCAGCGGGCCTTTGTACGCCTGGTACGGCTGGTTAGCCGCGGCGATACCCTGGCCAATGTTCGTGGTAATCGCGTTACCCGCCCACTCAGACAGGTTGCCGGCCGTGGAGGTATTGGATGCAGGGCCACCGGTGGTGAACCGCTGGATGCCGTCCATAATCCCGCCGCTGGATGCGTGCTTGGTGTCCCCTGGCATGAATTTGTCGGGGTCGATGCGTTTGCCCTGTTCTTTGGTGCCGGTGCGCGCAATGCGAATCTTGTCCATCATTTGATACAGCTTTTTGGCGCCGGCGTCGCTGTTGCCGTTGCCAAGGTGGGATACAACATCTGCGGGCACGACAAACTCCCCATGGCTCAATTTAGCCGGTTGCGTGTCATCAATGGACGTGTCTAGCTCGTCCGACATTCCATCAGTCTCGCCGCGCAGGTACTGGCCCTTGGCTGCTTCCAAGATACCGCCCGATGCTTTTTGCACGGCAACGTTTGGATTGTTCAGCGCGGCGTTAATGCCTTCCCCCATACCCAGGCCTAGATGAGTAGGGCTGCTGCCAATGTTGCCTTGGCGCAGGTTTGCCATAACGTCAGACTCTTTCCGCGCAGGGAAATCGATGGCTTCCGGGATCATGGCGCCAAATGACTTAGCGCGATCGGCCGGGGTTTCAAACTTGGTGCCCGCAGTAATTCCACCGGTGGTCGTCACGGGGGCGCTGACGCCGGCAGCTGTTTTGGTCTGCCACGGCATGGCCACAGCAGCGGTTGTGTCCCATTTAGACGTAGGCGCGGCAGCGGGGGTGTACCCTGCCATGATGCCGGCAGCTTGTTCGTTAGCCTTGGTTTGGGCAGCGGCCACTTCCGCAGGATTTGCAGCGTACTGCGTGTCGGTGAAGTAATCGCGACCGCCCGAGCCAGGACGGCGATTCGGGTCGGTGTAGTCAATAGCCTTACGCACTGCGGTGTAGTCTTTGACGGTGCCTTTGTAGCCCGGGGTTTCAGGCTTGGTCAAGCCAGTAGCTGTGGCCAGCAGTCCGCCCGTCAACCCAATCTTGTCCCAGTCATAAACTGATTTGCCATCAACCGTTTTCTTAAACGCCCCCATGAGCGTCTTGACAAGGTCAGGACTGGCTTTGTACGCATCGCCGGCAATGATGGAGTTGATTCGGGCAAGTGTTTCGGGGGGCGCGTCTTTCATTGACTCCGGGTCAATGCCAATCGACGTATAGAAATCGTCGCGCTCGCCGGACAAGCGGGCAATTTGTTCCTCAGGGGTCTCTAATTCCGTGCCGCTTTCATTGCCGCCGCCAGAACCTATTTCGGTACCGTCGTCTTCCCAAATAGGATTGTCATCATCGTCATAGCCGGTTACTACCAACATAGTCAACTCCTTTTATTCAGTAGCTCAAGGAGGTCGTCTATGGACCCGCCTTCCGCCATTTTAGACTGTCTTGCCAATTTGCGGGGGTCTACTTGCAAGGGATTTGCAAGCAGGTCTTCAATGTCCACCATCCCGCTGAGGTCCGCACCCGCAGGCTGCGCAGGCTGCGCCTGTTGCCCGCCCCCGCCCATAAGGGCCAACAACCCCAGGAGGTCAAGCCCCGAGGCCGACTCTTGTTGCAGTGCCGGCTGTTGCGTTGTAGCCGCAGGCTGGTTTGGAGGGGGCGTGGCCGGCTTAGCCGGGGGTGTGGTTGTGGTTGTGGTTGTGGTCGTTTTGGTGGTGTCCGTGGTGTCAGTTGTAATTGGCTCGCACGTTTCAGTCACCACGTTATAGACGTAGCCGTCAGGGCAGTCTGTAGACGTCTTAGTTTCATCATCGTCTGCAACGCAGATACCCAAGGTCTCATCCCAGTGGAACCCCTCCGCGCAAGTGGTATCCGTGGTGTCGGTAGCTTCAGTCTTGGTGTCGTCAATCACCTTCTGGATGTCCGCTGTGGTCCCATCATCCGCCACCTGGCTGTCGTCAATCACCTTCTGGATGTCTTCCGTCGTGCCGTCGTCTGCAATGACGTCCGTGCCGTCCCCTCCAGTCAGGGTTGCGTCCCCAATACCGCCCGAGACAATATCAAGCAGCTCTTGTTCTGTCAGCCCGCCTGCCCCGCCGTCAACCGTATCCGCTAAGTCACTTGCAGTCCCAAGACTGCCGCCCTCAAGGGAGTCAGCGCCAGTTGCGCCCTGTGTCGAGTCGCTGGTTTGTGTGTCCGTTAGCCCAACGCCAAGGGTGTCAAGATCGTCCGCTGTGGGCTCGTCGGCTACGCGCCATGCGCCAATTGACGAATCAAAATAAACCCCACTGCCGGGGTCGCCCGCGCGCCCCACATCGGCCACCTGCGTGCCAGGATATGACACCGTGGTTTGTGGATTGGTGATTGCATCGACAAGCTGCTGCGTACCTGCAACTACTTCATCGGAATTAAGGATTGACCCAGCGTCGCTGGTTGTCTTGCTGGCAGGGGCGTCAAGGACTGCATCAATGGTTTTCTGATCGACCGTGCTTGCAACTTCGTCCGCACCGGTGGACTTTGCTAGGCTGACTGCGGCGTTCTGAACGGCAAGGGGGTTTCCGCTATTGAGCGCGTTCACCAACTTAACAGCATCGCCCGCAACCTTTACATCCGGGTTGTCAGTCAGCTGCCCGGCCAGGAGCAATGCTTGCGCATTGTTGCCAGAGTCAAGAGCTTGTACAAGTCCAACTGCTTGCACTGCTGTTTTCACTTCTGGGGTAGCGGATACACCGGCCAAGTTACCCGCAGCGTTTAGCGCCCCGCCAATGTTTCCAGACTCAACCGCGTTTGCCAGTTGAAGCGCGTTTGTTGCCGTCTTGATCTCGGGCAGGTTTTGCGCCAAAGTGCCGCCCAAACCAGAAGTGTCGCCAGCTTGCAGCGCCGCGTTTCCATAGGCGCCAGCGGCGCCAAGCGCATTCAAGACCCCGCTGGTTGTGTTGCCCTCGTCAATCGCAGCGATTGCACTCAGCGCTGACCCCAAGCCCGGAGCGATAGCATTGCCAATGATCCCGCCAATCGGCCCCATGCTCTTGTACAAGTCGGCAAAGTCACCGATCATGTTCCCCAAAAACCCGCCGCTCTGTCCAGGCGTGTAGCGAACCTGCTTGGTGTAGTCCTGAATTGGGGTGTACGTGCCTTTTGACGGGTCGGCCTGAATAAACCCATGCAGCATTCCCGCTGCCGTGGGGTTAAAAGTCGAGAACTGATATATACCCGGCTGTGATGTCTCTCTCAGGTTTAAGTAGCTGTTTGGGTCTTTTGGATTGCCAATAACCAATTGGCGCATGTCATTCCCAAATTCATCAGTCCCAAGTGAGATTTCTTCTAGCTTAGCAGTTCCTTTTTCCATCGCGTCCATGGTGCGAGAAAAAACGGGAACCTGTTTTGCCCATGTGTTTTTGGTTGACAGGCTGGCCAACTGCCCAGCTGTTAAATTTGGATTTGCAGCAACTAAATCTTCCAGCCCTTCTGTTGCAGTTCCGCCGTAAAAGCCGTGGTATTTATTGGCATAGTCCCGCGCATCGGTTATCAAGCCTTGGCGCCGTTCAGTTTCTTTTTGTTCGGCAGCAATACGCTCTTGCTCCGCCTGTTTTTCAGCGGCGTAGTCTGCGGCTGTTTTGGTGGACGGCGATTGAAAGTAAGAGTCCTCCGCAAATGCAAACCCAGGGTCTTTGCCCAAGTAGGCTTTTTGCAACCCCATCACGTCGGTCAGGTCAACGAGTCCGTTTCCGTCAATGTCATATTTCAAGTCGGACTCGGTTTTACCCAAGTGCATTTTTAGGGCTGCAAGGGTATCGCTTAGGTCTGGTTTGGTGGCCATGTTTTTCCTTACGCCGCGGGCGGCGTTGATACGTACGTGAGTGTAGCCACCACGGACGGGATTGCAGGCATCGGAAACGGGCTAACCTGCGCTGGAGCCGCTTCAAAAGTGACCTGGGTGTTGTTTACGGCCGCCCACAGTTCCACAGTGTCCCCAGGCGCCAAGCTCACATAGAAGTTGCACGCTGCAATGATGTATCCGGGAGTTCCGCCGTGGCTACTGATGACGTCAAACTTGCTGCCCGTGCCGTCCACATCCACATTGTTTACGCGCAGCCATATCCAGGCGGAATGAATTTGCGTGTCAACGTTTTTGAGCTGCACACTGAACTGGTAGTTATAGATGCCGTAGTAGTCCACCGCAATGCCGTCAGTGCCGTCGTTGGCGCAGCCATTCAAAAAGTCGTTTTGGTCAAACGTGATCTGCGTCGCGGTATTGGCGGTGAACGTCACGTTCGTAGTCCGCTGAATAGCCGCATACGGGAACGACAGATAGCTGCCGCCCGTGCCGCCAATCATTGCCCCAACTGTGCTGTCAATCTGGTTGAAGTACAGGCGCAAGACGTTATTGAATTTGTCAAATTGCCCCTGGTTGTAGTCAACAGGAGAGTTGGGCAGCGACGGGGCTACGAATGTACGCAGCGCATGTCTGAAGGTCGTGGCCATCAGCGTCTCCCATCCGGGCGGATGTCAAGCCGCGGGGAGCCCAACTGCCATTGCACACCCAGCCCAGTGGATCGCACTTCCATCACAAGCTGACGCCCGCGCACGCGGGTATTGATCTGCCCCGTGAACGTTTCGATGTTATAGGCGGTACCCGTTCCAATTTCAGTGACAGGGTACGAAGCGGACCCGCCCACGGATTCGGGAGTGTTAAACCCAGACCCAGAGTTCTGCATGGGGCGCAAATACATAGTGACCGACGGATAGGCCGCATCTGACCCACGGAACGTGATGTCGGGGAGCATACGCCACACAAACCCAACTTGGTTGCCATCGTCGATGTCGAACTCAGACGAGGCAATGTAGGCCTCAATAGGCAACGTCGTGGAGGTTGTAGCGTCGTCCAAGCCGTACTCGTGGTACACCAAATTGTTGCTGTACGTAGCAGCCATAGGGTAGTCTCTTAGCCCTGAGTCAAGCCAAGCTGTGCGGCCCATCGAGCCGTAATACCAAATGTCTTCTGCATAGTTGTAGACCGCGTAGCGGTCAATCGCAGTGGACGCGGCAGAGCAGTAGAACCACCATACCTCGTTGAACCCCTCGTTGGTACCCGCAAAAATCTGCGCGGACTGCGAAAGGTTGATGTCGCTGAAGATGTATTGGCGCAAGTCACAACGAAGCGTGGCAGTGCGGCCGTCGTACTTGTAGAACTTGTCCACACCCATCCAGTATGTGACCCCCGACGCAACCGCCATGGCGTTTTGACTGGCAATTGAGATGTTGTCTGCAAGCAGCTGCGACCCCCACCACGGCTCGTTACCCAAGAACTGAATTGAGTACAAGGTAGAGTCAGTCCACACCAGAATTTCCTGCAATGCGCCAATGATTTGGGAGCCATGCGATAGCTGCAAACTGCCCGCCTGGTTTGTGGCTGCGGGCGTCCAATCCGTAACCGATTCCGCCGCGCTCCAGCGAATCAACATTGGGTTAATCAAAGCGGACCCGTAATCGTTGACGCCAAACACCATGACAAAGCGGCTTGTATCCGTCACAAACGCTAAGTTATGGATTGTGGGCGTGTCAGGATCGGCGCCGGCCAAAGTAGTGATGTCAACCCCACGCGACCCAATCCCAAGAGACGCATCCCAATAATAAATTGGGCCATTGCGGAATCCAAAAATCAGGTCTTCGCCAAAGTTACTTTGGCTCCAGAGCCGCATCTGCTGGATGCTGGCCACTGCGCCGGAACCCCAGCGCCCCAGCCAGAGAACGGAACCGCAATCGGTGGGCCTATGTTGATTTGATACTCAGCTTGTACCGTGGCCCCGCCACCGGCGCCGCTTCCGCTGGCCGTGGTCGTTGCTGTGACGGTATACGTGTTTGCCCCAGCGTTGATGGTAAGAATCTGGAACTCGCCATTCATGTCCACGCCGTTAAAGACGGACGCGCCAGAGAAAGTCACCCAGTCCCCAACAATGTATCCCCCGGTAGGATCAGACACCGTGACGGTTGCCGAGCCAGAAACAGTGGTGAATGGGTTTGCGCCCAGCAGATACGTTGTCCTGATGGGGGTAACGTCGTAGTTTGTGCCGCCCTGGTTGATATAGAACTTTTCGTTGGTACCAATGCCAATCAGGTTCTGAGACCCCAGCGTGGTCCAGTTCCAAAGAGAACGGCAAACGCCTACAAACGCCTGCGTGAACGATCTCCAGCCGCCGATCTTTTCAGGCGTGCCTTGGCGAAACCGCACTTTGTCGCAGTCATACCAGCCTTCCTCGTTGGTATACCGGGTGTTTTCGCGATTCACCCCCGCCTTCAGTCGCAGTTTCTTAAGTGGCATTTGGCTACCTCAAACAGGCTCAAGCGTAGGGGCGCGTGCCTGACTTGTCAATGATAAGGGCCTGGTGTCGGGGTGCAGCGTCTTCGGTATTGGGAACGCTGATATGCGTCCAACGGTCAAATTCGCGAATCACCTGGTCGTAGCCGATTTTACTGGCTATTACGGCTTTGACAACCTCATCTGGCGTCATGCCGGGAACCCGAATGTCAGCAGCGCAGCCGATGCGATGCTGAGAAGTATCTTTAGACCCCACAGAGTCATTGACCAACTTTGATCGGAAAGCGGAATTGACCATAATGGGCTTGCCGCCCACGACAGCTTTGACCTGCTCAAGGAAGTCAGCCAGGCGTTTGAGGTTTTCAAGTTCTTGTTCATTCGGGGTGTTGTCCCAGCCGTTGCGGTCTGCCGCTTCGGAGGCTGTCAGTTCTTCAAGGGTAAAGTGGGGGGTGAGGTTCATTTCTTACCTGTCAGAGAGTCAGTTTTGTCTTTGCTACCGGAAGAGGAGCCAAAGTAGTAGTACACCACCGCCAGCAGCGTGCCGTCCAAGGTGCCTAGCGCCCGGGCTACAAGCTCTCGCATATCGCCGCTGATCGTACCGTTGAACAGTTTCCAGTTGACGGCACCCCACACAATGAAGACCACCAGCGCAATGATGCGGGGGGTCGTGACATCCCCGGTTTTGGCGGCCATGTCTCGGGCGGACGCACGGTCACCGGCATGGACTTTTTCCATGTCAATATCGAGCTGTTTGACCTTTAGCACCAGGTCGGCTTCTGCTTGTTTGATAGCAGCCATTTGGTCGGCGTTCAGCGTGCCGGAAGACAGAGCGTCTTTGACTTGCTCTTTGGTAGCGTCGGACAGTCCAATGGCTTTACCGATTGCATCGACCGCCATGCCCGCTAAGGGCCCGCTAAGAAGAGTTGCCGCAGTGGGCGCGATTTGTTTCAGCCATTCCATATTTAGTCCTTATCACACCGTTCGATCACTTCTTTCACCTTGCGTTCAATGTGCTTGTTGGCCCCCCGGGCCGACTGCAAGTCAGCATACAGAAAACCAGTAAGCGTAATAAATCCAACAAGGCACACCATACATATCATGAGCCCCACGGCAACAGCAGCTGATTCTCCCTGTGCAGACGGATAGCCCACATCAGCGCCCCCAGGTAAACTGCGACCACGGTAGTTGCCGCCACCAGCAGGATTTTGTTTTCCACTTCGCTGCGGATTCGCTCTCGTCGCCATTCAGCTTGTTTCCGTTGAAGTTCAGCCAATGCTTTTGCATCTGCGTCCTCCTGCTCCATGCGGTGCAGTGTGTTTTGGAAGTCCGCCCAAAACCCGCCAGGCAGTCCCAGTTCGTAAATGATCATCTGGCGCAGCTCTTCGTAGTGCTGCTTCAACTCAATTTTACGCATCTCCTCTTCAAAAGCCAGCACCTGCAAGCTCTTGTTTTTGGGTGGGTTGGTGCGGATTTCCTGCTCAGCTTTTTGCAGTTTGTCCGTACCTTCCAGCACCTGACTGATGAATGTTGTAGTTTCCCCGATCAGGTTGGAAACTTCTTTACCAGCCGCCTGAGCCTCACGAACAGTTGCGCACAGAGTTTTGACACCCTGGATTGCGCCTGTAACCAAAGCAAATGCACTGATTGGGTCCACATGTTACGGGTGCGAAGCCTTGTATGCGTCAAACTCAGCTTTGAGTTCTTTGATCGCGGCAACAAGGTACGGCACCAAGTTTTGCTGGATACCCTTGACCGGCTCGCCGTTAGTCAGCGCTTTGAGGTCGGCACCGGCGTTGGTTTCTTCAGTGATTTGGTCCGGCAGGACCTGCTCATACTCTTGGGCAATGAAGCCCGCCGTATGCTGCTCGCTCAGGATGTAGTCAAACTCAACCGGGCGCAATGCAGTCACCACCGCCAAACCATTCGTGATGGTCTCCACGTTTTTCTTGATGCGGGCGTCTGAGGTTGTAGACCAAGAGGCGCTGTTGTTGCGCTGGTACCAGCCCCCACCGTCTGTCCACCAAGCGCCCAAAATGCCGTTATTGCCGTTCGACAGCGCAATTGACCCGGTAGTAGAGGTACGAATGTCAAGGGCCCCGTTGACCCCAGAGTACGTCCCCAAGATGGTATTGTTTGCGCCAGTGGTAATAGCACCGCCCGCGCCAGTACCGATAGCCGTGTTGTTGTTGCCAGTAGTTGCAGCCGATCCAGAGTCAGCTCCAATGTACACGCAGTTATTGTAGACCGATGAGCCGCTAACACCTGCACCGGCGTTAGTACCGACTAAGACGTTATAGCGACCATTTGCATTAGTTGCTCCGGCAAGGAATTGCCCGGCATTGGCGCCAACAGCCACGGAGTACGGACCTGAGCCAATGTTTTTTAGCGCTTGGTAGCCAATAGCCGTCACGCCGTACTCAACTGAAGTATTTGCGGCGTTGTACCCAACAGCAGTTGCTTGGACTGTGTTAGTGATGCTGGCCAACGCGCTGTCACCAACCGCCGTGTTCTGCGAACTAGTAGAACTTGGGCCCGCCCCGATGCTAATTCCATTGACCGTCAATGTGCCCGTAGACGGGTTGAAACTGAGCTTGGTAGTCGATGCATAAATTGTCCGCTGGCCGGACACGCCAGTCACCCACGTTGGGAATACCGAAGCATTGGTGGTGTTGTCGCTGGCCGGCTGTATCTGGCCGGCCCAGACTGCGGACGCCGCAGCAATACCGTCAGTACCGGACCAGGTAAATGCAAACCCGTTCCAGCCAAGGTACTGCCCGCCGGCTGTGGGCGCGGATATGAACGTGGTGACGCCCGCGCCAGACTGATATGCAATTTGGTTTCCGCCACCGCCCGAAATGTTTGTAGTGGCGCCAGCCGAAGTGGCGTATGTAGCGCTGGTAGCGTTCGTTGCCGAACCCGCAGCAATGTTGGACTGCGCAGTCCAAGACGGAGCCGTAGCGCCGGCATTCACCACCATAACCTGGCCAGCAGTACCGAGAGTCAAGAACGTCGTGGTATCTGCACCGCTGTTGTACGGCACGCGGCCGGCGGCGCCCCCTGCGATATTGGTGGCTTTTGTGGCCAGGGTGGCGCCTGTGGCGTTTGTAGCTGACGTAGCTGACGTAGCCAGGGTTGCCAAGGTAGCCAGAGTTGCCAACGTAGCGAGCGTTGCATTTGTTGCTGCACTAGCGTTCGTAGCCGAGCCGGCGGAAGTCGCGTACGTAGCGTTCGTGGCGGAGCCAGCCGAGGTGGCGTATCCGGCACTTGTGGCGTTTGTGGCGGAGCCAGCAGCGATATTGGACTGGTTGGTCCATGAGGGAGCAGTAGCCCCAACGTTCACCACCATGACCTGGCCAGCAGTGCCCACTCCAAGGAAAGATGTAGCACCGGCACCGGTGTTATACGGCACGCTGCCCGCAGCGCCGCCCGCAACATTGGTGGCTGTCGTAGCCAAAGTGGCGTTTGCGGCTGATGAAGCATTGGTGGCTGACGAAGCGAACCCTGCGTTTGTGGCGTATCCGGCACTTGTGGCGTTTGTAGCAGAGCCGACGCTCATGGAGGCCTGCGTAATCCATTCAGGAGCAGTTGCGCCTGTGTTGGAAGCCAAAATCTTGCCCGCGCTACCAATAGCCAGTTTGGAGATTGACGTAGTGCCAGATGCGTACAGCAAGTCACCTTCGGTGTAGGAAGCCAGCCCCGTACCGCCGTTGTCTACGTCAAGCGTACCGCCAAGGGTAACCGCTCCAGAAGTTGCTGTGTTAGGCGTGAGCCCCGTGGTGCCCGCACTGAAAGAGGTAACCCCACCAACAGGCGCAGAGCCTTGCGTGACGGAAGTCACTTGGCCTTTGGCGTTAGTGACAATCTGAGTTGGGTAGGCATACGTGCCCGCCGTGCCCGCAGAAGGGAGATCGTCAGTAACCAACGAACGCCAGGTGGGAGTTGCGTCTGCACCCGTGTCGGGGCCCGCCAGCACGACGTTCTTTACTTGGGTCTTCCAGCTTCCCGTCAGCGTGCCAGAAGTGGTCACGGGGGAGCCAGTGATGGAGAAGGAGTTAGTGGGCAGTGCGAGTCCGACAGACGTCACAGTACCACCAGAGATAGCAACGGGCACCCAAGTAAACGCAGAACCGCTCCATTTCAAGTACGTGTCGGTTACGGTAGGAGCCGTAGCAAACGCAGTGGTGCCAGCGCCAGAGTTATAGACCAACTGATTGGCTGCACCGCCAGCAACGTTTGTGGCCGAGGTTGCCAAGGTAGCAGAAGTAGCCAGGGTAGCCAGAGTCGCCAAGGTAGCCAGAGTGGCCGTACCAGCGTTTGTGGCCGAGCCAGCAGAGGTGGCGTAGGTTGCGTTCGTGGCGGCGTTAGCCGAAGTCGCCAGGGTGGCCAAGGTGGCCAAAGTTGCCAGGGTAGCTGTATTAGCGTTCGTAGCGAAGGCAGCGTTCGTAGCAGAGCCAGAAGATGTGGCGGTTGTGGCCGAGGTAGCCAGAGTCGCCAAAGTGGCCAAGGTGGCCAAGGTAGCGGTGGTGGCCAGAGTGGCATTGGTAGCCGAGCCAGCAGAGGTCGCATAGGTCGCGTTCGTGGCGGAGCCAGCCGAGGTCGCGTAGGTCGCGTTCGTGGCGGAGTTAGCCGAGGTCGCCAGGGTGGCCAGGGTGGCCAGGGTAGCCAGCGTAGCCGTTCCAGCGTTGGTGGCGTGGCCCGCAGTGGTGGCGTAGGTAGCGTTCTGAACCGCAGTGGCGCCAATAGCCGACACGATGTCTGCGGAGCTTGCAATGGCCAGCGCGCCGGTGCCCGCGCCCTTGATGAGAGAGCCAGAGGTGAAGCTCGTAGCGCCCGTGCCGCCGCTGGGGACAGTCAACGCCGTGCCCAAGGATAGCGCATCCATGTAGTCCGTGGCAGGCAGAACATCGGCGCCCGTGTTGAACACCCACGCGGTCTTGCCAGCGGGGATGGTGACGCTGGAGCCAGAAGCCGAGCCGCTGATGTAGTTGCGCACGGTGACCGCATCGGCCAGGCCGTTCTTGATGACGTAGGGCTTCTCAATCTGACAGCCGGAGCCAAGGTACAGGTTGCGGGCTCCGCCCGAGGTACCAGTCAGCGCCAAGCGAAAATTTCGTGCAGCCTGCGTTGTGGCAGGGTTTAGGTTGGCCAGGGAAAGGGTTACGTCTGCACTTGCAAACGTGACGTCCGCAGACCCAACAATGGATTCCTCAATGGCTGTACCTAAGTTGGTATTGGTTGTCGCGCCCCAAGTGCCCGCTTCGTCGCCCGTGGTGATCAGGACAAATTTAAGGTTCGAGAATGTAGCCATCTTAGCTCCCGTTAGTTGGTGGGGATACCGTTCCAGGTTCCGCCGCCAGAATCATCAATTTCTGACCAGGTTGTCGTGGTGCCTGCAATCTGGGTCCAGGTGGTGCTTTGCCCGTCGTTTACCGGTGCCCAGGTCGTACTTGGCATTCCTGAGACATTTTGCCAGACTACAGTCTGGCTGTCATCAATCGGTTCCCACAAAAACCGCGCAGACATCAGGTCCGAGATCGCCATGTTGTCGATCGACTGCGCAATCATTACGTGGGACGCAGACGGGGTATCCAAGGCGGTTGCTGGCTGCAAGACAACTGGGTTGAATACAGAGGCAGCTACGGCTGCCGAGCCCACCACTAGCGCAGAGTCTGCCACCGAAGTAGCCCAGACAGCCAGGGCGAAGTCAACATCCGACACCGTAGCTGTATTCACCACAGACGACAAGAACTGCACCTTGGCCAACACTGCGTCCAGCCCGGTACCTTGTTCCTGAGCCACAGCAAAGAAGGTTGCAGTAGCCCTGATCGTCTCTGAGTACATAGCGGTATCCAAAACCGCTGCGGTGAGCCCCGCCTGCACCACAACGGAATCCGAATATGTTGCGGCGTCAGACACACTTACCGTAAGCAAATTATTAGCAGTAGTTACGTCTGAATATGTCGCGGTGTCCGTCAAAAAGGACACGAATTGCCCGCTTGCCGTAATTGCGTCTGACGAGGTGGCTGTCTCCGCGATTGTTGAGTGCGCGGTAATAGTCCGGAATACTGCGTCCGTACCTGTGGCTGTTTCTGCTATGGTCCGTGAAATAAGAAATGCGGCATACGCCAGGTCAGCATACGTGGCCGTTTCAGTTACCGTTCCGGTGTATACGGTGCCTGCTGGCGGGGTGTATAAAATAAAAATGAAGCCTTGACCGCCAGCACCCCCAACGGCGTTACCGCTAGAAGTTCCTGGCGCGCCACCGCTGCCACCTGCGCCCCATCTCCCAGCAACACCCGCTGTTCCTCCGGTTCCTCCTGTACCGCCAGGCCCTCCAGAAGGCCCAAACGATCCTGCGATTGTTGTACTAGCACCGCCCACACCGCCTGTGCC
>Ga0255088_1000680_pt1 | contig 14682 bp, 2 predicted proteins | sample Colum_Miss_RepB__2_FD_188587 | JGI IMG/M metagenome (GOLD analysis project Ga0255088, IMG submission 188587) | Freshwater microbial communities from Columbia River, Oregon, United States - Colum_Miss_RepB_8d | ecosystem: Environmental > Aquatic > Freshwater > River | place: USA: Oregon...
GATAGCGCCCGTAACATCCACCCATGAAAATGTCAGTTTATCTATACGCCCCAAGGGAGGATAAAAACTGATAGGATTACTAATGAGCGTCGTCGCATAACTGCCAAATGGAGCCAGAAGGAGTTTTGCATGAAAGGCCTTCGTAGCTCCCGTAGGCTCCAAGGTCTGTGAAAGATTTTCTTTTGCGCATGTATCCATTCTATTCATATCAAACTCCCTATTCATTTGAAGATTTATGAAGTCATCTAAGATCTTAAAAAATGAACTGCCCTGCTGAACAGTATCATAGTTGGTATCAATCTTATCAAAGCCGAGATTCCAGCCGAGCCCCCAGTTATCATCTAACTTCCTATAGGCAGGCAACAAAGCCGATTTCCATAAAATACTAAAGGTGAGTGGATCCGTGAAACGCTGACGATTTAGAGATGTGGCAGGAAGAATATATTGCAAATCGGTTTTAATAAATTGAGTAACGGAGTTATTTACGTTATTATTAATTTCCTGCACAAGTTTCACTTGCGCATTATATTGCGAATAAATCGATAAGAACCTGCTATAAAAATCACCAAACCCAGTGACATTTGAGAAGTTTGATCCTGCATATCCTTGTATTACATTCGCTCCAAATATTTGCCCGTTAGAACCAATAACAAAGTTGGAGTTAAATGCCTTTATAGATGCATAATAATCGGGATCAAATAGGTTCGAACTTGTCTGTGATACAACGACTTCATTACTCAAATCTGTCATGGATACATATCCATAGTTGTAGTAGTTTGTCAAGCTGAAACGCATAAGGACCTGTGATTTCTCTGTAGGGCTGTAGTTGCGCACAGCAAGGTAATAATATGGTTTTTCAGTTGTCGATTTCTGTAGGGGGAAGGTGAATAGGAAGGAGTTGAACGTGGGTCCTCTAAATCCAAAATCTGCAACCGTGAAATTACTCGAATTTTCAAGCCCCCAACGCAGCGTTGTATCAGCAGCGAGACTACTTGCAGAATCATAGCCTATAATCGCCGTATGGGGATACTCTGGATATTTCAGACCCGATAAATCATACATGAATGTAAAGTTCTTTGACACCTGTGTAAATGTTATCCGCTGCACAGGATAAAACAGCTGCCAGCCCTGATAAATCTTACGCGGTGCATCCACAATATCATTGCGATTTCCAAAGATTGTGCTTCCTACGAGAGACCATTTCGAGCCGTTAGCACCCTGCGTAAAGTTACTCGTATTCACAGGGAATTGGTAATATGACCGCGTGGTATAAGCATTTGATGTAACATTTAAAGAACCAGAGTTACTAAAGGGGGTTATTTGAAAAAAGTGAATAGGATCTTCCTCCGATAAGAGATATAGAAAATCTTTATAGGGTGCGCGAGATACGATAGGTTGCCTATATACCCCTGGATTTGAGAAACCGGCATTACTTAAGTTGAATGTTAGAACTTCACAGGGCACACTACTCGAAAAAACATCTTGAGAACCTGTTACCGCGCTGTATCTATAATATGGATTCGACACTGGTAAAACATTGGAGGGAGTTATTGACATATAATCTATATGTCCTTCTGAAACAGGGCCACTCAACATGGTCCTGTAGGGAAAGATATAGAATGCACCGAACTCCTCCTTTGGCGATTGAACCGTTACGAAACGATTGAGAGTAGAGTTAAATCCGTTCATATCACGCGGGCTTACGACCGTCATCGATGAGGTTGCGTATTTATGCTTACATAATGCAGTAATAGTGCTACCTTCCTGTAGGGACATTGTAAATCCGCCAAAGTTATTATAAGTAAGATTCGTTATTTCCTGTATGGTTGGGTCAAAGCCAGGAAGGTTAGCATATTGATATTCGTCCTTTATAGAGCCATCGAAGGGGCTCATTGTTTTAATAAGAAGCATACTCGATAGGGCGGAATAACTAGGAATATTGGAATATGCAAAGAAGGCGTATTCAGATTCATTCGCCGCAACACCCAAGAAGTTTATAGTAGAGTTCGTAAAAGAATAGACTTGATCTAGGGTGAATTGATACTTCTCCACGAGGGTATAATCTGTTTTCGCAGCTTGATACTGGAATACACGATACTGCGTATCCTGCGTCATGATGTATCCTGATACATCACCTATAATAAGCGACGGAGAGTATGGAAGAGGATCCCATCGCTTCATCGTATTTGAAAGCAATGCAAATGGGTATGGTGCAATATACTGCAGAATATTTGTTCCCACTGGCATAGACTGTTCGTATTGCGACTGTGTTTGATCATATCCTGTGGGAGGGCCACGTATAATGTCAGGTGATGCTTTTACCCTGGGAACAACAATACCGCTTCCTGTGAGCGTGCTAGTCCCATCAAGATATACTGTCGCCGAAGAAGCATCCGAATAATAGGGATAAGGAACCGCAGATCCAACAACACCATTAAATGTCATAAATTGCTTATTGCCATTAAAGGGGAAGAACGAATACATCGAGTGAATGTCAGTATTAATCGTGCTACGAAGTTGAGAATATCCATATATATACGAGTTAGAACCTGTCTGAAATGTAGTATCACGGATGAATTCATAATATGTTCCGCCGGCAGCGTCGAATCCAAGATTCTGATTACTAGAGTTATACACAGTCGCTTTGGAGAATTTCAACACGGCAATCGCATCATCTAGCGCTATTTCATGCACGAATTTATTTACGGTTATCGCAGAATAATAGACGCCCAAATACTGTATATTCAAGTTCGTATCTATATTCGCATCACCAATATTATATACACTTTTAAACATCATTCTTTCAATATCCCATACGCCGTTTTGTGGGACAAAGCCTAGGCCAAACACACCATCGCCGAATTGTATCCCATTGTTTGAGCCTGCATATTTATATGAGTATAATGCAGTATTTGTAGTGCTTGTATTATACGGCATGATATTATTAGAACTTGCAATTTGGTTGGAAAACATGGGTGGTTGATTCTCGGAATTCGGCAGATAGTTATTTCCATACCAATGGGATATACTGTATTGACGCTGGGGAACAGTGGTGGCTGTATAAACGCCGCCACCTTGCGGATATAAAATACTATTACCATCCGTGACTGTAAGGTATTGCTGCGTAACAGTGTTGTATCCCTTATCTACTTGAAAGGCGTATCCTGTAATCGGATCCATGCGCAATGATGCATTTGGAACAGCGTTGCTATCTGCTACACTGCCTATAAAGCCGCAATAGTTTGTAAGGTCGGTGCTTACTCCATTGGTGTCGTATCCAATAGCAACGGTAGAGAATGTCATCTGATAATACAACGGGTCAAGGGTTTGCGATGTCTGAATAGAGGATTGTATCGGTAGTCGAATGTAAGCAGGATCTGCATTCACGGCAAAGTTATAGTTAGATAATGCAGCGGGCGTTTGAGGATCGGCTTCAGGATTAAAGCCCACGAGAGTGCTTGCAAGAAGCGTATAGTTAGAGCCATTTGGAAACCATGGAACAACTCTGTAGTGCTGTGTAGCGATTGCGGTATCTATTGACCTCGCAAGCACATAATATGTCTGATTTGCATATACGGGGAAGTTGATTGTCGCAGTGCTTACGAGTGTTGTTGTGCTAACAAGGGATAAATAGTTGATAGGAGTTTCATTGCGATTTCCTGATACATCGGCCATAAACGCCCCACGATCATGATATAAATACATGTTCATTGGCGTGACAAAGCTACTTATTTCAGGTGTGGTGGCGGCCATGGACAAACTGAATGCCATGTTATATCTATAGGCAACAGAAGGTGATGACATATATGTAGTGGGAAGTGGTGTTCTTATTTGAAAGAATCCTCGTGTGCTACCTACCTGGATTGTTTGCATACTAGACCCCCAAGCGGCAATAGAACTATCATATGATACGCCGAAATTCACCGTGCTATTTATGTTAGAAAAGCCTGGAATCGTTATCAACGAACGAGTTGCAAAATTCGGCGAAACATCCATGCGATCGTTTCTTGTATCCTGCACAAATGCATAACTATTATCAAACAGTTTCTGAGAACTCAGGTCATAGTTTGCTACATTATACGCGGGATACCGAAACTTTGTAGGACGAGGAAGTGTTTCTACTTGCAGCGTTTGACGCACAGGACTTTTGAATTTGAACACAGTATAAGAGGCTGGATCAATGGGGACCAGAATATCTGAATAGTGTGTCAGTCTATTCGCATACAAGTAGCCGTTTGAACCCACGAAACTGTGTTCCCCATCTCGCTGCTCCAAAAGAACACTATAAGGGAAGTTAGAACTCGTGCTAGGATCACCCGTCTCCAGATTATATGGAAAGGGGATAGTCGAGTTAGATAAATCTGTCATACGATTCCAGTACTGCTTCGCCGACTGCTTGAGCGGTGCAAGAATATCTGTGCCTATAGGCTCTATATTGCGAGAAATAACATTCATATCGAAGTTAGAACTAACTCCAACTGCCTGATATGCAGGTCGAATAGGAACCAAATTCGTCGGGTTTGCCAAATAATCCAATGTATAACTGTTGAAGTTGATCCCATAATAAACTGCGAGCCATTTCTCTATAAAATAAAATAAGTCATTCAGAACGGCAAGGAGAATCGTATTTTGAGTATTAAACGTAGTATATTGCGCGCTTGTAATTCCCTGCGCATTCAGCTGCTCGGAAAAAAACTGCGCCTGTTTTGCATTAATAAGACTTACAATGCTCGTATTAAGGGAAGCAGAAGATATTGTTACACGATTCGATTGCGTTTCATAGGAGGCGTCGTATTTATTAATAAGGAAATAACGAAATGTATGCTCAATACGGTATTTATCAAGGACATTAATATTCAATGCAATCACTTCTTGGATAACTTTATCATTCAAACCTTGGAATGTGTATATGCAACGACTACGCACAGTTTCTCCAGGAAGTAAATATGTTACAGATGTGACTATGTTTAAATTCACAGGAGAAGTTGATATAAATGTTTCATCAAGTAAGACTTCTTTCAGCACAGGATAATAATATGCTATTTTAATCTGGTCGATCGTATAAGAAGAATAGCCTGCATACTGGCCTTGGAAGTATTTTGTAACAATAGATAACTTTGTAGGATTAGGTATAAATTTATTTAGCAAACTATCATAATATCTGTCTCCAGGGTAATTAAACCCTATTGTAAAATCACCCGTTGCCGCAAACCTGGGTGCAAAATCCTGAAACCCATTAGGAAAATCATAAAACAGCGGGGTATAATTTAGTTGTGTATTTATTTCATCCAACAGAGTATTTATAGTATAAGTTCCTTCCCGAAGCATACTCGTAATGCTTGTAGGTGTAGTTATTCCATTTATATCTGTAGTAGTCCTACCGAGCTCTTTCATTAAGATATTTAGGTTGTTTTTATTAGCTCGGAAGTAGAAAAATGCGGATAAAAGTTTAATCTGAACAAGTTGAAATCCTGTAACATTATTATAAACGCGGGGAAGTCGGAGGGTTACATTCGTCGGCTGAGTAAAAACATTTCTATCGCGGCACATGCTATCCAACATAATAATGCTAGTAATGTCCTTAGAGGAGGATTTGAGTTCAGCACCTGAAGGATCTTTCGGGACCTCATAGCCTTTAATACTATAGTATCCACTTGTGATTGCAGATCCGATAGAGCTTCCAGATAAATCTGGTGGCGCAAAAAGTGCTTTTGCGAGTTGCATGAAATTCCGTGGAACATCTTTTGGGGCTACTTTCTCTGCATAGGAACTCCCACTGCTCGAACTTGTCGCCGCTGTAGTTACGCTCGTATCAGATTCGGATCCTGAAGATTCAGAATCGGAATCTGAGTTGTAGTTTTTATACCCTGCATCCATGCCCCAGCTTCTATCAATGAATGACGTTTCTTTGAGTGGCCAGGCGCCGCAGATTTTCCCGCAAAGAGCTGAGTTCTTCCACCGCCGCCTCCAGGGTTGAGACTTCCTGCATCAAACGTTGTGTAACGCCTATGTGTGTGTATTTAATCTGTGAAATATCAAGCGTTTGAATGGTTGAATTCGCCCACACTTCCTCAAAGGGGATTTCCGTTACAGACCGAGGGAATATATTTGAAATCTCGCTTGTAATAAAACCTAAACGTGTGTGATCCCTCACATGGAAAGTGGATTCGTATGCCCCTATATAGTTATATGCACGCAGACGTAACGATTCCAGGGTCAAATAACACGTCGTCAGGCTAGCAGGCTCTATTTTCTCCTTTAGAGCCGGATCTGAGGGATTTATAAGGCTACCTGTATAGTTCAATGATCTCAGAGATACATCGTTGAATTTATTTTGCAGAGTAATGCTGTTATTTGCATAGGGGAATCGTAGAATACCCGTATTCATTGTAATTCCTGCATTGGAATCTACCAGATTTTGTAAAAGTTCCTGCCCAGGAACTTGATTCATCCAGAAACCCCCATCCAACTTTATATAGCCACGATTACCCACCTGTGATATTTGAATGTAGGGGGTTTGATCTCCTAGAACGGGATTACTATTTTGCAGCGGGTAATCGTATATATTTACATCCATGAGAGCAAGGGTAGAATCTTGCATAGTTGAATTGAATGAAGCGAAGTTATTACCATTTATAGAAATGGATGCTACTCCACTATTCGCATAGTAGTTCGTAAATGCAATATTCATATTAAGATACACCGGTGTCTGTGGAGCCCCGTAGTTGTACGTGCGCCGAATACGATAGTTTCCCGCATCACATACGATAAAGTTTCCAGAAGTATCATATAAAAGCCCCGTCGGAGTGTTGAAATATGCGGAACTTATTGGCCCAGCGTCTCCCAAATATGACGGGCTACTAATGGCACTAAATGGTTGAATTGTGCTATCGCTGGCCCGTACTTGCCAAATACCACTCGTAGGAGTGTCATTAAAATAGAGAGTATTTGTGCTATCGGTGGTTAATGCCGTTACAAGACCGATCATGACGTATTTAGCCGAAATACCAGGAGTGATTATTCCTGGAAGCCCCGATCCAGCATATGTAGTTATAATACCTGTTTGAGCATCTATACGACGAATACGATAGTTAGATGAATCCCCTATAAAGATATTTCCAGTCGTATCGACCGTGAGTGCTCTAGGATAGTTCAGCCTAGCAGCTGTAGCAAGTCCTCCATCACCACTATAATCTGCGATACCCGTTCCTGCAATAGTAGTAACAATCTTGGTCGTCGAGAAGTATTTTCTAACGCGATGATTATTCGTGTCGCAGAAAATGAGATTATTGCTTCTATCCACCACAACCGTAGTAGGACTGCTTACCGCGGATGCGAGTCCGAGAGAACCATTTCCAGAAAATGCAGCCGCGCCCGTGCCTATTACACTAGATATATTCCCTGTAATCGCATCTATCTTTCGGATAATATTGCCCGCCCCATCCGCCACGTATATATTATTTTGAAGATCTGCTGTCATACCCGCTATAGAACCAAATACAGCGTTAGAAGCAGGAATACTATCTCCATAGGAAAATGGGCTTCCATTACCAGCATAATCATACAGGACACCCGCAAGTGTATCCATAAAACGAATACGCCGATTACCCTCATCCGCGATATAAAGATATTGTGTCGTGGTGTCGTATGCAACTTGCGTGGGGGTACTTAGGCGAGATGCAAGCGCAATAGTATTATTACCACCATACCCTCCAAATGGGGGTTGCCCTGCAACTGTCTGTAAAATACCCGTAAGTATATTTAAAAATCGTATGCAGTTGTTATTGGTATCGGCGATATAAAGATTTCCGTTTGCATCCGATGTAACTCCTCTAGGACTTGACATGGCTGCGGCCCATCCTGGCCCTCCATTCCCCGAATAAGACTCCGTGCCGTTTCCAGCAATAGTCGATATAAATCCGGTAGCTGCATCAATACGTCTTATACGCGAATTGCCAGTATCACATATATAAAAGTTATTATCAGGATCGATTGTTATTCCTGTAGGATACGCGAGTTCTGCAGAAGCTGCTGCCGCCCCATCTCCTGAGAAACCTGCCACATATGTTCCAGCAAGCTTATTTATTATTCCGCTAGTAGGATTCACATAACGCACAACACAATTGCTTGTATCCGTTATATACAAAAAATTCGCAGAATCCAGCGCAACTCCATATGGCCCCGCCATTTTTGCACTAAGAGCAAGCCCCCCATCTCCCGTAGCACCCGACGCACCTGTCCCCGCATAACGCGATATGGTAGAACCTATTATTCTACGTATTACATTGTTACTTGTATCGGCGACATATATGGTAGATGCAGAATCAGTAACGGTCATACCTGGGTTACGAAATGTTGCAAGGGTCGCGGGGCCTCCGTCTCCAGAATATCCCGCAACTCCTGTACCCGCAATTGTAGTTATAATAGGATTAGTATCTACAAGACGCAGGCGCGCGTTACTTGCATCTGTAATAATCAGTGTTCCAGGCCAAGGAACACTCACAGAAAGTTTAGGACCCAGGGCTGCATATGTAGGATAACGTCCATCTCCGTAAAAAAACTGATAGTTCCCCGCGACAGTTGTAATTGTCCCTGTTGATGTGATTTTTCTGAGAGACCATCCCAAAGTATTATCACCAAAATAGAGATTCTGCCGCATATCAGATGCAGGCTGGCTAATCACACGACCAACGCGTGCGAGCGTTGCTCTTCCTCCATCGCCTGTATAGCCCGCCGTGCCAGTCCCCGCAACCGTATTTACATAGGGTGTGCTAAGGTAACTCGCTGTTTGTATGCGCGGATCTATAATGGAATAATATGCGGTCTGATCGGACGCGGCCTTAAAGCTTACTTGGTTAAAATACGTGCCAAGGCCCATAGAAGCTGTAAAGGGGAGATTACTCATTCCGAATGTAGAGGTTAAAAGCCATGCGGAGCTCATATTGATTGTGCTATACTGCAATGGTTGTCCAATTGTCCCATTTGTCATAAAAAGACTACTTGTCGTGAAATGACGCCCCGTCAAACTACTTACTACTCCACTACTAAGATTCGCTGTGCTGGCCCCTAGAAAATATACATATGCGGGGGATGAAATAAGATCTGTTTTTATCGTGGAAACTTCAATATCTCCAGCTAGTGCTCGGCTTGTACCAATAATTGCCCCCCCCGTATTTACGATATGTGTGTTCTTTAATGATGCCGATGCATTGGTACTCAAATAAATAGAACTATATACATTCACAGAACTGGCTAAAAAGCGCGTAAATGAACCTAGACGCGCATCAACTCTCCTTGCTTCTATATAAGCAGAAGTAGTTAGATTTGTGCTAAGTACTGTATTTTGTCCGAAAAGAGTTCCCCCTGTTCCTATACTTGAAACCTTCCACGCCGTATCATTCATTGATAATGATGCAATATTTGTGATACCTCGAGTATCTGCACTCTTTACTTTTAAGGCAGAAAGTGAAAGATTCGATCCAAGGATAGAAGAAATCTCTAGACTGCCGTCTGCATTTTGTATTTGTGCGCTTGATAGTCTTATGTATGATATGGTTGATGCAGGTCCAAAACTCTCAAACCTAATATTAGATGTCATGAGTGCATTGGACGCCGTTATATATGTCGTGCTTATAGATGGTGTTGTAGCGGGTGCATTTAAAAAGTTCAGGAAGTTAGACTCATTTCGTATTACGCACTGCGCACTTTCAGGCCCAAATACAATACTACTTGCTACTGTAAAGTTTTTAGCAGAAGTAAATAAACTGCTGACTTGGCCTGTAGAGATCGATCCGTTAATAGAAACATCTGCGAGAATCGTTGTTGAAAGAAGAAAATTCGCACCAGAAAAGGAACTAATACTCCCCACACTTGTTTGAGTTCCATTCTGCACATGAATACTTGCAAAAGATGTTATATTGCCACCCACATATATTATTCCGTTTTTACTTGATATATTTCCAGAAATATTTACATTTCCACCGGTTGATATATTTCCACGAACATTAAACGTGTCATTCGCAATAGTAGATCCATATACTCTGAGATTACCTGCGTTTGTAACTCTCGGATCTGTGAGGCTCGTAGATATATGACGTTCGAAACTATTGACATTCAGAGAACTGATAAACGCGGTTTGATACATATGGGCGCTACTAACAACATCCGCCGTTGTAATATATGCAGATTGACTAGATACTATGTTAAATGAATGTATCGTGTTTCCCTCTATAAGAGTTGCATCGACCCCACCATATGCGATTGAGCTCGGTGTAGGAAATGAGTTACAATTCACTGGAACCCATGACGTGGCATCACGCGCGACTAAGGTAATATAGCCATAACGTTGTTGAATACGTAATCGAGCGTTACCAACTACAGTAGCTGTGGCTACAGTGCTAATAAGAATTGATTGCGGAGATGATATAAATCCTGTCGCGTCCGTAACAGTGACCATTTGTCCCGGGATAGTCGTAGTTGAGAGATATACAACCTGTGTTTGGCCATTCTGTAGCCCAGAAGAATCAATCTGGACTACAGAAGTGCTTTCGTTTATGATTGGATCTTCGCCACTCATACGTATCGCTATCCGTTCAAGAGATTTTTCAGGGTAGAAATCTCATGGCGTGTCTCTTCCAACGTCGTATAAAGGCTTGATACACGCCCCATCAAGACTTTTGTTGCGCCAATGTGCGCCATTTCAATCTGTTGCGTATCAATCATACGAAACGTTGATTCGTATCCCGGAATATCCATTATTTGTGTATATGTAATGGATTTGGGGAAGATTTCTTCTAGATCGGTTGCAATAAATCCGAGGCGATACGTATCCCTTTGTTTAAATGTCGATATATAGGGGTCAATGTATTTATAACGGCGGAGGGGGATCCTCTCCACTGCAGAATAACATTTATATAAATCAGCATCGCGAATATTCTCCTTTAAAGAAGGGTCCGATGCATAATTAAGGGATCCATAATAATACAGATTTCGTAGAGACATATCATTAAAGGGATTCTGAATTGTTGTGCCGTTCAGATAATACGGCCAACGTATGGCTCCATTGTTAATTGTAATAGTATTATTGGAATCAATTCCAACGTAGTTATCATTCGAACGTGACTGAAACTGCAAACTAAATGCGGAATTACCATACATCGTCCCTGACACATGAATAAAAGAACTCGGTAAAGATTCATAGGGGATGGAAATTCCACCTGTGTTTGGGGGGGTGCTATACGATTGATCACCAAGGCTTCCATAAAAAGATACAACAGTATGTGTATCATCAATTGTGCGTACTGTTATCTCTGAAAGGGGTTCGCCGTTTGGTAATAACGTAAATCCTAGAATTGTGGCAAAATATCCAGGGAGAGGGGGGCCATTAAAGTTAAGAGCAAATGATGCATCTACTGTATATGGGTCTCCAATCGAAATTGAAGAGGGCTTCAGGCTATTCACAACAAAAGGGGCAAGATAGTCACCTGGGCCGCCAGTAATTGTAACGTTTGTGCTAGTCATAGAAGAAAAATAGGGCCCATTATTTACAGATGGAATGGCGCCCATACTTATGCGCGTAGTCGTTATCGTGCTGGCAGAAATCGTGCTCGCAGTCATAGAACTCACCGTAAGATTATCCATAGATACATTCGACGCCACAAATTGTATATTTCCACTTGTAGTGACATATTGTCCTGTATAGTTCGTAACGGTGCTTGTCGCAATAAGATTATTTACATATAAGCTTCCTGTAGATATAGATCCACCTGCATTATTTATAGTCACATTCCTCGCAGTAAAACTAGAAATATTATCCGCATTAATTTCACTTGATACGGTAAGGGCGTCTATACCAAGGGCAGTTGTCGCAAAGTTTGTTGCATAAAGTGTATTTGCATAGAGGATACCGGTGCTAAGTGTGCTTGTAATAATATTATTAATGTTCATATAACCTCCCGCGGGAGCATATAAATTTCCACTCATAGTGATAGTCGATGCCATCATAGAAGATGTTTGAAAATTCACTGTGCTGATACTATTTGAAAAGGTAGCCGTATTTCCTGCAATACTGGAAATAGTAAATGACCCCGCGGGGTTTGTAATAGCAGTAGAACTAAGAAGCATAGAGCTTACTTGGCTGCCTTCTATGCTTGTAAATACAGTAAGATTTCCGGTAGTTACAGCATTGGATGCTGTTATATTCTGTGTGCTGATTCCAGGGAGGGTAATAGGGTCTGAAAAAAGGAAATCATTCGCGCGATAACTAATATATTTCTCTTGCATGTTGATCGAACTTGTAACTTGCAAGGAACTCGTGATAAAATTAACACTACTTATTGCATTCTTTACGTAGAGATTTGAACCAATCAAAAGGGAAGTTGCAACCGTTGTAGGGCCACCAATAGTAGTTAATCCGCGCACATCTAAGTTATTTGTTATAAGCGAGCCGTTGGTGGCATACAAATTTCCAAGGCTCATAATATCCCCCGCCGCACCAAAGTTTCCAAGAGTAGAAATATTTCCAAGAACATATAAATTACTACCTGTGCTTATATTACCACTTGTATTGACAGTCCCTTCAATATCAAGCCCTCCAAGATTTTTCCATGAACCTTGAATGTAGGCAGAATAACCAGGGTCAGTGGTCGCCGTCGTAGTAGGGAGGCCTACAAGAAGCGTGCTGAAGAATGTGGGACCATATACTGCAAGTGATGAAGTAGCAACAATCGTCTTCAGATTCATATAGGGCGTGCTCAAAAAGCCGCTCGCATATGCATTCGAAGTAATCACAGAACTCACCGATAATGCAGCCGCATTCGCAATCGTCTGATTTTGCGGAAATGCAAACGAGTTCTTTAAGTTCCAGGAGTTACTATCACGGCTTGTAATAGTGAGATATGAATAGGGTTGGGTCATTGCAATACTCGATGTTCCGTCCGCAAATAAAACCCCCTGTTGAGTGCTTACGATAATCCTTTGAGGGGTTGAAAGGTATCCCATGCTATCACGAATAGTAACAGTGCGCCCGGGATAGTTAATACTTGAAAGAAGGACAACTGCCGACTGATTCGATGTCAAGACCGATGTATCAACGAGGACCAATGATGTATCTCCATTAATAATAACTGGGTCTGGCATTTATATTATATCTATCGGTGTCTTTGAAAAGTTCGCGTAGGTGAAATACAGATAGAAACAGTGTGTTACAAATAGGATGGCTACCACCGGTGGTGGAAATGCATTTGTATTGAACATTACAGAACTTACAAACACCGTCACTACGGCGTCAGGTTTAACACCATATGATGTATTGGATGCAAAGATTGGACAAATTGAGCAAATGGTTGTTGTAGATGAACGCCGTATCGCTGTAGATACAATAAGTATATTTACGAGGGGTGAAACCATTCAAGTAATTGATCCTATAAATATTGCGGCGACGGGGGGATTAACCATATCAAATGTTACCGTTTATGGTGGCACGGGCGGAGGAGGTAGCGGAACGGGTGGGACAGGTCCTACAGGTCCTACGGGTCCTACGGGATCATTCGATGGAGTTATTAGACAATCCCTTATCCCTAATACTGGGCTCGCATATGACCTTGGATCAGAATTATACCCATTCCGTCGTGCATATTTTGCTTCTGGCACTGTATATATTGGCACAGGCGCCGTATCATCTGATACTTATGGAAACATCTTTTTTGTAAATGGTTTTGGAGAAATAACACGGCCTACTACTGGGCCTACCGGTGATGTAGGCCCCGCTGGATCAGCTAATAACACCGGCGCAACAGGACCTACTGGCAATACAGGATCTACTGGTTATACAGGTCCCACAGGCGATGTAGGCCCCGCTGGATCAGCTAGTAACACCGGCGCAACAGGACCTGTCGGTGATACAGGCGCCGTCGGTGATACAGGCCCCACTGGCCCAGCTGCAACGCCCAAAGCACTCCCTTCCATAAGTTATTACCTCTCAACACCGATAGTTGCACCTACAAATACTAACACCGTTGTTATCTATGACACATTTGATGATGAAAATTCAAGCGGGACAATCGATTTCGATTATAACTTATCCACCGGTGTTTTAACAAATATTACCGATAAAGTATTAACATGCCTCGTTTCAGGACAACTAGCCACAGATAATACGCAATTTGATTTCTCCACCACACAGCCATGCATTTATATTGTGAAGAACAACAATAATATTGTTTCAAGCTCTGTAATAAACTTCAACGGCTCGAGTTTTAGTGCAGTAGTTACGTTGGCCCCAAATGATACCATAACCATCGAATATATACAATATTTTGATGAATCGCTAAACATATTAGACGGCAAGTATATCACTCGTATTAGCTACACACAGCTTGATTATGGCAAAGGCGATACTGGTATAACAGGTCCTACTGGCCCAGCTGCAACACCCAAAGCACTCCCTTCCATAAGTTATTACCTCTCGACACCGATAGTTGCCCCTACAAATACTAACACCGTTGTTATCTATGACACATTTGATGATGAAAATTCAAGCGGGACAGTAGATTTTGATTATAACTTATCCACAGGTATTTTAACAAATATAACCGATAAATTATTAACATGCCTCGTTTCAGGACAACTAGCCACAGATAATACGCAATTTGATTTCTCCACCACACAGCCATGCATTTATAT
>Ga0255088_1000685_pt1 | contig 14623 bp, 6 predicted proteins | sample Colum_Miss_RepB__2_FD_188587 | JGI IMG/M metagenome (GOLD analysis project Ga0255088, IMG submission 188587) | Freshwater microbial communities from Columbia River, Oregon, United States - Colum_Miss_RepB_8d | ecosystem: Environmental > Aquatic > Freshwater > River | place: USA: Oregon...
GTGCATTACAAAGTTCATCCGGTAGTCAAAATGATACTAATACAGCTTTAAGTTATAAGTGTGTTGCAGGAACTGATTCTACAACTTCAGGCACACCTGCAACATATGCTCAAATACCTGGTTGGATAGAATCCCCAACAAACCTTGCTCAATCCGTACAAGATTTATGGCTGATTGTCTGTAATCAAAATGAGGCTATTGCTAATTTACAGGCACAATTAACTGCATGTTGCGATGGTGGTACATCAGGCTGTGATGTAATTAACTGGGGTATTCAAAAAGGTGATGTAACTGTTGTATCTGGAAACTATTTTATAAGACCTACATTTACAGGAACAATACCTGCCGGATGGACATATCCTCCTGGCATTACAACAGGTACTATTACTGTAACAGATAATGCAGGAAGTACGTACACCCAACAAAGTGATGTTTTAAACTGGATTCAGAATCCAAGCTCAATTCCTACTGCTGCTATAGCAATTGGTAATCCTTTATCTGCATCGAGCACCCACTTTACAGTGAATATTTCAATTTCACTTGTAAATGGAGCATCAACCACACCGTGTACATCTTCAGCATCTGTTATTGTAGTAAACAATCTTTGGTGTTCTAATATGCTTAACTGGCAGGGTTACATTATTGATGACGGTAATGATAAACCACCAAGAGTAACACTTGGAGTAGGAACACCTGTATTCACCAGTACTATTCCTACAACATATACTGTAATTATTACTCCTATTGTAGATGGTACAGCTTGCGGTACAGTTGCTCCATTGACTGGTATATATGCTAACTGGCAAGGCGCTCTTAACAACTTACCTCTTCCACAAGGAACTTGGAATTACGGTAGTCCAGCACCACCAAGCCAAGAGTTTACAGATCCAGGTCTAGTAGCAAATAATTGTATAGATGGTGGAACAGTAGTAATTCTAATTCAGCAGGGAAGCAATCCTCAAATAACATGTACGGCCACCATGCCTCTTGTAGAAATATAATACGATAAATAATTTATAATAAAAGATATGAGTTGTTCAAAATGCGGGTCCGTAAAAACTAGCTGTGGTTGCAAAGACTCAGCTTATACTACACCTAAAGTATATACTTGTCCTCCTGACACATCTTGCCCTCAACCAGTAAGATGTTCAGAGTTTATGGACGCGGCTTGTATATTTCTAAATGATGGTATTGCTGATGCAGGCATTCAACCAGGATCATCACTTGAGAGTATCGTACAACAACTGATACTTTTGGTTACTAATCCAGGCTGCGTAGATGCGCCTGGTGGAGTTCCAGGTGGCGGTACAGTTACATCAATAAATGCTATATGGCCTGGTAATGCTATTACTATAGCAGGTGGACCAATTCAAAATAGCGGGGAGTTTATATTCAATGGAAACGGAACCTCACTTCAATATATAGATGGTCAGGGTAATCTTCAAACATTTCCCTCTGTTCCAGATCCAATTGAATTCCAAACTAACGGTACCCCCAATAGTGTTCAAAATTTACTAAATCTAGTTGCTGGATCTGGAGTAACACTTACAGAATCAGGTGGCTCTGTTACTATAGATGTTGACGCTAATGTTTATACAGTAGATAATGGTCTTAGCCCTGATCCTACAGATCCTAATAATTTTCAGTTAGGCTCTCAAACAGCTCCTGGAGCACCACTTATTCATGATACATACATTGCTGGATCACAGTACAGATTTGAAATAAACAATACAAATGCTATGTTCCTTCAGGGAAATAGAGTTGATATTGAAGGTGCTGCGGCTGGAGCAATGCTTTTGTCTACTGGAGGGCCAAGTGATAATAGTATAGAGGTAGATGGTAGTCAAGTTGCTATTGAATCAGTAGGCACTGGTAGTACAAGAATCTTCTTGGACCCAACTATGATCCGAGTTCAAACACCATTGTATAATATTAAAAACAACAATGATGTTTTAACACTTATTGATAGTGCTACAGGTGAAGTAGAGTTTATGCCTATTACTGGTGTTCTACTTCAAACAAATGGTTCAGATAATGCTGATCAGACATTATTAAATCTTGTTTCGGGTAATGGCATCACACTTACAAATGTTGGTGGGGATGTAACTATAGATGGTCCAACATTCCAAACAAATGGATCTGATAATGGAAGTCAAACACTTTTAAACCTTATTGCAGGAACAGGTATAACACTAACAGAAATCAATGGTGAGGTGACTATTGATGCTGATGCCCCTGCAATCAATCTTACTACAAATGATACTGGTGGTGCTTCTACATACAATCCTTTAACAGGAGATCTAAATATTCCTATTTATCAAACCCAACTTGATGTTCAAGAAGAGGGTAGTTCTGTAGTAATTAACCCAGAGTTCCTTAATTTTATTGGCACCGCTGTTACAGTTACCGCCTCAGGTTTAGGCGCAGATGTAACTATTACTGGTTCAGACTATAATGGGGATCAAGGTGTTTGGAAAGAAACAACATCTTCACCTGAAACATTTATGCTTGGTGCTCCTCTTGGGTCTGGTTCTACCATCAAGTTTATGGAGGACAGAGAGGTAGATACAGATACTCACCGTTTAGAAATGATTGGTTTATCTAACATTCTAAGACTGATCCAAGATGGCGCAACTCCAATAGATACAGATGCCCCATTAGTTGTAGCATCTGATAGTACTTTTTATGCTGGAACATTTACTGGGGTTAATAATCCAGCTGTGCTAGCATACACTACAGGTAATGATACATATGCTTTGGAAGTAACCAATGCAGGTACAGGGGCTTTGTCTTATGCTGCGCGTTTTCAATCAGACCCTGGTCACGGTTTGCAGGTAGACTCTTTATCAAATAGTTCTTTTTCTCTTAATGCTGCGGGATCTTCCAATAACTCTATAGATAGTGTTCTTTACATCTGGAAAAATACAACAGGAGTTGCTTCAGTAGGCGAAGGTACATCTATTATAATGTCTCCTGGAACAGATGGTGCAGGATCTCTTATAGCAGACGGCATAGTGTTAAACTCTATTCTTTCTTCTTCTAGTGATGTAGAATTTAGAATAGATACAACTAATGCAGGTAGTTTACAACCGTCTGCTACTTTTAAAGGGGACGGTGAAATTAGATTCCATGAGTATGGTGTAGGGACATTTGCTAATCCAGCAACCTACATTCTTGGAGTAGATGCATCTGGTAATGTAGTAGAAACTACAGCTGCGGGACTTGCAATTGAAGTAGATGGTTCTCCATTCTCTAGTGCATCATTGCTAAACTTTACAACCAGTGCTGATATTGGTGTTACAGATTTAGGTGGAGGGGCAGTTAGCTTTTCTCTTGTTACACCTATTGTTACATATACTAGTGATGAAGGTGTATGGGATGACTCTGATGTCTTTAAGTTAGGTGCACCAACACGAGCTTTATCTATTTCTGATATACCATTTACGCAAGACAGGCATGTATATACTGATTTTTCAGGATTGCTGTTTGAGGGTCAAGGAGCTGATGATCATTTAGGTACTGTTCAAATAATAAATACTGGAAATGAAGGTACAGCCCTTAATGTTCAACAAACAGGAGCGGGTGGTGGAACTGGAATACGTGTTATACAAAGCACTACAGCTAATATTGGTCTTGCTGTAACTATTGCTAATGGTCCTGTTGATCCAGTGGAAGGAAATAGCACAGGGATATCCGTGTTTGACATAACTAATTCTGAAGGATATGTAGGTATAGATATAACTTCTCAATCCGCAAATACTATCCCACTTAGAATTACAAGATATCCGCTTAATATAACAGCTAATCTTGTTGAGAAGTACATGATACTTCGTGCTGGCCAGTTCCCCGTAATAAATAATATGGGGGGATCTATTGACTTTCAACTTCTTACTTCAACATTTGCATACCAAGATTCTAACCGATTTATAACCAGGTGGTTTAATTCTACAAATGCTAGTAGAACATCTCAGTTTGAAATTCAAGGTGTAAATAATGCTATAACCCAAACACAATTTACTATTCTTGGTGGTGGCACTTCTGGTCCTGGTGGAGCTTGGTCACTAACTCCTGGTCAAATTAAATTTGATAGATATGCTGCAGGAGCCATTTATAAATCGGCAACTGATCTTTCATCTAATTCAGGATTTAATCTTGGTATAGATTCAAATGGTAATATCTGGGCTACAGACTTTTCAACTGGAACAGGTGGAACTGGTGTTCAGGATATTTCAATTGGCACATTATCTAATGGTGCTTCAGCTACTGTAACAAATCCTACCGGTCCATCAGCTACAATTAATATTACTGGTCAGAATGCATATACCCAGATCTCAGCTGATTCTGGAAGCGCAAGTGCTGATGTTTACAACTCGGCATTTAGTGTAGTAGGTGCAGATGGTATTACTACAAGTGTTACAAATGGTACTTCTCCAGCTAGTGATGTTATAACTGTTACAGGTCCAGACAAGTATTTAAATTTTGTAACTAAGAATATTTCAGGTGGTACGATTGCAACATATACTCCAACAATCTGGAATGAGACTTTAAATATTCAAGCAGGTACTGGAATTACCATTACTAATGGTGGTTCTCCTAATACAATTGTTATTTCTGGTGGAGCAGGCACAGGAACAGTAAGTAATGTATCTGGCGTAAATGCTAATGGATTTACTGTAGGTGTTGCCAATGGTACAACTACTCCTGCCGTTACTGTTGGAACAAGTATTAACGGTGTTCTTGTTGGAGATGGTACAGGAGTAAGTGCAGTAACAGGAACTGGGGTAATGGTATTCTCCGGAACAAGCTATAGTTTCCAAACATTACCTACTGTAAATGATGGTCAAATTGTAATTGGTGCAAATGGACTTGGCTTAACTAATACATCTGTTGCTTTAGTAAATAGTGCAGGTGGGGTATTTACAGCTAACAAAGCAACTAACTCTACATACTTACTGAACATAGGTCCAGCAATTGCTAACCTTGTTACATTGATGACGGCTGCAATGCCTGTAAATCCTCCAGTAAGTGGAGGTGCAGTTACAGCATTACCGCCATATATTGTAAAAACTGGTCAAGATACTTATACAGTACAAACACCAGTTACCACTTTCTCTCCTGGTTCAACAGGATTTACAGTTACCAGTTTAGTTAGCTCTGCTACAACAGGACCTCTTAATGGTGCTGTTGTTTTAGGTGGATCACTTAATGTAACTAGTGGAGGTACCGGCTTAACAACTTCTCCTGGAGAAGGTCAAATACTTATTGGTAATTCTACTGGTGGTTTTAGTATTGGTAATATTACTGCTGGAACTCCAGGCATAACTGTAACTAGTAGTGGAAGTGGCATTCAAATATCTGCAACGGGCAGTACAGTTTCTGTATTAAATGGTTTACATACTCATGCTGCAGATGGTTCAATAAGATTAGGCTCAGGAAATGTAGGTGATGTTATTAGACCACTCATTGAAAGTACTGATGTTAGAATGAACGGTCAGTTCTATAGATTGAGCAATAGCAATACCGGTTATATTACTGATATTGGTTTCCAAATAGATGATGCTAGTGCTCAAAAAGTAGGATTTTTTGGAGCTAGCACAAGTACCAATCCAGCTACAGCTAATTTACCCGCAACAGCATTTATTTTCTCAGGAGTAGGTGGAACAGCGCTAACAACTTACTCAGGATTTTATATTAATAATACAACATCTGCTGACCCTAAGTTTTATATTGGTAGATCAGGTTCTCTTAGACAAGAGATTTTACTTTCTCAGGCTACTCCTGCTAATAATAAAATTACGCAGGTAGGAACCTGGAATACTACTGCTAACCAAACATTCTATGAAGCTATACCATCAGCAAGAACAATTCAAATTGGTGCTGCTTCTGGAAATAATACTTGGATAAAACTTGATGATGCTAACCAAAGAGTAGATATTAATAAAGGTATAATTGTCGCTAGTGCTTATGGTTTAGGTGCTGTTACAGGAACATTAGCATTCTTGTTAGGTGTAGATGCAGCAGATGGTAAAGTTATAGAAATAGCAGGTAGGTCAATAAGCCGAATTGTTTCTAATAGTGGAACATATGATGCTACAGCTTTTGCTACTTCTGCTTCTCCTGTTGCAATGAGTATTGTGGGAACCGGTACAATAAGTACTAGTATTGTAGGTAATGTCTTAACAATAAGTAGCTCAGCAACAGCTTTCCCATACTGGAGTACTATAGCAATGGCTGCCGGTGCAGGAACAACAGGAGTTGTTACTGGAGATGCTAACGTAATTCCTAATACAGTAGGGGCAAATACTTTAAATCTTGTTGCTGGTAACAACATCACGCTTACTGGATCTGATTCAAGTAATAGAATTCAAATAGATGCCAATCTTCCAACTCTTGCTAATTCATGGGGTAATATAAATATTACAGCTTCAGGTGGAACAGCATCAGGTGGACCTCTTGTCCCAGATACTCAAGCCGATACTTTAGGGTTTATTGCAGGTGCCGGTATCACTCTTACAGGAAGTGCTGCTAATGATACTCTTACTATTGCAAGCTCTGGTATTACATCAATTGTAACAGGCGCAGGTAGTAATATTTCAATAACTACAGTTGGTGGTGCCACAACTATTACTGGTCCAAATATTTGGTATACAATTGCTGTCCCAACCCCTGGTGGGTCACTTCCTGCACAGACGTCCTTAACTCCTGATGCACAATTTGATACATTAAGTTTTGTAGCAGGTAATGGAATTTCAATTGCAACTAACTCTACAACAGACACTATAACTATCAGTGCAACAGGTGGTGCTGGAACAGTAAATGCAGATCAAGGTTTATGGAAAGATACTACTGCTAATCCAAATGAAATAGAGCTTGGGTCACCAACAGACGGTCCTGCAGCATTTACAGTTGACAGATTTATAAATGCTAATGCAAATACCTTGTTTATAAAAGGTACTCCTGGTGCTGGTGACGCAGATTTAGTTGTAACATCAAATAGCACAGGTAGAGCAATAAGAGCAATTAATACAATATCTGCAGCGGAAGGTGCTATTTATGCAACTGCTATAACAGATGCAAGTCCTGATTCTGCTCCGACAGGTGTTATTTATTCTGAATCAACTGGTAAAGGACATGCTATTGTTGGTATATCTGCTGCGGGTGCTACAGATGCAATTGCAGGCATATTTGGTAGAGGAAGACAGGGTGTGAAAGGATATACTATTGTTGCAGATGGTATAGGGGTGTTTGCTCAATCTGTAACAGGACTAGGTATTGGAGTATTTGCTGAAGCTGTTGGAAACGGAACAACATCTTATGCTGGTGTGTTTGGTACAACAAATACTACAGCAGCGAAACAAGAAATTATAAAAGTATCTAAGAATGCTTCAGGTCCTGGTGAAGGTGCTACAATAGGATTCTATGGAGGAACTAATAAGAAAGGGCAGATAGGTTATGTTTCACCTAATGTTGTTACTAGTTCTCAATATGAGGCTACAGTTGTTAATTCAGGAACAGAAACAGTAAGACATACAATATATCCTAGCGGTCAGCATAACTTTAGCGCATATGGTGCCGCTACTGCTCTTTTTGCTTTCCCTTCTGCTGGAGGATCAACAATTGCTAGAGCATTAGCTGTAGAGCCTTCTGATACTCCCCAAGGAATGATATATGAAGTAGATATTGTATCAGCCGTATTTAGTCCAACTTTGGGAGGATGGACTCCTGCTACTCTCAGTTCTACCTCAGCTAGTACTAGCACTTATTCTGTTTATGGAAAACTTGTAACTGTAAATTCAACTATAACTTTTAGTTGGAATTCTTCGCAAGCAGCTACCACTAAATCACTTAGGGTAAATCTTCCATCTAATTACACTTTCTCTCAAGCAGGAAATCTTGTGTTTTCATGGAGAACATTTAGGAGCACAACTTATTTTGCTAGTGTAAATTTTACTACAGGAACTACAGGAACTCAATCTTATATAGACATATCTTTTACAACAGATACTACCATTCCCGCTAATTTTTCAAACATATTTGCCTTTACATTTACTTATATTACCACATAATTATGGCTTGTACATCATCCACACATTTATATGTAGCATCTAAAACAGATACTACTATTACAGTAGCTTGGGATCCTGTAGCTGATGCTATTGGATATATTGTTGAGTACAAACTCAATGATATATCTGTTCCTAGCTGGACAGTTCTTCCTCAGCAAACTACCAATCAAGCTATTATAGGTATGCTTTCATCAGATACTCAGTATAGAATAAGAGTTACTGCTATTTGCCCAGAAAGATCATGCACCTCTGTATCTTTGATTGTTAATACACTTGAGTTCTGTACACCCTGTTGTATATAAAACCAATATAAATGGCAGCAATACTTACAGTAACATACACACCAAATTATCCCGGTAATCACAGAATTTGTTTTAGGACAACTCTGGCATCCTATTGTTGCTATAATGACGACTCTCCATCAGTAGTAGGAGTTCCAAAAACAGTAACAATAGAACTTGAAGACTTTGAACTTTGTCTTCAAAATCTTCCCGAGGAGGTTGGGTGTAACGGCTCTACAGTAGAGGGATACGTTCAGCCTGTATGCATTGAACAAGGCTCAGTTATAAATAGAGTTTTATTTACGGCTACTTTTCCTAGCTCTCCGTGTACTACATACAACATAGAATGTCAGGAATCCGGGATTGCAGAATTTTCTATTATTGAGCCAGGGTATGGGTGGCCTGTTGGTGTAGTGCCTGATATAACTGTAACTGATTTATCAGGTTATGGAAGTGGTTTTACTGGAACAGTTAACATGCTGTGTGAGGAAGGACAAAATTTTTGTAGTATAGAAAGTATTACAATTGATGATCCTGGACAGGGGTATTACTTGCCAAACATGATATCTGTTGACATCACCCCACCTCCAGCATGTGAAAGTAATGAACTTGTAATTGATGGACAGTTTCTTAATGGTCTTGTTGATTGGACTGTAAGTCCATCACCAGACAGTTGGCTTATAAATCTATCAAATGTTCCTTATTATAATATCCCTACTTATGGACCTACAGGTGGCCAAATATCTCAAAATATTTTAACCCCAGGCAGAACTTACTTGATTAATTTTGAAAAAGTAGTAGTACAAGCTAGATCAGGAACAGTGAGGTTTATAGTTGCTGCTGGTTTGTTTAGCCCAGGCACACCTTCACCAAATACATATGTTATAGAATTAAATTCTGGTGACCCAGATTATGATGGGCCGCTGTCTATAACTCTTACTTGTTTTGGTAGCACTGTGTTTTCTATCTATGGGGATTCTACAACAACTGATGTTCTTAATAAAGTAGCTGTTACAGAGGTTTCTGTAATTGAACTTTGTGATACTGTACTTCCACAAATAGAAGTGTCATCAGTTGATGACTGTGGAACATTTACAGTTCCTGATTGTCAAGGTAATAACAACGGACAAACTTATCAGTTGTGGGGTGGATCTCAGTATGCTATTAATGTGTGTGCAGGAGGGGATGGACCGGAAGCTTTTAAATATACAGTAACACCAGGAGTTATATCATGCTGTGATTGTGTAAAGTATGATGTTATTAATACAGCTCTCACAGATGCATTTGACTATTGGTATGTAGATTGTCTTGATCAAACTATAAAAGTATCAACTATAGAAGCACAAGAAACCCAACAGGTATGTGCTGTAGCATCTAGTGTTTGGCCAGCAAATCCTGTCAATAATCAGTATTTTGAATATATAGTTTCAGGTATACAAGATTGTTAGAAAGTCCGCTTTGTTGGTTTAGCTGGACTAACTGCAGATAGCCCTGGATACTCTGGGGCTTTTTGCTATATTTGTTTTTATTATCGCTGAAAATTCACTAAATTATATTATAATGAGGCAATTCAAAAAACCAGATCTCAACGCTCCTAGATATAGACCAAAGGTACACAATGTGCTTAGCCCAGATTTGTTGAAGTTGTTCAAGGAAAAGTATCCTAAGTACAAAGACATTGATTACAAAACATTTAAGAAAGTGATTAATAAGTTTAGTCAAAATATCTGGGAAGCTGTAATAGACATGAGAGATGGGATTGAATTACCTGAAAGCCTTGGATATGTTTTTATAGGCACCTGTCTTAATTCAGGATCTAAGAAACCCAACATAGATTATGGTAAGTCTATAAAATATGGTGTCCAGGTAACTAATAAGAATTGGGAATCTGATGGTAAGCTGGGTAAAATATTTTATACTAACTATTCTGTGAAGTACAAAGTACAGGATAGGCAGATATGGACATTTATTCTATGCAGAACTTTTAAAAGAACCGTTGCCAAGAGATACCCAGAGGATTGGAGTAAATATGTAAAGATTGATAACAACCTAAAAATATCTAAGCTTTACACATTTAGAACTCTAGAGCATATGAATAAAAAGCTGGAAAACAGCAAGTTAGAAACTTACAATGAGTTTGAATAATGACTACAATTGCTGAAAGTATATCAAGGATCCGAAACCTGGTTAAGGGTTCAAGGCAAGATGCATTTCTAACTGATAGGTTTATATATAGCCTGGTAGTTAAGTATGCTAAAATGTACATTAAGAGACAAGATGCTCTTAATGTAAGACAGAAATTTGCCAGCCTGTTTAGAACTATACCTTGCAATGACCTTATAGAAGTAGATAAGGTAGAAGCTTGCTGTGGGTCATTACCCTCATCATGTAAAATCATGAGAACTCGGGAAAAGATTCCAATCCCATTTGAGGGAGCGTATGGTGCTATGATCAGAACTGTATCTTCTATTGATGGATCTGTAGAGGTTTATAGAACTCAGCCTGCAGCATATGTATCTATGACTAAGACAAGTGCTTTTAAATATAATAAGCAGAAGTACTACTGGTATATGAATGGCTATCTGTATCTACCTAATGTAGAATGGGATGCCCTTATGCTAGAAGGTATTTTCCAAGAAGATATCTCAATCTTTACTTGTGATAAAGAAGCAGTATGTAAGATTAGACAGGAAGAAGTATTATCTATCCCAGATGATCTTTTTGCTGAGGTAGAAAAACAAGTTCTTCAGGATCTAGGGTTTCAGGTACAGGTTCCAACAGATCCTAAGATGGCTGATAAACAAAATATTCTAAGATAATGGATTACAATTACACCCTTAAATATAGAACCTTTGATTCTCTTCTAGAGGATGTAAAGATGGATCTTAGAAATCTTTCTGCCGATACCAGCATTGAGCCAGGTCAGCTGATTAAGATTGCTCGTAAGTGCAACTATGACTTGGGTCTTAGAATACAGAGAACAGGAGAGAAAGTCCTAGAGATTTGTAAAGGTAAGGCTAGACTTCCTGAGGATTTTCAAATAGTAAACTTTGGTCTTATCTGCGGTAACTATACTGTAGTAGAAGTTCCCGCGCAGGGAACTAATGTGCAGGAAATTGTCCCTGGCTATAGACCTTGGATTGAACAGAACCCTTGTCTAGATTATAATGGTAGTTCACCTGAGACTACATGCATGACTCAATGTGGTACCGATTATAAACTAGTGCAAATGGTAAACACAGTTAGAAGAGAGTTTACTACATTCTCTCCTATTAGTTTCAGAAGCTCACAGTTTGTAGATGTAGATTGCCCTAAGGCTTGTTCTCCAAGATGGCAGAATAAAGATGAGGCATATATTAAAGACGGCTGGTTGTATACTAACTTTGATGATGGTAATGTGTACCTTAATTACCAAGCTGATATGGTAGATGATGAAGGCAACCTTCTTGTTCCAGATCATCCCATGCTGAATGAATATTATGAATATGCACTTAAGAAAAGAATACTTGAGAACCTAATCCTTGATAATGTCAACTTAGGTCCTCAGTATCAGTTGGTTGCAGGAGAACTTAGAGCTGCAAGAAATGCTGCGTTTAGTATTGTTAATACTCCTAACTTCTCAGAAATGATGAAAGTGTGGGCTATGAATAGAAAAGCTATGTACTCTAAGTACTATAATATGTTTAAGAGTTACTACTATCCTCTAAACTTAAGAGTAAACAACGCATTGTAATATGGCTAAGAAAAGTTCAAAGAGTAATGATTCTTCTTTTCAGAACACCGGTGGTGCTGAAACTAGTACATTTACTAAGGGTCTCATAAGAGATTATGATGAAAACTTTGATCCAGATAGCTCATGGCCCTATGCACGAAATGCATCAAATAATTCTCTTGAAGGAGATGTTGGTCTTTTGGGTAATGAGCCTTCTAATTATCTATGCGCCCAAGTTACGTTTACCATTATAGGTAGAATACATCTTTTTAATCAGTACTGGGTTATATTTTCTACCAATAATCCTACATCAACATCTAGCTCAGAAATTGGATTATATGATGAGGACCAGTGTACATACAGAATAATTGTAAGAGATACATGCCTTGATTTCTCCACTTATAATCTTATTACTGGCGTAGCTAAAGAAAACTTTGACTGCAGCTGGAATGTGTACTTTGCTGATGGTAGAAATCCAGACAGAGTAATAAACATTGGTCTTCCTGATCTGTGGCCTACTGTACCCTATATTGGCAATAATGAATATCAGGGTGGCATTCTATGGCCTGGTGTTGCATGGAAACAAAAATGCACACCCCCTATACCAATACCTAATGTTTGCACAGTCTGTGAACCAGAAAAACCTGCTGTACTTGATTGTGACAATATTAGAATTAATAAACTAGTTAGCACTCCATGTATTACACTTGACACAGGTCAAACTGGTGGTAATATTTATAATGGATCTTACTTTGTAGTAATAGCTTATACAATCAATGGTCAGAAATATGGGGATTATACTTCACCATCTAATGTCCAATATATCTTTAATCACAATGCTATTGGTGGATCATTAGATATCTCCATAACTAATTTAGAGACTGAAAGTTTTACTGAATTTGAATTAGTAGTTGTAAGTATTATAGATCAAGCCACTGTAGCTAGAAAGATCGGTATATATAATACTACATCTTCTATTACTATCAATCTAGACAATATTGATGATTCGCTTCCTACAGTCCCTCTAGAGTTTATTCCTATTAGAACTCCTCTTTATGAAACTTCTGATTCAATGTTTGAAACAGGAAACTATCTTTTAAGAATAGGTCCAAGGACTACATTTGACTTTAACTATCAACCTTTAGCTAATCAGATCCAATCTAAATGGGTCATTGCAAAATATCCAGCTAATTACTATAAAAGAGGTGGTTATGTCACAGGCTACATGAGAGATGAGGTTTACTCATTTTTTATTAGGTGGGTTTATAACACCGGAGAAAAATCTAAATCATACCATATACCAGGTAGAGTTACTACTACAGGAGAGGATGTGGAAGTACCCGGTCCTTCCAGTATATACCCAGCAGATCCAGGAGGAAGCATCGAAGTAGAAAGAAAATTTGAGATTGAGAATACAGCTTCTATAGATGCGGCAGCTAGTGTAGGCTATGGCGTAGATGATGGTGGGGAAGTAATTGCAGAAGGTTTTATGGCTTACTGGGAGTCAACAGAAAGATATCCAGATAGAATGCCTGAGGTTTGGGATGCTACAAGTGATCCTGTTTTTTCCGGAACTGGTGACACACAATATGATTTGTGTAATAAGCTTATAAGGCATCATAAAATGCCAGAAGATGTTATTGGAACTAATACCTCATTTACAAGAGCATCTATAATAAATCCTGCTACAGGACTTCCTTATTCCAATCCTACTGATAAACAAGCAACTCACATTAATATCCTTGGCGTTAAGTTTAATAATATTAAACCTCCGGTTTATTATGATGAGTCAGGCGTACTCAGAGCCATTCCTGGAATTGTAGGCTATGAAATCTTAAGAGGCTCAAGAGAAGGTAACAAATCTGTTATTGCTAAAGGTATTATCAATAATATGAGGCGATACATTACTGCTAGTAATGATGATGGACTTTATGCAAATTATCCTTATAATCCAGTAGTATCGTCTTTTGGTGGTGGAGTGTTAGACCCTTCTTTGTCACTTACTCCAGTTGATACTGGTGGAGGCAATTATAGTACAGTTAAAAGTAGTGATGTAAGAAGAGATTATTTTACTTTTCATTCTCCCGACACAAGTTTTTATAAGCCATATCTTTCTATAAAAGAGCTTAGGCTATACACAGAGGTAGGAGCTAGACTTAATGTTAGTGGGCAATTTGAAGAAGTGCCTGGTCATCCAAAACATAAATTACTTACTGATTTTGCATTAATTATTTCACTATTTGTTGGACTAGCAGAAGCGGCTCTTGCTATCAGAGGAGAAACATCAACAACAAGTGAGCCTCCTAGAATTTTAAATCTTGGAATAAGTGGCTCGATAGTAATGCCTACTCCCGGTGGATCATTTTCAGCACCAAATTCTGGAGCCATACCCCCTTTTATTCCTACAGCATCAGGTATTGCTCAATCAGGAACTTTAGCGGGAGTTGCTACATTACAAGCTGCAATTGCAGCAGCAAACAATTTTGATATACCTGCTCTTATTGCTGGCGTACCTACAGAATCTATTGTATGGAACACATTAAGTGGTTTAGGAGGAATAGTTG
>Ga0255088_1000686_pt1 | contig 14623 bp, 13 predicted proteins | sample Colum_Miss_RepB__2_FD_188587 | JGI IMG/M metagenome (GOLD analysis project Ga0255088, IMG submission 188587) | Freshwater microbial communities from Columbia River, Oregon, United States - Colum_Miss_RepB_8d | ecosystem: Environmental > Aquatic > Freshwater > River | place: USA: Oregon...
TCAAACATCTCTCCCCGCCCCTACTCCGAGTGCCTTAGCAGAGATTGTTATACGTGTGCAAAACGCTGAACAAGCCTCAATGAATATGGTATATCTATATATTTTTGTGCCATTGAATGTTATTTTTTGTTTGTGCTGCAGTATAGGTATTATTTCGGCAATTTTATATAAAAGGCGGTCTAATGATGAAATCACTATTGTAGAAAAAATTACTGAAGCTTAAATTATTAGCGTTAAAATAATCAATATTAGTAAGAGAACTATGGGTAATACAATATCTGGGAGGATCCCGGCCGATAGTCTAGACGTATCCTTGAATAAAAACCCATTTGACATATTTAAAACAGATGGAACCGGCTCTAAATTCGGCCCCAGCATTTCATTGAAATGGCCGCTCTGGGATCAAAGTTCGGCACTTGGATCAATCTTATCTATATTAATTGGAACAATCATTTTACTTGTTATTATACATTTTACTATTTATCCTATATTTTCATTTAATGCGGGTGATAAGGGGCTCATTGAAATACCAACATTTAGTGATATGCAAATAAGATATAAAGATGATCCTGCAATATCAAGTACTCCAGCAAATTTTGATAATCTTGAACCGGTTAATTATACTTTAAGCGCCGATATAAATATTGATGAAAAAACTATTAGTTCATTGGGGGAACCGATGGTTATTCTCTATAGAGCTAAGACAGAAAATACATCATATCCGCGGGCAGGAATAGATACTGTGGATACATTGCTTAGCCAGTTTCCAGATACAAACTTAATCGTTTGGTATAAACACATGGAGCAAAACTTATATGTGAGTGTAGTGGGTAATAACGAAGCCTCTACAAATACAGCTGCTTCTGCGGGTAAAATCACTCCTGCAATTCAACATATGCGACCAGTGCATATTCCACCCAAAGCTTTTAATATAACCTTAGTGTTTGCTGATAAATATATAGAACTATATATGAATGGGGAACTCAAAGAAACTATGACATTAAAAAACACTCCCATTGTCCCACCAGATAATTCATATTTTTTCCCACCTCCATCCAAATTGATTGGAATTAAAATTGCAAATCTCTGCTATTGGCGCAGGGATTTGTCATACAGAGAAATACTCAAGCACAGTGATAAAAAAACATGTGACACGGTTTTTAAATAAAACCCTACCGCGATATGCTTAGATCACTATTGCAGTCATGTAGGCTAAGTTAAGACCCTCCTTTGGGGGTTCTTAAATTTGGCACACGACGATAAGAAATATGGCAACTGACGTTAGAGATGGAGTGGGGGGTATTTGCATTTTGTTTAATAGCAATCATTGCATTTTTGTTTTACAGTCCTAGTTTCGCAAAGAAAAACAAAGGGCAGCAAGATGGACCCTATCAATTAGAAAAGCGCTCAACTATATTAACAGTTTCGGAATCCGAGATGTTATATTCCACTGCAGCAGCCAGTTTATCGTCATTTATATATCTTAACCCGATGAACCGAACCGGCGAATATCCAAATTGCGTAACAAATCCCAATCAAGTGTCATGTAACGGAAAGTTTGTACCATGCGAATGTGATGCTAAAACAAAAGATTGTTCGGTGTGTCTGCATTCAGGGTATAAAACAATCATCAATATATCTAACGTCTTTATCCTAGAAATTCTAAATGCCCCGGATGCTAGTCGCACAAACAAAGTTCCTGCACATCTTCTGATACAAACAGAAAATCAACTTCCCGATGGGACCTTTAGAAAGTATATTGAAACAATGATCCTCCCACCACTTGATATTCAAAAGTGGGCAATGATAACAATTGCACACGAAGGCAGAAGAGTTGATGTATATTATAACGATCAAATGGTTCTCAGTGAAATGCCTAACTATAAGCCAATTTCTGACAGGAGTAAAACGAATTTACAGGGGGTTGTTTCCGGTTCAGAAGGTCTTTTTGGGCAAATTACGCTTATAAAAACATACGATAAAAGGTTAAGCAATCCAGAAGTAATTGATATATACAAAAATAATACAGATACTCTCGGAAATCCGCGTATAGGCACGAATGCAAACCCCTATATATATTCTGACCCATCCGGCCTCAACCCCGGATTTAAGTCGGGGATGACTTTGAGTTCATTCTTCTGCTTTCCTGGTCAATGCCTTAACCCACCGGTTGTTCGTTCAGCATCACCTATACATGATTGGAGCTCACCCTACGGATAAAGTTATTTTACAGCTACCTATCACTATTATGCTATACTAAGAGATGTAAAAAACAACTCTTAGTATGATATAGAAGTATGGAGGCAAGTCCCGGTGTTACTAATCAAAAAAATGCACAAAGTAATAATACATTTGGGATATTCACAATAATTTTTTTGCTCCTTGGCATCACAGCCATATATTATTTATATACGTTTCTATACAGTTCTTCTGAAAGTAAAATGGTATTGCTTTCTGGCCCAAAACGTAATGCTGATTCGCCGCTTGAAAAACCCCCCACCATTCCCTTGCCATATGAAGGAGGTGAATATTCAGTAAATACATGGGTATATATAAGCAGTTTCAACAAGAATAGAAATACACGGAAACATATTTTTGAGTTGAAGGGCACATATTTTTCCAGCCTTTTGATTGGGCTTGGTGCATATAATAATACTCTTGTTGTGCGCACGCATACAAAGGATCCCAGTGTGGAAAGTTTTGCGGATGCACAGGGTATTACTGTTCCAGCAGGTATTGCTATGCAACTTGGTGCTGGTCAATCAAGCCAGGGTGTGAATCCTAAAGTCACGTATGTGCCTGGTATGAGCGGATCAACTGTTCCACCCAATGCGGCGGATGCTACTTCCGCTGGAAATCTTTCTGCGGGGACAGTGAATAGTATGTTTACTCCCACTGCAATGAATGACTCTCTTCTTACTACCCCCCCAGTGTGTGATTTACCTGAAATAGATCTTCAACGCTGGACAATGATAACAGTTGTTCTTTCCGGGCGGACAATTGATGTTTATAGGGATGGTAAGCTCAGTCGTTCGTGTATGACTCCTTCATACTATAAAGTGGATCCTACAGGCGTAAAAGCCTTGATGACAGAACGTGGAGGATTCGACGGATATACGGCAAATACTTCTGTTGCAAACTATGCTATGAACCCGGATGAAATATATAGGGCATATCTCCTTGGACCCGATGGGGTCAATATGGATGTTTTTAGTTGGTTCGTATCTCTTTTCAAAGGTTCTGCTTAACTAGAGAATGGATAGTGCATCTTCCGGGCAAATTATTACCGGTATGACAATCCTGGTGACGACACTGGTATTTATATATGTAGGCGAAATGCTATATGTAATAACAATAGACGCTCAAAAACGTTTCCAAACGATAATAGATTATACAGCGAACTCGGAAGAAAAAACTATCGTAATACACCAAGACCCCTCCAAATATGCCGATGCTAAAACAATTGGACTCTCAGTCAATGAGAGAACAGGTATAGAATTTGCATACGCATTTCATATTTTTGTTCTCCCGCAAACATTTTCCGATGCTGCTACATTTAAACACGTATTCCATAAGGGGTTTGCATGCCCGTGGCCTCTTATGGGACCTGGAGTATTCATACATGGCGCTACAAATACAATGCGCGTATTCATGAACACGTATAAAAATCCCTTTACATATGCGGATGTGCAGAATATACCGGTGAAAAAATGGTTTCACGTTGCGCTAAACTGTTCCAAGGGGGGCTTAGATATTTTTGTAAATGGTAATCTCGCAAATCGTATCGTGTTTGATAATACACTGCCGTATCAAAATTTCCAAGATTTGATACTATTTTCCAACATGCATATTGGTAGTTTGTTGGGTAGCGGCATACCGTCATTGAATAATGAGGATTTTAGATTGGACGGCTCATTTAGAGGGTTTTTATCTAATATGGTATATGCCCGGTATTCTCTTTCATTCAATGAAATACAGGCTCACATGAATGCAGGGCCGTCGAGTAAAATAAATGAGGCTGCTATGGATAAACCACCGTATTTTGCAGATGATTGGTGGTCTCGTAGCGTTTGACCATAGTAATGATATAAAGCGCAAAATAAGAACTCACATGGTGGGTTCTTAAGTTCCGCATATGACGGCAGTGGCCTATAGCATATTCTCTTCTATTCCAGTAAGGATTCGGGTGAGACTATGACCGGCGGTGGATTATTAGCCCTTGTTGCATATGGTGCTCAAAACGTATTGTTGAGTGGCAATCCACAGATGACCTACTTCTATCGTGCTTTCAAACGATATTCTCATTTTGCAATGGAGAGTATAACAATCCCATTGGAAGGGCCAAATGAGCTTTCATTTGATCAACCAATAAGCCTCCGGGCAAAAATTCCACGCTTTGGAGATCTCATGTCCGATATGATATTCAGCTTTACGATTCCGGATATATATAGTAAGTATATCGTCACACAACCAAGCGGTCGCACAAGTCAGTGGGAGTTTCAGTGGGTCCGATATTTAGGTGCAGCAATTATTCAAAATGCAGAATTTTTCGTTGGTGGTCAAAAGATCCAGGGATTTGATGGTGCATACCTTCTAAGTCGTGCATTACTTGATATGGATCAAGATACATTTTGGAAATGGAAAAATTTGGTTGGAGATACGCCTGAAATGACAGAACCCTCTCAAGGGGCATATGCAGGTGGAAGTTCTCATACAGGGTATCCGACAGTTATAACAAATCCTACAGCGGCTCAACAGCTGAATCGTCCCTCAATTATGGGACGTGATATTCATATCCCCCTTTCATTTTGGTTTACGGAGTCTCCCTCTCAAGCGATCCCTTTAATTGGGCTACAGTATCACGAATGTGAAATTAAAATTACTTTGAATCCCATATCACAACTATACACCGTTTTGGATGCATCGGGTGCTAGAGTTAATCCAGAATATAGAATAAACGCAACTGCATCGCAAATTAATCTCAATACTCCGCAATATTCTAGCGCGAATGATGATTTGGCCAGCATTCGTTATTTTTTGACAGATATTGGTGCTTCTGTTCCTGCTCTCAATAATTTATATATTAATCCACGGCTGCAGGGAACTTTCATATATCTCCCGAAGGAGGAGCAACAGGTTTTTGCATCACGGCCTTTGACATATATGATTCCACAGGTAACTATATACCCATTTCCAGGCAAATATACGCGCGATCTTCTTGATCTTGAAACGCATAATCCTATTACGCGATTAATATTTATTCAACGAAGGTCGGACGCGGATATGCGAAATGATTTTGCGAATTTTACGAACTGGTATTCATATCCATACGCCCCCTTTATTCCCACGCCTGGTGTTTTAACATCATTACAACAGGGTTATATATCTGGACTTATAGTTCCAAACGCACAACTAAACATTATTCGAAGCTTGCGTGTTTTATGCGACGGTAATGAAATTCAGGAGCAGAAAAATACAGATTATTTCGCGAATTTATCCACATTTAGGTATGGAAAGGGGATTGGGCAAGATGGACTATTATTATATTCATTTCAACTATCACAATCTGCAACACAGGCTTCTGGTTCGATTAATGCAAGTCGTATTCGAAATTTTCAAGTAGATTTGGATCTTTTTCCTCTGCCGGTTGCAACGACATATGCATATGATATCACAATTTACGTAGAAAATATAAACTGGTTTCAAGTGGTTTCGGGTATGGGCGGCCTCAAGTTTGCCCTTTAACTTTACGAGTTTTTGCAGCTGCAAGTGTGGCTGGTCGTTTATCTCTAAGGCGTATTTCAGGATATCCACTCTTTTTGGTAAGATTCAGAGAGCACAAGTCGGGAAACATTTTAACAAGTTTCTTGGCCCCAGCGGCTACTGTTTCCATCGTACGAAACTCCTGATTCCCCCCCTTTTCCGTATAGTATGCTGTTTTCGGTGCAACGTCACGTAGGCGAATGACGGCCCCGTCACGCAGGTAAAAACGGATACTTCTTTCATAATCCTCTTTATCCATTTCTAGAGCAAGTTTCACTCCCTTGGGACCCTTGGTCCCGGGATTGAAACAACCATTGAACGTTCCGATTACAAATCTCAAATCGGTCGTGTGTTCCTTTTTCATGAAATATCCATTTGCTGCAGGATAAATACCCCACAGCGAGCAGTTTGCCCGCTTACATTCATCAAACCCTCTCCGAATAACCTCTTTTAAGTTTTTTAGCTCTGTCTCATTTCGACGCGCCGTTGGACTCCATTCAATGAATGAGGATACATCATCATCCATATGAATTAAAGGCTTTCCTACGGGGAAATAATCAGATATGAAATTTCTCTGCGGCCCTATTTTAGGGACACCGATAACAATCTTATTATAGGATTTGGGATCTAAAACATTTTTATATATGGCGCCTTCATCTTTATTGGCTACAAAAATATATATACGATTTGGTTCAATACCGTATTTTGTCAGAAGCGCCAATGATTTATCTCGTAGTGTTTCAGCGCGTTTGTATGATGGAATTGCAATAACATAATCTTCTGCTTTCGCCTTTCTTGTTTTCATTGCGCTCTATTTGGTGGTTGTAAAAAAACTCACCTGGTGTAGTAATGGCCGCCGTCTTACAGGCACTGGGTGTAAGTACATCTACTCCTAGCCCCGACGCATATAACAATCAAATTGCAGAAGATAAAAATCTGAAAGCAGCCAGAAGTAACTGCGAAACTTTAAAGGCAAGTTTATGCCTTGCTGTAAATGTGGGTAGGTTAAGTGGATTAGATACAACGACGCTACAGGCAAGATGCGACGACATATCGGCATTATGCAAGTCTAATCTTACGTCGGCTGAGATTGAACAAAAAACAAAAGAATATGCATTGGCTGCAAAAGATACGCGTGCATCAACGCTTGCTGATCAGAAAGCCTCCATTACCGAGGTGTCCAATACAATTTCGACGAGAATGATGGTAGTAACGGGAAATACTAATATATCGCCCGAACTTGTTAAAAAATATACGGAATTAAATGAAAAAATCACGACTGCACTAAATGATATTAAAGCAGCCGATCCATTGGATGATACAACTCCTCTACCGGTTATACCATCTGAGGAAGAATTTCGTATATCTATAGATGATCTTGATAATCAGTATGAAGAAGAACTAACCAAAAAGGCTAATCTTGGACGGCGCCTATGGAATAAACTGCGGAGTGTAATGCCTTATATAACAATAATAATATGCATAATAGGTGCTATTCTTGGTGGTATAATTTCTGCAAATACGCATGCAAATGAACCATTTTGGGCAATAAAAATATATTATTTTTTCTATGGAGCCATATTATTTCCAATTTCCCTAGGATTTGGTGCGTATAGTCCCCCAGAATGGAAATCAGGTTTTATTCCAATTATTTCAACTACTCCTCGTGCGCCAGTTGAACACCCTTTAGGGGTATTACCCGCACCACCTCCTGCTGTATTAGGATCTCCAGGTCCAAATCCCATGGGTCCAAATCCCATGGGTCCAAATCCCATGGGTCCAAAGCCCATGGGTCCAAATCCCATGGGTCCAAAGCCCATGGGTCCAAAGCCCATGGGTCCAAAGCCCATGGGTCCAAAGCCCATGGGTCCAAAGCCCATGGGTCCAAAGCCCATGGGTCCAAAGCCTCCAGTTTCACCTCCTCCAGTTTCACCACCCCAAGGTTCAAAGGTTCTAGGAGCTCTTGATAAATTTGCCGGCCTTGTTGGAAAAATACAAATTCCTAACTTGCCTAAAATAGTCTTTCCATCATTTGGCGGTGGAGGGGAGCCTACACCACCTCAACCGCTTGGTAAGGCAGGCGCCTTTACATATGCCGACGGGGTGCAGTATATGAGTAAGAATATGCTAAGGGCATTATCTATTGCTGAAATTATAGTGCTAGGCTCTATAGGGGTATTTTATGGAATAGATAAATTCGCAATAAGACTTAAATAAAACGGTGATGTCCCGTTACCCATACATCGCGGTAACAGTATAAACCCTTGTTTCATATATAATTTAGAATGGAAATCCCAGCATGCTCACCGCAAGAAGCAAAGAATTTTCCGTTTGTTTCGGTGATCACCCCAACGTATAATAGGAGGAAGTTTATTCCTTATCTTATTAAATGCTACAAATCGCAAGATTATCCTGCAAAGCGGATGGAATGGATTATCCTTGATGACGGATCGGACCCTGTAGGGGACCTATTCAAAGATATCGGTATTCCTAATGTCCGATATATTTGCGAGTCTGAAAAGCGCACTATTGGTGCAAAAAGAAATCGTCTGAATGCAGAATCCCGTGGTGATATTATTGTTGCTATGGATGACGATGACTACTATCCACCTGAGCGTGTATCCACCGCTGTAAAAGCCTTTAAACGTCACCCTAATATTCAACTCGCCGGTGCTTCCGAAGTATACATGTATTATTCCGATATTCAGACTATTTACAAGTTAGGACCATACAGCGCAAATCATGCGACAAATGGCACTATGGCATGGAGACGTTCTTATGCACAAACGCATCAATATGATGAAACAGTGACACATGCAGAGGAAAAATCATATTTAGATGATTATATTCATCCTATGATCCAACTTCCTGCGCTTAAAGTCATGTTAGTAATGAGTCATTCTGAGAATACATTTGACAAAACAAAAATGCGTGAGCAACCTAATAACCCCCTTGTAAAAAAGTCAAGTATGAAAATACAGCAGATTATACGTGATAAAGAAATACGTGAATTTTTTAAAAAGGCTTGAAAGAAGGCCTTAAGAATGTGTCTTACCCCTTTACAGAAATGACAACGTATTATTTAACGCAGGCGCAAAGACTAATGAGTGTAATGTCAGTGCCATATACTACAGCACTGACATCAGAATCTTCTTGCATAGATGTTCCAGCAAATTCGTTGAAAGTTAGTTTGCGCTCGCATCAACAGGCCGCAATATATGCTATGGAGGCAAAGGAGCGCGAACTGATGAATGGACTGGATTGTTCAGGTGAGATTCTCTATTCATCCTACGCAGTCCTTGGTGATTCTGTAGGTGTTGGCAAATCTCTCATGGTGCTTGGTCATATTGCTCGGCTTGCAACGATTCCTCCGCTGATGTCATCCACTTCTATGGGACCGCATAGTTCTAACAAGGTCTTCAGTATCAAGAAAAATATGTTTAGCAATACGAATGAGGCAAACGCGCTTATTATTGTTCCGCATACTCTTTTCCGTCAATGGGCGGATTATATTAAGAAGCAGACGAATCTAAAGGGGATTCTTCTTGATAAGAAGAAGGGGCTTCAAGCGGAAACATTCAAGGCGGATGTAATGGGGGCCGATATAGTTCTTGTGAGTAACACACTCTATAGGGAGTTTAGTGCATGGCAAAAGGAGAATGATATTCGGTGGAAGCGGGTATTTGTGGATGAGGCCGATACGATTCATCTTGTAAATGGATATCCGAAACCAGAGGCACGTTTTACGTGGTTTGTTACAGCCTCGTGGATGAATATCCTGTTTCCGAATGAAAGCCTTTATATTCAGAAACAGATTCTGCATACGCATGTATTTGCACCTGATGCACCGTATTCATATTTGAAGCCACATTTTGATGAATTGTACAGATCAACGCGTCCCTATGATTATATACGCTTCTCGATGACATCTGCCAACTTTTTCCGCGAACTCATAAACTCTGATCATAAGCTGCGGGGAAATCTTGTGCTGCGTTGTAGTGATTCTTTCATCCAAGAATCTATTTCATTGCCTATTCTGTATCGGCAGAATATCCTGTGCAAGGCACCACTGCAACAGCGTATTGTATCGCAGGCAATCCCTATCGAGGTTCAGCAGCTTCTTCACGGGGGAGATATTGTAGGCGCAATGAATGCGCTTGGCGTGAAATCGGAGGACACGACAAGCCTGATTGATGCTGTAACAAAGAATCTGCAGAAGGAGCTTACAAAGCTGAAGCTGACCTATGATTTTAAATCTGGTCCGGCGATTGAGTATTCTACTCCGCAGGCAAAGGAGGCTGCATTGAAATTACTGGAAGATAAGATTAAACAGAAGCAGGAGGCGATTAAGAGTATTCAAGATCGTATCGAGGGTTTCAAGAATGAGGTTTGCCCTATTTGTTATGACGAGCCTGGTGAGGCGATTTTGACCCCGTGTTGTTCGAGGATTTTCTGTGGTGAGTGTATTATTACGTGTTTGACACGGAATCCGAGCTGCCCGATGTGTCGCGCGGCCATTAAGGGGGGGGAGCTTACAAAGGTTGTGACGCAGAAGGATGTGACGCAGATTGTGGAGGCTTCTCCTGGACCCGAGGACATGTTAGAGAAGAAGCAGGATGCGCTAATGCGTCTATTTAGGGATAATCCGCAGGGGCGGTTTCTTGTGTTTAGCCGGTATGATAATCCTTTTACGGCGATGGAATCTACGATTGATGCACTTGGAGTAAAGGTGAAACAACTGAAGGGGAATAAGGATGCCATTGCGGCGACGTTGCGGGCGTTTCAGGGTGGTGATCTGAAGTGCCTTCTCCTCAACTCGCACTATGCAGGTTCGGGTCTGAATATTACAGCTGCGACGCATGTGATTCTTCTTCACGCGATGACACACGAGGAGGAGAAACAGATTTTGGGGCGCGCGTATCGGATGGGTAGGACGACACCACTGTACTTTATACGCCTCTTACATTCGGATGAGATGCCGACAACGAACTAACGTTCGTTTGCCAGCATCATGGCTTACCCTTCGGGTTCGCCGAAATGCCAACGACAAACTAAAGTTTGTCTTTTGGCATTAGTGCTTCGTCCTTTGGACTGCGCGAAATGCCAACGACAAACTAAAGTTTGTCTTTTGGCATTAGTGCTTCGTCCTTTGGACTGCGCGAAATGCCGACAACGAACTAAGCCTGTTGAACATTCTTATTGAATTGCTCCAAGCTCACCGCTTCATAACGCCGAACTTTATCCGGTCGCAGAGTTCCACCTTGGATTTCCGCGAGCGCATACATTGGTGCAAGTCGGATAGAAACCCCGCGTTTTTCTGAGATGTCACAGAGTAGTTTCCATGCATTGAACATTGCGGATTGTTTCGTGAGAACAGGCGTATAGCGAAAATTATCCTGCGTAAAACATGCAGTTCCAGGCGGCAGCGGTGCTTCTTTGGTGAGGCGCATACTGATTGTTTTTAATTTTAGTTTTAATGAAAGGGGTAAAATGGTCCAACATTGATAGAAAAATGCCCAAAAATCTCCTTGATCTGATACTCTATACGCATCAAAAAGGCTTAAATATAATTTCCATGCCTCTTCTGTATCCCCCTTTGCAGCTTCCACGCGCTCAGGAATATTTTCTAAACTAATCAAACTGGCAAGATTTCCTTCATTATTTTCTATGTTGAAATCTAGAAGTGGATCCCATTCACCCCAAAGAGTCCACCACGCAATAGGCATAACACCATCGGGTATATCGATATTATGTTCAGGGAGCTCTAGCCCCGCCATTTGCCGTTGTAACGAGCGTAAATCACCATTATATGTTTCAGGTGGATCTTTACCCAGCCATTCACGCAAGCGATCTGTTGCAACTGGTTCCACCTTGAATGTAAGGCATAGTTTCGCAATTTGCTGGAGTGTGCGTGTATCGAGTGAATTACTAATAAGAATCAGAGGACGACCATCCTTTACTTCTTTTGATTTAAGATAAGTATGAAGTTCATTGAGGCCCCCGCGTTCCCCATTACTGAGACCATCAATCTCATCCAATAAAACACCAATGCCCCCCTTCTTACCGGATTCAATCATTTGAACAATCCCTCCTTCACGAAGTAGGGGCAAAATAATCTTACGAAATGATGTCCCAGAGCGTGTATGACTCGCATTAAATTCCACCGTTTTCAAGCCAGCCGCCTTAAAAACACGATGCGCGAGAGTAGTTTTACCAATTCCAGGGGGTCCTAGTAATAGAACTGCCGGCTGTTTTCTCGTTTTCAACCACTCATTGAGTTGTGTCTCAATATGTGGATGAAGGCACACTGTTTCCTTACTCATTCTATATGGTTGGTAGCTCATTCTTTAACCGGCATATCGTGTCAATCTTACCGCGATGCTGCATTAAAGAATCCAACAGGAGTGTTTAATCTCTGCTTACATCGCTTTAAGAAGCCCCTTCGGGATTCTTAACTTTGGCACATGACCTTATGCCTGAACTGGCGGAGGTAACGGCGGCTCATTCTTTGCAGTGCAGATTGTTCCATCCCACACACCCTCCCAAGTGACTTGCTTATCCTTTGCCTGCTTGCAAAGTTTAGCTACTCTATCTTTACCGCTGTCGAGAAATAAGTCAAAGAAATATGATTCATCTGTTTGTGTCGGACTTGTCCAGCGCTTTATGCCACCAGTTCGTGCAACACCTATAGTATCGACACACACTTGCTTATTATTTATATTGTATAAACTGAGAAAATCGGGGCAGTAATTGACAATAGGTGGCCATGTAGTTACAGATGTTATATCTCTCCTCGCCGGAGAAAACCATTTTATTCCAAAATAAAACGAGAAGCCTATGAATCCAACAAGCAATAATCCCCCTGTTATTTCTTGATTGATCGATTTATAGTATAATGCGGACCCTATTGTTCCCACACAAGCGGCAAATGCATATATCCAGAACCAATAGTTCTCCATCTCTAACTCAGGAACTGATATTCTTAGAGGCGATGCGACCCTAAGCATGACAGTTTGTATAGCGTTACATAGGTGTTTAACGACCGAAGTGGGCCAGGGGAGCGGGGGTGCCGTTGCCCTCGAAGCCGAGCTCCACATAGCCCTGTAAGTAGTCCTCGCCCGTGACGCCAGCGGCGCGGCCGCCCACGCCGAAGGTGGAGGGCAGGTTAGGCACCACCACCTGCAGCTTGCGGAACGTGCGCAGAGAAGATACTACCGTCTTACCCATGTCACGGAAAATCAGGCCAGCCGTGGTTGTGCTCAGCGTGGAGGTGAAACCCGTCATCGTCGCCGCCGCCTGGCCGCCGTTCGCGCACCAGGTCGCCGTGGAGAAGGTGCCCGTCGTAGGGTTGTACGCATTCACTCTGTTGAACATGCTCGCAACGGAGATGAAGTACTCAGTGTCGTTCGATGTTGTCTTCACGGAGGTGAGCAGGGAGGTCATTTGTATATCCCGGATTTAGAAATAAATTTAGGGATTTCGTAGCCGGTAGATCTTCTTATTTTCATACCTCGCGGTACCGGTAGTAGAGATGGCCAGCCCTCCACCGGATTTCATACTTCCACAAACAACAAACGCGCCAGCCGGACAAAATGGCCGCGTGGCATTTAGTTCCTCTGATTTTTCCGATCGCAGCGCCGGTCTCCCCGGTTTTGCAACGGAGACAGGGGTAGAACCGCATTTTGAAACGGATATGCTCCGGGGAAACTGGGAGACTACACCCGTTAGCACAGCCTTCTTCTCCGTAGAGAATGTCCAGCGGCTCCAACAACTTATCCGAAAGGGGGTGTATGATCGGAGCCAGCCGAAGGGATATGTGATCGACGATCAATCAACGGATGAACTCAAAATCATTATGCGTGCAATCTATTACCAATATGCACGCAACTTAGCGGCCGATATCAAGGCGCAAGTAAATGACCTAAACCGCAAGGTGGTAGATTGGTCCGTGCCACATGTTCTTTCAGCCGTGGATCACTATTTTTACTACCTGAAGGACATCAGTCAGATGCCGGTGCCCTTGGCACAGCCGCAACATTTGAGCCGCGCCGGAACAAAGTCGCTGCCGATGAATCCTTTCATGTAAAACCCGAGGCAGCGCGCCCATATAATCCGGAAGTGACTCGACTCCCCATATAGGATGGTATACGGCAGGGCACAAGTAAATGGTCGGGGGAGAACTCCTCCTTCCACGGAAGACCGCCTGTGCTTCAGAAAACTCATGGAACAGTGTGATTTATTCGCAGTGTTTGATGGTCATTCAGGTTCCGGTGTAGTTCGTTATACCGTAGAGAACCTTGTTGCGCGGATCCAAGAAGCGCTGAAACTGGCCGAGCCGGATGTTCTTCGCAGTCCGGAAAATATGAAAACGATTCTCGCTAAAGTATTTATTGAACACGATAAGGATCTTGCCCGTAACATCCAGAAAGTCGGCGACTCCGGATCCACCGCCACCGTAGCCATCGTCACACCTACGCACGTTATTGTAGCATATATTGGAGACTCTCCGTGTTTTCTCATGAATCCGAATACGGGCCTCATTCTTCCCGGGGGAGAGATGGGGAAGCACGAGCCCAGCCTTGCAAGCGAGGCTGCGCGGATTCAGCGTGCCGGTGGGGAAGTGGAAATCGATGAGATGGGTGTTCCCCGGATAGATGGACTCATGGTTAGCCGCGCCTTTGGAGACTTTAGCATCAAGTTCCCCAATATCCGTAATCCACCCTATAATGCCGATTGGACGCAAATGAAAGTGACAGCCCACCCAGATTTTGTTGTCTGGGAACGACCTGAAACTGGTCTTCTTGCGCTAATGTCGGATGGCCTTGTGGAGACGAACACGAATATTCTAAAACCGTTGCCG
>Ga0255088_1000688_pt1 | contig 14602 bp, 13 predicted proteins | sample Colum_Miss_RepB__2_FD_188587 | JGI IMG/M metagenome (GOLD analysis project Ga0255088, IMG submission 188587) | Freshwater microbial communities from Columbia River, Oregon, United States - Colum_Miss_RepB_8d | ecosystem: Environmental > Aquatic > Freshwater > River | place: USA: Oregon...
CATACCGGTGTAATCAGCAGGGATAGCGATGCCATAGGGTTGAACAGAATCATCAATTTTGGAACGGTAGCCACGAACAACCAAACCTGTAGCAGAAGTCCAAGGCGCTTTACCTTCGGTAAGAGACTTGGCACGATCCATGCCCAATTGCAGGTGTTTCTTGGCGATTGGGAATTCCTTGGCATCGTAAAACTCGTTGTGTGCAAGAGCGTAGCGAACGCTGTTATGAAAGATTTCGACATCTGGAAGAAGCTCTGCTTGGGGTTTTCCAGCGAGTGATTTTTTGAGTGTAGCAATTTGTTTGCCCAGATCATCAACACCTTTTTGCAAATCAGCACGAACCTCTGCAGGCACCATGACTCCTTCTGGAGGAACGGGTCGCACTTTTTCAGCGATGTTATCCTGTGGGCCATCCGCGAGGACAAAAAGTACAGATGCGAAAAAAAGTGAAGCAGCAAGGATTCTCATGGTAGCACTCTCTAAGGTGTGAAAGAACCCACCCTGCTTTCACAAGGTGGTGAAATCACAGGGTGGGAAAAAGAATCAACAAAAAATCAGATAATACTAAAGCGAATAACCCTTGCGATATTCAAAATGCAAGTGTTGATCAGCAGAAGAATCATTGGTGAACTTAAACGCTGGTCCATTCCATTCAAGCTTCTTACCTGCCATCTTCATGCCAACATTACCAAGCAAAATAGCTTCGGTAAGCATTCCAGCATAGTTGAAGTTGGACATTGCAATGGAAGGATCATTCTTGCGAATAGCTTCAACCCATTCAGACTTCATGCCGCCATCGCCCTTGCCATTGCGGGGAAGAACCTGATCAACCTTGGGTTTTTCCATGGTCGAACCATCAAGGTTATAGATTCTGAAGGAAGCACCATAATCATTAGGGGAGTAAATGATACCCTTATCGCCAACGAGGATGGAACCGGAAGCAACAAGCTTTTCTTGCTTGCCATCTTTATCCTTAGCAAGAACTTTAGCCTGAAGTTCCTTAGGAGGATGAACAAGAACGCCATCAATTTTGCCTTCGTACCAGTTAAGGGTGACGGGCGCCATGGTATCGCGCGCTGGGAATTGCAAAGCAACCGTTGCCCAACCTGGATAGGTTTCGACATTGGTCTTTTCGCAATTGGTAAGAACAGAAGTCGGGTGGCCAAGTTTCAGAGCCATGAACGCCATGTTGGCAGTATGGCAAGCCATATCACCAAGGGCGCCGGTGCCGAAATCCCACCAGCCACGCCAAGCAAAAGGATGATAACCAGGAGCATAAGGGCGCATGGGGGATGGCCCGATGAATTCATCCCAATGAACATGCTTAGGGCATTCATGGGTACCGGTTGGTCGGGTGGTAACTTTAGGAGCTTGGGGCCAAATAGGCCTGTTGGTCCAAACATGAACTTCCTTAACTTGACCGATAACGCCTGCACGGATAAGTTCAACTGCTTCGCGAAGGCCGTTTTCAGCGGTACCTTGATTACCCATCTGGGTGCAGACCTTCTTTTCAACAGCAAGTTCACGAAGAACGCGAGCTTCTTTTACAGTATGAGTTAAAGGCTTTTGCACATAAACATGCTTGCCCATTCGCATAGCCATCGCAGCAGCGGGTGCATGGGTATGATCAGGGGTACCGATAACTACAGCATCGATATCCTTGCCCATTTCTTCGAGCATTTTGCGGAAGTCATTATATTTCTTGGCCTTGGTGAACTTTTCACCCTTCTTGCCTAGGGTGTTATCATCGATATCGCAGATACCAACCACTTCGCCAAGAGCGCCTGCCTGATCGATATCGCTACCACCCTTACCACCCACGCCTACACCAGCAAAGCGAAGGCCTTCAAGGGCAGATTTCTTTTCTTGTGCGCCAGCAATGCCACCTGCGAGCCAAAAGCCAGCACCAGCAATGGAAGTTTGTTTAACAAAACTACGACGATCAGGCTTTCTAATCATTTTAAATTGCTCCTAAAGATAAACAACAAAAACAGCACCACCTCTGGTATAGAGGTGGTAAAAGGTTGGTTCAGAATCTAGAAATACTAGTCTAAAGCTGCGAGAAGGGTTGTGCAACAGGTTTTACAGTTTTTGTGAGAGGTTGCACTTGGGGGGGCATAATATGCAAGCCATCGCTATTAGGCTTTTTGCCATCTTTTACCGCTAAGGCATGATGTTCAAAATCAACCCAGGCAAAATAACTGACCGCAATGCACAAAGACCATGCAAACAAGTTAGGGAAAAGCGATGGGCCAAAGAACTTGACCGCGGTTCCTGCAAACTGATTCAATTCCACCGTTACACCATTAAAATCAACACTGCAAAGCTCATCCAACACCAAATGCGACAAGAATCCAACCATAGCACTAGCAGCCATATAAACACGAAGCAATGTAGAGTCATGGGTATAGCAAAGGAAAACCAGACCACCCGCAATAACCATCGCAGGAATACTATGGAACATTCCCCTATGCACACTTAAACGCCTAAATATATTAGAAAGTCCAAATCGTATAAATACATAAAGAATAGCTAATATCGCAAATGTTTGATCTTCAGTGAGACCAAAACCAATCATGCGCTTAAGCAACATCAACGGCACAACCACCGCAGTAAGGTTGAACATTTCGCGTACTGGAACACCGCTACTGCTATCGAGATCTGGCAGCAATCCACTAACAGCGGTAATGCCCGCAGCCATTAAGCTGGTGCCCCAATCGAGATCAAAATAAAAAGTAGCAAGCAAGCCGTTAGCTACTGCAAGCATGGAAGAAAACCTAAGATGTCCGCGATAACTAGCCATAAAGCACCTCCTTGTGCCAAACGAATAATATAAATCAATCAGGCTTCATGCCCAGATTTTTAAAAAGAAATCCCATTTGATCAGCAACTTCATCAAGAATTTTGGCGGTGGGCTTACCCGCACCATGGCCCGCCTTTGTTTCAATCCGAATAAGCATGGGGTTGGGCCCCTTGTTGCATTCTTGCAACATTGCTGCAAATTTAAAACTATGCCCAGGCACCACACGATCATCCGTATCCGCAGTAGTAATCATCGTTGCAGGATACCGAGTTCCGTTTTTAAGATTATGATAAGGCGAATAAGCATAAATAGCTTTAAATTCATCTTGATTATCCGCAGAACCGTAATCATCAACCCAGAAACGCCCAGCAGTAAACTTATGAAACCGAAGCATATCCATTACGCCCACTGCGGGAAGGCATGCGCCAAATAAATCGGGCCGCTGCGCCATGCAAGCACCCACTAACAATCCACCATTGCTACCACCCTGAATCGCCAGCTTAGAGCTTTGGGTGTATTTTTCATTAATGAGCCATTCCGCTCCTGCAATAAAATCATCAAAGACATTTTGTTTAAGAAGCTTAGTGCCCGCTTTATGCCAAGCATCGCCATACTCGCCACCACCACGCAAGTTTGCGACTGCGAATACCCCACCCATTTCCAACCAAGCTATCCTGCTGACAGAAAACGAAGGTGTAAGCGAAATATTAAAACCGCCATACCCATAAAGCAGCACCGGGTTGTTGCCATCTTTCTTCAACCCCTTGCGATAAGTGATAAACATAGGCACCTTGGTGCCATCTTTGCTTGGATAAAAGACCTGCTCGACCTGATAATCATCGGGATTGAACTTAACCTTTGCGGTGCGATAAACTTCGCTAGTGCCTTTTTTCAAATCATAACGATAAATGGAAGGTGGCGTTGCGAAGCTGGAAAAAGAGTAAAAGGTTTCGCTGGCATTTTGTCTGCCACCAAAACCGCCCGCAGTTCCAATCCCAGGCAGCGGAAATTCAGAAGACGTTTTCCCATCGATTGAAAACATCCGAACTAACGTTCGCGCATCCTTTAGATAACTTGCAATAAATTGTTTTCCAAAAAGGCTGGCACCCTGCAGCGCTTCTTTTGTCTCGGGGATGATTTCAACCCAGTTAGCAGGTTCAGGATTTTCCAACTTAATAGATACAACCCGGTGCAATGCGGCTTTATAATTCGTCTTAAAATAAAGGGTGCTACCATCATTGCCCACCAAGGAATATTCATTGTCGAAATTATCGATCAGATCCACAGGTTGCGAATCTTTTTTAGTCAGATCAAAATAAGTAACCCGATAATTATGATCGGTGCCCTTCCAAGTGGTGATGAGCAAGTATTTTCCATCTTCCGTAACTTCGGTTTGAAAACCCCATTCAGGATGATCAGGGCGCTTGTAAATTAATTTATCTTCTGATTGAGCTGTTCCAACTTTATGGAAATAGACCTTCTGATTCAGATTAAGGCCTTGAAATTTAGTGCCTGCTGCGGGTTCATCAAACCTACTGTAATAAATACCCTTGGCATCTGGAGTCCATGCGGGGCTTGCAAATTTGACCCAGCGAAGCTCATCTGTAAGTTGTGCCCCAGTATCAACATTTAAAATGCGCCAAACATGCCAGTCGGAACCTGCTTCAGCGATGCCGTATGCCAGAAGCTTCCCATCATCACTGGGAATCCAAGAGGAAAGAGCAACAGTACCATCTTTCGCCATGGTGTTTGGATCAAGAAGAATACGAGGTTTCCCTTGCAGGCCATCTTGGACCAAAAGAACCGCTTGGTTTTGCAAGCCATCATTGCGTGTGAAGAAATACCTGCCTTCACGAACAACCGGCGTAGAGAATTTTTCGTAATCCCAAAGCTCAGCAAGGCGCTTGCGAATTTTTACGCGCTCGGGGATTTCAGCAAGATAGGCATTGGTGACAAGATTTTCCGCTTCAACCCAATCTTTCACTTCGGCAGAATTTCGAACATCATTTTCTAACCAACGATAAGGATCCGCAACTTTAGTTCCATGATGAATATCGACCTGTTCAATTTTTTTAGTACTTGGATATTTCAATGGAGGACCCTGAGCTTTAAGTGATTGGCTACTGAATAAAGAGATAATAACCCCAAGAAGAAACAAAGATCGGTAGTTCATATTAGTCCACCAAAAGGCAATAAAGCCAAGCCGTAAGGAGAGTGCTTTCGACAACATTGGGCTTTAAGAGCATGATTATAAAATCAACTGAAACTAACTGCTGATGAAAAACAAATCAGCTTCAGTAAATAGATTTACTTAGTTTTCGGGTGCAGGCGCTGGAGCAGGTGCTGGTGCACCATCTTTTGTAAGTTTACCTGGCCTTGCGATTACTTTATCAACTGAATCTGGCGGGCCATTGGGGGTAGTCAACCTCATGTAATCCCAAAAAAGAAAACCGCCACCTATTAATTGCGCAAGCAATGATAAAATCAAAATGCCTGTGTATGCATCACTGCGTGTGCCCGATGAAGAGGCCTTTGCCTTGGCTGCCATGATTGGATACCCTCCTTGATAAACTTCTTGGTTTGGCTTTTAAAATTAGCTGCCTAGAATGCGACTTGCAACACGATCACCTGCAATCGGCTTATCAGACAATGGTTTAACCGGTTGGGCAACAGCTTCATTAGGTGTAACTTCGAGAATACGAACGGTGCCCAGATATTTGGATTGAGTAGCAACCGCAGAAAGCCTGAAGACTTCAAGAGTATGCCCTTTTGTAAGGCCAGCATCAGAGCCAATAGAAATTTTGATCAAGCCGCTGACATCAGCAACCTTAACCATGCCTTCGATATTATCTGGTGGGGGATTCTTAGTTGCTTTGTTAACTTGTGTCAAAGCCGAGGTACCGCCTGCTTTGGCCCGTTCCATATCTTTAGCCATCTCGCGCAGTTGAACTTCCAATCTTTCATTGGTTGATTTGAAAGTTTGTGCAGAGATTCTTTCTGCAATTTCCTTTGCCCTTGTTTGTTCTAATAGTGTGGAAATTTCTGAATTACGTTTCACTTCCGCTTTCAGAATCTCACTCATCTGTGCGTTTTGTTCCTGCCTACGACTTGATTCTGCAACCGCGGTCTGCAGCACGATATCTTTTTCATTCAGCTTTTTAGAAGCTTCATTATATTTCTTATCTAAATCATCCTTCACCCTTTTAAAATCTTCCACTTCCGCTTTCAGCTTCGCAATTTCAACTTCTTTTTCCTTCACGGAAGAAGAGCCACTTTCCTGAAGCGTTTTATTTTCTTCCTGATAGGTAGTATTGCTGGCTTTCAGCACTTCCCGCTCGCGCTGTACTTTTACGATTTCAGCATTCTTATTGGTGTCTGCGGTGAAAACCATCAGACCCATTGCACCTACGAACAAGCTGAATATTAGATTCACAAATACCAGAATTTTTCCTACAGGTGTCATGGCCTGACCCTCACTTATAATGTTAGGACTTTACCGCAGTCAAAAAACCATTGCTTTTATCTTAACAGAAACAAAGCAATATATCTTGACATTAGTAATATTTACATCCGGGCGGGACTATGCCTTGTATTGCAATGCTTGTCAACGGCAACAATCCCCAGCCAAACGAATGGGCCAGAAATAGTCGCAAGCAATTATAAAAAAGGGGTAAGAAGGGAAAGAATGGCAGGTTAGGGGAGGGTAACTAAGCCGCGATTGCGTAATTCCGTAAAGCGGATATCAAGTTCTGAGCGTCTTTTGGTCAAATCGAAGTGTTCCAGGGTTAAATTAACATAGGCTTGTTCGATTGCATCAAACTCTTCTGCGAATCTTTGGCGCTTAGCTTTTTCTTCTTCAATCTTAGTTTGCAAACCTTTAACAAGGATGATGGGTTTGCCATCAGGCCCTAGTACCGTTTTGCCATCAGCATCTTTTTGCAGATGATCAGCCTGAATGTCAACCAGTTTCTTGTTTTCCTTTGAGGTATCATCCAGCACTTTTTGCATGGCCCTTATTTCATTATCAAGATCATCAATCTTTTTTCCAAGTGCGTTCAGGTTCTCGAAAGTATTTCCATCGATGTCTTTTAATTCTTCAAATTGCAAGGGAACGTACTTAGCAGTTAAGCGAACAGGTTGCCCGTTTTTCAGAGTAATGTTCTTAGCGGGTTCTTTCTCCGATGCCTTGTTTTTTAGATACTCTAATTCATCAAAGTAATACTTCTCTGTCGCTACAACCTGCGACTCAAGCTTTTGCATTTTTTCACGACCCGACTGATAACGGTTTACAGCAATCCCAATCGGGCTAGGGGAACCATCTTTAGCATCTTTGAACCATGCTTCCATCTTTGCCTTACGCTGATCAATTTCCTGCCAAGAGCCATCCTTGGGTTTGCCATCTGCCCCGATTACCGGAGTAAGAACCGGATTGGAAAAAAGAGCTATCCCCCAGGTTGCAAGGGTGAAGCTGCTTAACGCAAGCAGGTAGACCATTTTTTTGCCGATATTAAGAGCCATGGCTTCCTTTTAACTTAATCCGGGTCTAGTGGTTCGCTTCTACCGCACGAAGATTCTTTTCCTTCACCTCATTACCCACCCTATAGCCCTGCAATTTTTTATGCACCGAAAACAACCGCTCACTGATAACATGAAAATCACTAACCAGATTACTAGTTTGATCCCGTTGGTCTTCCAGCTCTTTTTCCATCTTTGCGAGCAATAACTTTTCTTTGACTAATAGTGCCTTCTGAGTTTTTATACGCTCATCATACTCCAGCTTGAATCCCTCGATTTGTTTGGCACGCTTGGCCCTACGGCCCATTTCGATAAGCAGTTCACGATGCTCCGTGACGAATATCGCCTCTTCTCTGGTAAGATGGGCCTCTAAATGATCGAAGGCACGAGTCAGCACCACCGCATGCCCATCCAATGCCTTGGAAGCGTAATCCGGGCCGACCACTGCCACAAGCCTGCGTATCGATTCTTCCGAACCTTCATCCACAACTTGGTACAGGGAAAGTAACAACGCAGCGATTGCAGTCCGGGATTCAGATTTACTAATAATATGAGCTTGTTGTGGGAGCCTGTTTTTTTCGCGAGGTTCTGATGATAAGAATAAATTATCCACACTTTCACGAAGCGAAGTGTATTCATCCGCAAGAGTCTTTGGGTCGGCTTTGTTGATCAAATCATAGTACTTGCGCCTGTCAACATAAGTAATGGCATTTTCCATCAGTAACTTGGAAAGAAACCGGGCCTTATTATCACTACCTTCGATTTCTTTTTCTTTGTCATCAAACTTCTTGTGCATGCGCTTAACTTCATCAACCTGGGTTAGAACTACCTTGTTGTCTAATTTCAGGGGGCCACCCGCATCTTTAAAAATCGCATTTAACGCGCCATTCTCAAGGCCATCGAGATTAGATTTGATGTTTATATTTGTTTTGGTGGTTTCATCATCATCAAAGGGCAAGCCATTTAGAACAATATCTTGCCTAAATACCAGATAAGTCCAGTTCTTGCGAACGCCCAAATCTTGAACTAGGATAACTCCCAGGCCAAAGGCCAGCAGAGTGTTTAACAGCGCAAAGATTTTTCCAAGTAGGGACATCGAATAACCTGTCTCTTGTTCCATAGGATGGATTGCACTAGAGAACCTTTCTCTTAATTATATCTTTCCCCATAACAAGGCGTTAGGCCAATAAAATGTGCATGATATTTGAGCGAAGCTGTATGTATTAAACCGATCGATATGGATTTAGCGAATACAAGCTTTACTTAAGCCCAACACCTATTTAAAGAATTCGTGAAGATTTTGTTCTTAATGCGTTAGTTATTTAATCTAAGATAAGATGACGCTATGAAAGAACCACCGCAAACCCCTGATGCCACCAAACCCCAAGGATATATCCAACCCTTGGGAAAGATCGGCCAATACGATCTGCTTAGGAAAATAGCAGAAGGTGGTATGGGTTCGATCTATATGGCCCGCAGCACCAAAGATAAATCGGTGGTTGCGATCAAAGTGATGTCGCCTAATTATGTTCATAACCCTGTGTTATTAAAGAGGTTCGAACAAGAATACCGGGTTGCTAGCAAATTTAATCACCCCAATCTGGTGCGAGCACTCGAATTTGGCACCGATAATGACCTGCCTTTTCTCGTACTGGAGTTTGTGAATGGCGAATCGTTGGGGGTTATAATCAGCAAACAAGGAAAATTTGAAGAATTGGAAGGGATAAAAATCATTGCCCAAGTTGCCAAGGCGTTAAATCAGGTGCACAAAGATAAGCTAATCCATCGAGATGTGAAGCCAGACAACATTCTTGTAGGAAAAAACGGAATAGCCAAGTTGACAGATTTAGGCTTGGTCAAAGAAATACTGGTGGGGGATCTAAACCTGACTCGTTCGGGAAGGGGGCTTGGAACGCCAAACTTCATGGCACCGGAACAATTCCGGGATGCTAAGAATGCAGATATCCGATGCGATATTTACAGCTTGGGTGCCACCCTTTACACGATGTTGACAGGGGAACTGCCATATAAATCTGTCAATCCGCTGGAAACTTGGATGAAAAAGGTACAAAACGATCTACCCACCCCCCGAGAACTGAACCCCCGCATTTCAGAACGAACCGACTGGGCAATTCGTAGAGCCATGGATAGTGATCCTGATATCCGCCCTTCAAGCTGCAGGGAATTTGTCGAAGATCTAGTTGGAAAGAGCACCAGAAAATCAGCAGTTAATAATAAAGCATTAGAAAAACCAAATGTTAAACAACCTTCAGAGCCAATTTGGTTCATGGCTTATACCGATGATCAAGGCAAACAGCATGTAGTAAAGGGAACTGCCAAGGCTATCCGAAGAAGCTTTAAGGATGGAATTTTAGAAGACCCATTCAAGTACACATTGGCTAAAAGTCTAGAAGGCCCATTTGAAGAGATGAAGATTTTCCCAGAATTTAGAGATTTAGCAGTCCAACTTACCAAACCGAACTCCACCCCGAACTCTAAAACCCAAACGCTCGACCCAGTGCCGACTCCCACCTCAGAACCTACCAGAGCTATCAAAGGGCTTAATCGCTCAAAATCTGGCACCCCTTCTTGGATTTACTATGTGGTAGGTGCAAGCACCATAATTGCAATTGCTCTAATTATCATTGTTGTTGTCTATTTGACTAAACAATGAAAATGATTGCTAATATGCCTGTTTTTTCTGAAATTTCCTTTGTTCATTGACCATTGCTTGGCCTCCTTGGCGGTAGGAATGCTTTGTGCTTTTACCGCATAAATGAAGCCACTTTGTCTCATAATGTGTGTCCTTGGTGGTAGAAAAGCTTGAAGGAAGCAACTTTTCAGACATGGCTTCATTTTATTAAAGAACCAGGTTGACTTTATACGATACAACATTACAATGATTGATGAAGTGTCTGATTGTTTATTGGAGTTTTCTTTGTCTAACAAACCAGTTTGCTCGCACTTGGATCATGCTAAACGGCCAATATCTTTGCCTTTACAGCAAAATATTGAACGTGCTGCCACTCTATTTCGAGCCATGGGCGAACCTTCAAGGCTTAAACTTCTTGCCTTGTTGGATCAAGGAGAAAGCTGTGTAGGCGACATCGCTGAAACCCTCTCAGATAAACTTTCTAGCATTTCCCAGCGTCTTAAAGTCCTCAGAGCTGAGGGCCTGTTAGTCAGACGAAGAGAAGGAAAACACCTTTTCTACTCTCTTGCCGATAATCATGTTTCTTCCTTGTTACGAAATGCTTTGGCTCATGCAAACGAATTGGAAGCATCTGATTCCCATGAACCAATCTAACTTTTAGGAGCTTTATCATGGCCAATTGCAGCGAAAATCATTCATCCCACACCCATGGCGCAAATTGCGGACACCAAGGCATCGTCCACCAAGGCCATGTTGATTATCTTCACGATGGCCATATGCACCATATGGATGGATCAAAAGTTGAAGAACATACTTTGCCCGTGGATGCCAACAACCCTGCAAACTGCACCACCGGCCATTCATGTAATGCTCACGATGCTGCACACCAACACGGCCCCGATTGCGGACATCAAGCTGTGCCCCATGGCGACCATGTCGATTACCTTGTCGATGGTCACCTTCACCATCCCCACAATGGTCATTGCGATAACCATGGTAAAGTTCAACTTGCGTAGGAATGTAAAAACTTTGAAGAAGGCTCTGGGAGGAACTCCTGGGGCCTTTTTATTTCTCTTATTCTTTTTCAGAGGAAGCGAGCATTTCTTGGAGTGTTTTTTCAATGCTTTCTGCGATTTCATCTAAAGGAAGATGATTCAAACTAGATTTATAAAAAGGGTTTTGCAACTCTATCCCGATTTGATCCAAGGAAACCAGAGGATAACTCACCAACATGATTACCAGAGGTACAAGCCAGTCTGTTTCCATCTGGTGAAGTAATGCAAAGGGTAAAGTAATAAGAAATATGGCAACAAATCTGCGGATTTTAACAGAATACACAATCGGTAACGGGGTCTTCAAGATTCGCTCACACGCTCCAATGTGATCAATCAACAAAGATCTTTCCCTTTCCATCTGAGCAAATGCAAATAAATTAAGAGTTCCTTTATCTAATGCTGAACGAAGCAATCCCGCTATCTTTAATGAAACATAAAAAGGCATATGACTTGATGCAACCAATTTTTTCGCTTCACTTATTCCCAACAACTGTTCAAACTTTCCCAATTCTTTTTCCGATCGCAATGATGATTTTGCTGCATAGGGAAAAGCCTTCACCCAGGTTATCAGTTCCGTTGACCATACTTTGTCTTTAGGACCATAAGCCAGCGATTCTAAAGCCAGATTTCGACTTTGATTAACAATCCCTCCCCATAAGGTTCTTCCCTCCCACCAGCGATCGTAGCCTGCATTGGTGCGCAAAATTAACAACAAGCCAAGGGCAGCACCCGCTATTTCATGCGGACCCACCTCCAGCCCTAGGTTCACTTGAAAAACATCTTCAATGTAATGATCAACAGCACATATAATCGCCGCTATTAATCCAAAAACAAAAACATTGAATATGACAATTGGGGTTACGGAACCCTTAATTAAAACTGCTTCCCGCCAGAATGTATAAAATTCATTAGATTTCATTTAATAAAACTCTCAATTAAATATCAAGCAAACGCACTGGCTTACTTTCTAGTGGGATAATAAATTAAAAGAACTTCAATTGCAATCAGACTTAAACTCGGGCAATCAGAATTAAACAAGCCAACACCAACTTTATTGATATCTGTTTAATCTAGTTCCAATTACAATGCTTTTTAAAGAATGCTCAGAACTAAAGCTGCCAAAAAATACCTTGCACCTATAAAGCAAAGGTTTTATTTCTCATAGAATTGATAACCGCCATCCCATGAAGCATCAGGGGGATTCTGCTGATACTCCCTGCACCTATCAACATAAATTTGACACAACTTATCATCAGGATTTTCACTGGCTAACTTTTGGAATAAGCTCAACCCAACCGGCCAGTCTTTTTTAACATAAGCAGAAAACGCAATTTTAAAATCAGTACAAAACTTTACTATTTTACTGGATGTCTCATTGGTCAGGCCCATAAGTTCATGTACCATGATTTTCTTATCTTTTCCCTTCACGCCTACCAGATCAATCGGGCGGGTGACCAACCTATCATCACAAGCCTTTAAAGTGACATCTGAAATCATGATCGTTGTATCATAAACCTTATTCAATCCTTCAAGCCGACTTGCAAGATTTACATTATCACCAATCACGGTATAGCTTAGGTGTTCTTCAGTACCAATGTTTCCAAGGACCACATTACCTGTATTAATACCAACTCGGGCTTTGAATACCGGCTTATTCAATCTAACCCATTCTTTTTGCAAGAAGGAAAGATTGTGAAGACCTTGAATTGCAGTTTTGCAAGCTTTAAATGCATAGTCATCGCAATCCCTGGGGGCATTCCAATACGCCATCACTGCATCACCAATGTATTTATCAACCGTGCCTCCATTTCTAATGATCACCGAAGAAAAGCAACCAAGGTATTCGTTTAATTGAAGCACTAAATCATTAGGGGAAAGGCTTTCAGAGAAATGGGTAAAGTTTGCGATATCCGCAAACATAATGGTAACATCTTTTTCTTTCCCACCTGGTATAGCTCCGGTTCCTGCATCAAATAAACTTTTAAGCACATCCTTGGGCAGATATTGCGTAAAAGCTTGAAGTCCAATTTGCATTAGATTCATGGAATGCGATAAATTCTTAATTTCTATGATATTTGAATCAGCACTAACTTTATGGGTAAAATCAAGCTTCCCAATTTTCTGCGAGAGTAGAACTAAACTTTCAATGGGTCTAGATGCTGACCATGCCAATACGAACGAAAGAATAACGCTGATAAACATCACCGAGGCCAAGATGCCAATAGCCAAGTAAAAATGCCAGTAAGCATTTGCAAACAACACTTTCTCTGGAACATAAAGGCACACATACCAATCAGGGGAAGTTCCAGGTAAAACTGTTTTAATAATCCCTACATAATCAGAGCCATCAACATCAAAATGAAACACTTTTTCGAGATCACCTTGTAATTTCAACCCATCCAACATATAGTCGGGCACGGATAAGATCATTTTTTCTATTGCGGGATCCTTCATATCTTTTGGTAGGGAATAATAAATGGTATTCCCATCTTGATCCTTAGGAAAAACATCAGCCATAAGAGAATGGGCTAGAACCTTTTTCGATTTGTCTGGAAGTTTTTCAAAAATAAAAGCATTGATCCCTCTTTTATGTATTTCATGCATCGCTTCATTAAGATACTCACTGATCCATTCGGTACTGATACCCATTGCCAAAACCGCAAATAATTCATCTTTGTTATCCCCTAAGCCTGTCGAATAAAATAAACCCGTTCTGATATTCTTAAAATTTTTCAAAAAGGTGAAACAATTAGTCCATTCACCTTTTTTTAAAACAGGTTGTGCTTTTCCCTGAACATAAAAGGGCCTTTTCCTGTAGTCATATCCACCGTTTTCATCCACCGATAAAGGTCTATTTGGAAAATCAGGATAGGAATAAGTTTTTAAAGTAAAGGTGCCTGAAGAGTTGGGGGTTATCTCTTCAACAATGACATCTTTTTCTGAATAAATCGAACTTGAACTGAATCGCGAAGGACTTCTTGTGTCATATTTGAATCCAGGTTTTTCATCCAGCGAAAGCCTTAGTGAATATCCTGTTTTTTCTTCCGTATAAATTGCAGTACCAAGATTATGATTAACAATTAGGCTGTGCGCCAAATTATTTAAAATCAATGAATAATTTACCTTACCATTTTCCATTTTGAATGAAAAACGATCTGTCACTTCGACGACATCTTCAGCTTCTTGAAGAAAATTTTCAACCTTGTGAGTGACCGCTTGCGTAAGCAAATGCCCAACCTCTTGGGTGTAATTAACCCGGGACGTATAAGAAAGCCTAAGACTTAACAAAGTGATTGTCAGGCCAGAAAACAAAGTCAGACCAATAAAACTAATCAACAGTGCGGTTCTAAGACGGTACATACTTAACAAAGATGTTTTCATGAGTTCCTATCTCGTTATCGAAGCTATAAAACTTTTATTCATAGTACAAAGAATAGTTGATTGCTTAAAGTAAGAAATAATTCTTAAACATATCACTATTAGTGAAGGGAGGGCCGCCTTTTAAGATAGTATCGCCATTTTTTAAAAAGCGAATTGCATTAACCGATGAATAAGTTTCCGCCCACTGCCCAGATT
>Ga0255088_1000691_pt1 | contig 14567 bp, 16 predicted proteins | sample Colum_Miss_RepB__2_FD_188587 | JGI IMG/M metagenome (GOLD analysis project Ga0255088, IMG submission 188587) | Freshwater microbial communities from Columbia River, Oregon, United States - Colum_Miss_RepB_8d | ecosystem: Environmental > Aquatic > Freshwater > River | place: USA: Oregon...
GCAGCTAAACTTATCCACAACCGAATAAGCCAATTCTTTAAAAACCAGTGGCTCAATATTCGATGCAAACACTGGCTCAGTTTGACTGGCTAATCAACACTATGGAGGGGTCCATTTGATTTCAGTGTCAAAAGTGACGGTTCGCTTCCCCAGCAACGGCGCGGGCATGGGCAGGTAACTTGTTGATTTCAAAGGGATTGCTGTTCGGTATTTCGCCGCGTATCGTTGGCTGCCTTTCGAGAGACGAGGAGCAACCGAAATGCAAGGCTGGCAGACCCCATACCTTGGCCTGCGCGATCTGCCGCGCGAGCTCACTGACTTTGAACTCCAGGCCTTCTTCAGCTTCAGTCAAGCCGAGCTGGAGCTGATCTCAAGGCGGCGAGGCGACAACCACAAGCTGGGCCTGGCACTGCACATCGGTTTCGTGCGCATGAGCGGCCGGCCGCTAAACAGTGTGCGTGCGGTCCCGCCCGTCTTGCTGCGTCACCTGGGCCAGATGCTGGGCATCACCACCCCCGACCTGGCGTCGCTGCGTGCGCTGTACGCCCGTGGCCGAACCCTGTTCGATCACCAGCAGCAGGCCTGCGAGGCGCTGGGCTTTGCCTGGATGACCGAGCACCAGCGTCGAGCGTTGGTGCGAGTTCTGCGCGATGAAGTGACCCACAGCGCCGATCGTGAGCGGCTGCTGCTGCATGCCCGGCATTGGTTGTACGAACACCGGCTCCTCATCGTGCACGACCGTGTCATCCGCAGCCTGGTGGCGGTTGCACTGACCGAACTCGAGGCCGCCACTGCCCAGGCGATCCGAGCCGCAGTGCCACCCGGCCTTCTCAAACGCTGGGCGTCGGCGCTGGACAGTGCGCGCCTGGATGGCCAGCACAGCCAGAGCTGGCTGTGGAGCGCACCGGCCAAGCACTCGACGCGCCAGATCACCGAGGTGCTCGAACGTATTGCCTTCCTGACGGATTTGGGGATCGATCAACACTTGGGCCATCTCAACGACGTATTGGTGCGCCGGTATGCGCGGCGCATGGCCTCCCGTGCGCCCTCGATCAGCGCCCGGATCAAGGAGCCGGCACGCACTGTCGAGATGGCCTGCTTCCTGCGCTATTGCCTGCTGACGGCCACAGATCAGCTCATCCTCATGTTCCAGCGTCGTGTGGCCGACCTCTGGCGGCAGTGCGCCGACGGTGTGACGGCAACGGTTGACTGGGCGCAGCAGTACCAGCAATTGCTCCAGGAACTGACCGATCTTGCGGCCCAGGAGAAGGTGCCAGATGCCGAACTGCGTTCGCGCTTGGTCAGTCTGGTCGCGGTCAAGCGTGCCCGGCGCCCGCCCAGTCGAGCGTCGATCATCCGCCAGCACCTCATCGACGCCATTGCCCCGGTGCGCTCGCTGCTGGTGGCAGTGAGCGGGCTGGCCTGGCAAGCCACGGGCGAGCATCCGGCCATCGACGCGTTGGACAGGCTGCGCACCCTGTACGCTGGCGGCACCAAGAGCCTGCCGGGCGAGGTCACGGCAGCGCGCCTGGGCCCGGCATGGCGTCAAGCCATCGCTGACGTCGACCGTGAGCGGGCGTTCCGGGCATTGGAGGTGGCCACTCTGTTTGCCTTGCGCCGAGCGCTGCGCAACGGCTCGGTCTGGATTGAGCACTCCTTGAGCTTCCGCGGCCGCGAGCGGCTGTTCATCCCGGATGAGCGCTGGAAGACCGAAGCCCGGCGCCACTACGCCCGGCTGCAGCTGCCGGCCAAGGCCAGTGACTTCCTCACACCGTTGCTTGCACGCGTTCGCACAGGTATCGACGCGGTGGCGGCTGCCACTCGCGTCGGATTGCTGCGCGTGGACGACGAGTTGCACTTGGCGCCCCTGGCCGCCGAAGACGAAGATCCCGAAGTCACCAAACTGCGTAGCCGGCTTGACCAGCGCATCGGCGAGGTGCAACTGCCAGAGGTCATCCTGGCCGTGGACGCTCAGGTGCGCTTCAGCTGGATCATGCTCGGGCGTGAGCCCAGATCGAGCCAGGAACTGCTGATGACCTACGCCGGCATATTGGCGCACGGCACCAGCCTGACGGCCGCAGAGTGCGCCCGCATGATCCCGCAGCTATCGGCTCCCAGCATCCGCCAGGCAATGCGCTGGGCGGGCGATGAGCGGCGGCTGGCCCTGGCCTGCCAGGCGGTGCTGGAGTTCATGCAGCGCCATGCGGTAGCGGCAACGTGGGGCCGAGCCGATCTGGCCTCCTCGGACATGATGAGTCTGGAGACCAGCCGCCGGGTATGGCAGGCACGCCAGGATCCACGACGCCAGACAGCCTCCATCGGCGTTTACAGCCACGTGCGCGATCGTTGGGGAATCTTCCACGCCCAGCCGATTGTGCTCAATGAGCGCCAGGCCGGTGCCGCCATCGAAGGGGTGGTGAGACAGGAGCGGGTGGAGGTGTCGCAGTTGGCTGTCGACACGCACGGCTACACCGACTTCGCGATGGCGCTATCGCGTCTGCTGGGCTTCGATCTATGCCCGCGGCTGCGCGAACTGCGGCAACGCCACCTGTTCGTGCCGCGAGGAATGACAATCCCTGTGGAGATCGCCGCCGTGTGTGAGGCCAGCGTGGACACGACACTGATCGAAGCTCATTGGGACCAGCTGGTGCATCTGGCGGCCTCGGTGCAGACAGGTCACGCCAGTGCGGTGACGGCGCTGGCCAGGTTCGGTTCTGCGGCGCGCGGGGACCCGATCTACGACGCCGGTGTGCAGTTGGGCAAGCTGCTCAGGACCGCCTTCCTGGCGGACTACTTCGTCAATGCCGGCTTCCGCAGGGAACTGCGCCGGGTTCTGAACCGGGGCGAGGCGGTGAACGCGCTCAAGCGCGCCATCTACACCGGTCGTGTTGGATCGGCCCAGGCTCGGCGTACCGACGAGATGCAGGCAGTGGCCGACGCCTTGAGCCTGTTGGCCAACATCGTGATGGCGTGGAACACGGCTCAGATGCAGGCCGTACTGGACCGATGGGCCAACAGGCGACAGATCGTGCCGCCTGAGTTGACTGGGCGCATTGCACCGACGCGCTTGGAGGGGATCAACCTGCGCGGCGTCTTCCGCTTCCCGCTGGAACGTTACGCCGGTCAGATCCTGCCGTCAATTGCTGCAGCGAAAACGAGTGCTGGCAGCTGAAATCGACCACGCAAACAGGCTCTCAGCGACCGATTAGGAGACCAACAGAAACTCAAAGCGTGACAAGCACTTACGCTCGCCCCTGGAGCAGACCCCGCGCCAATCCTCGCTCTGCGGGGAGGCACGAACCGTCACTTTCTGCACTGAAATCAAATGGACCCCCATGCGGCCCATCCCGTTGATACCGACTTTCATGTGCTTGTCCTTTTAATTTCTAAAGTTCTCGAATTATCGTTTTCGAAGATGACAAATTGAAGACAGAAACCCGGTCTGCGCCGGATAACCTTCAGGGGTGATTGCGCTCAGCGCGAGGCGCAACTCCGTGCGTCAGCAGCAAGCGCTCCTCTTGCCGCTTGTGGCAGGTGCGCAGCAGGCTGCCTTACTCGGTGCCGGGGAAGTGCTGGGTTTTGCTGCAGGCGCGCAGCACGCCGTATTAGAGGAAAGTTGTGCCAGGGATGGCGTGCAGCAGGCCGCTGCCGTCGAAGGCTCGCTTTCCCTGAACACAGGGATGTTGCCCAGGGTATGGAAATGCTCCCAGGCCAGGCCTTGGGGGTCGACCACCCAGTGCTTGTCACTCCGCGCATAGCAGCAGGTGGTTTCGCCCTCGTCCAGCAAGGCCATGTCAGCCGCCTCGGCCCGCGCCTTCAGTTCGGCCAACTCTTCTTCGGTGTCGGTCTGGAATCCCAGATGGTCGATCCCCGGCTTGTCACCGCGTGTCGAGATGGCGAAGTTGACGCGGGGGTCGTCCAGCATCCACTTGGCGTAGTCGGCTTCGACCCGCGCAGGTTCCGCGGCAAAGAGTCGGGAATAAAAGGCGATGCTCGCCTGAAGGTCCTGGACGTGGGTGTGAATGTGAAAGCGTTTCATGGCAGCCTCCTTGAATCAGCAACTGGCAGGAGTGGCGCAGGCCTTGGCGCGTTTGGCCTTCGGTGCGCAGGACTGGCCCTGGCAACAGTGGTCGACCAGATAGCTCAGCAGGTCGTTCATGTGGACCAGATTGGGGCGGTAGAACAACTGGCGGCCTTCCCGCTCGACGCTCACCAGGTCCGCATGGGCCAGTTCCTTGAGGTGAAAGGAGAGGGTAGAGGCCGGCAGGTCGAGCATCGCCGACAGGACGGATGGCGTCAGCCCTTCAGGCCCGGCGCCTACCAGGGTGCGAAAGATACGCAGGCGTGCCTCGTGCGCCAGAGCGGTGAGAGCGTTGACGGCTGTTTTTTCGTTCATTATTCCAATATACTCGAAATAACGTTGTATTCCAAGCACTGCTGATTCATGACTGACATGGCCATTTCCTCCTTGCCCAAGGCGTCGTCCGGCCTCGGGCTTTTTGAACGCTACCTTTCGGTTTGGGTGACGCTGGGTATCGCCGCAGGGGTCGGCCTGGGCCTGCTGGCGCCGGCCCTGTTCCAGGCGGTGGCGGCGCTTGAAGTGGCGCAGGTCAACCTGGTGGTGGCCGTCTTCATCTGGGTGATGATCTATCCGATGATGATCCAGATCGACTGGAGCGCCGTCAAAGACGTGGGCCGCAGGCCGCAGGGCCTTCTGCTCACGCTGGTGGTCAATTGGCTGGTCAAGCCCTTCACCATGGCGGGCCTCGGCGTCTTGTTCTTCCAGCATGTGTTTGCGCCCTGGGTCGACCCGCAATCGGCCAGCGAGTACATCGCCGGCATGATCCTGCTGGGCGTCGCGCCTTGTACGGCCATGGTGTTCGTATGGAGCCAACTGGTCAAAGGCGATCCGAACTACACCCTGGTGCAGGTCTCGGTGAACGACCTCATCATGGTGGTGGCCTTCGCTCCGATCGCGGCCTTCCTGCTCGGTGTCACGAATGTCACGGTGCCCTGGGAAACGCTGGTGCTCTCGACCATCCTCTACGTCGTGCTACCGCTTCTGGCGGGCATGGCAACCCGCCGTGCCCTGGTGCGGCGCTCGCCGGCCCGCCTGGGTCAATTCGTGGCCCGTCTCAAACCATGGTCGGTCGCAGGCCTGATCGCCACGGTGGTGCTGCTGTTCGGCTTCCAGGCGGGCACCATCGTCGAGCGTCCTGGCGTGATTGCGCTCATCGCCGTTCCGCTGATCCTGCAGTCCTATGGCATTTTCTTCATCGGATGGTGGGCGGCGCGCCGCTTGAAATTGCCGCACGACATCGCCGGCCCGGCCTGCCTGATTGGCACCTCGAACTTCTTCGAGCTGGCAGTCGCCGTGGCCATCTCCCTGTTTGGACTGAACTCGGGCGCGGCCCTTGCCACGGTGGTCGGTGTCCTCGTGGAGGTGCCGGTGATGCTGTCCTTGGTGGCGATCGTCAACGCCTGGCGGCCCCAGCCGATCTCGGCCGGTGTGGGAGGGCAGGTGTGACCTCAACCACGATCTACCATAACCCTGCCTGCGGAACCTCCCGCAACGTGCTGGCCCTGATCCGACACGCCGGTATCGAGCCTGTTGTGATCGAGTACCTGAAGACGCCTCCTACGAGGGACGAATTACGTGCCTTGGTGGCGGCAACCGGCCAGCCGCTGCGAGCCTTGCTGCGCGAAAAGGGCACGCCCTATGCCGAACTTGGGCTGGACCAGCCGCAATGGTCGGACGAGCAGCTGCTGGACTTCATTGGCCAGCATCCCATCCTGATGAACCGCCCCCTGGTCGTGACTCCGTTGGGTACCAAACTGTGCCGCCCTTCGGAATCCGTGCTGGAAATCCTGCCTGTAGGACCGTTGGCCCCGTTCACCAAAGAGGATGGCGAGAAAGTCGTGGACGACGGAGTACGGCGCACCGGTGTCTGAACTGGCCGGCAGATGCCAACGCTGTGAATCGGCCCTGATTGGGGGCGAACGGCAGTTTCGGAAAGATGCGGAAAGTTGCGGCCGGCGAGAGCAGGGGGGTAGGTGTCAGAACCTTTCCGCAACCTTCCGCAGGGCCCTGACGGGTGTTAGCATGCTCCCAACTTTTGGGAATTGAACCGGGGTCCGCACCCGCCGCCAAGATTCATTCGAATTGATTCCAAGTCGTTCGAACAATTTACAACCCGTTCGGGGCCTCCTTGGGTGCGCCGCTAGAACACTTTCCGGATCAGACAGGCTTCTTCATAGGCCTCAATGTCTTTGAGCCGGTACAAAACTTTCCCCACGATCTTCAAGTACTGCGGGCCCTCGCCGACTGTGCGCCAGCGTTGAAGGCGAGCGACTGAACACACCCAGCGCTCGGCGAGCATTTTTTCGGTCAGGAGTTGGCGGGCAGGTTCGGCCGGGACCTCTGGAACCAGGAGTAGGGGCTCGAGCTTGGGTTCGTTGGCTGCGGTTTTGGCGATGCCACTGGACAGGGCGTCCAGCACGTCACACATTTTGGCAGCCCGTGGGTTCGAAGATGAGGTGTTGTTAGTAGCCATGGCCTTGCTCCTTGATGCCTATATGCAGTGGTTTCATATAGGTTCATACCGTTTGGCTGGGCTTTTTTCTCAGTGGGGTGGGATTTATGCCTCCAAAACGCTACGACCCAAGGCTCTAGACAGCGTAGAAGGGCTGGCATAGCCAGTTCGCGCAGCTATTTGCTTCAACCCAATACCGGTCTGCACCAGTTGCCGTGCAATCGCCAGTCGCAAATTTTCTAAATACTTTCCAGGTGACACCTGCATCACATCTTTAAAGTAATTCGCAAATGATGTCCGTGACATGCCTGCCAAGTTAGCCAAAGTTTCCAGGGTCCAAGGGTGAGCGGGCTTGGCGTGCATGGCAACCAAACTTTTGGCAATTCGCGGATCTGACAACGCAAAAAACAGCCCTGATTCTTGTTGCGGTTGAGATGTCATGTGCCGCATCAAACTGATCAGCAAGATATCGCCTGCATGATTGATAAATAGCGGCTGACCACAACGAGTGGCCTGCATTTCATTGGCAATCAGCGTCATGACTTGCACGAGCGATGGATCAGCGTCCCTCATACCAATTGAGATTGGCCGAGATAGCTCAGCTAAAAAGCTGGGCCCCATGGGACCATCAAAAACAACGTCAAAACTCATCAAGCATCGCTGATCGGCTTCAAGGCTGTTTTGTAGCGCGTGCTCCGCAGGACAAACCAATAAGGACAGGGCGTCCAGTTGAGTGGCCGAAAAGCTATCCGAGGGGAGTTCAGATGTTCCCGCCTTGATGATGTGTAGCGAAAAACCGTCCGCCTTTGAAGTCAGCGTAACTTTTGGACTGAGTCCTTCCAGCAATGCGGTGAGTCGATCTAAGCGAGGAGCATCCATTTGTACGAATTGCAAATTTATATGTACGTATTGTTGCATCAAGTACAAGATAATGCAAAGTCTTGCGTGTGCATCTAACCGAGTCAGGATTCATGTTCTCAAAAATTGCATCCATCACGCTACCCATTTTTACTCTGGTGCTGGTTGGCTTTCTGTACAGTCGCCGGGTCAAACCGGATCTGGGCGGTGCCAACAAACTGGTCGTGGACGTCGCACTGCCCGTCTTGATCTTTATTTCGCTGTCTGCAAAATCGTTTGACCCGATTTCCGCCCTGTCATTCACTGGGGCATCCGTCGTATTGATTTTTCTGAGCGGATTGATCGCTTGGCCGTTGGCAAAATTTTCAGGCGCAACTCTGCAGGCATTTTTACCTTGTGCCATGTTCACCAACGTGGGCCCGATTGGTATCCCTTTGATTGCATTGGCCTATGGACCAGCGGGGATGGCAACAGCGGTGGTTTTGTTGGTGATCTCCAACATTCTGCATTTCACGCTGGGTGCTGGCGTGATGAGCGGCAAAGTTGACTGGCGCATGGTCTATGCAAACCCACTGGTGTGGGCAACTGTGCTGGGTGTGGCAAGTTCTCAATTGCAGTTGACTCTATCCGATTGGGTTCAAACCTCCTGCACCATGATTGGCAGCGTGTTGGTTCCGATGATGTTGATGTCCCTTGGGGCAAGGCTTGCCAGCAGTCAAGTCGCAGATGCTTGGGTGGGGGTTCAGTCAGGCGTGCTGATTTTGGTCGTCAGAATTGCGGCTGTATTTTTGACCCTCTGGCTCATCCCTTTGCAAGGCTTGGAGCGCGGAGCGTTGATTTTGTTTGCATGTTTGCCACCCGCAGTTTTCAATTTCATGCTCGCTGATAAATTTCAGGTTGAGCCCAACAAGGTGGCGTCCACAGTCATCGTCGGCCACTTGCTGAGCCTGGCATTTCTGCCTCTCGGTATTTGGCTCGCATTCCTTTAATCCTTTCAATCCAAACCCACAAGGAGCATTTCGCATGATCAAGTTCTATTTTCATCCGTCACCCAATCCATTGAAGATCGCGCTGTACCTGGAAGAGACTGGTGAGCCCTACGAGCTCATTCCAGTGGATACGCGCAAAGGTGAGCAGCACTCCGATGCTTTCAAGGCCATCAACCCCAATGCCAAGACGCCGGCCATGCTGGACGATGACGTTCGAGTTTTTGATAGCAACGCCATGTTGCTTTATTTGGCTGAAAAGATTGCTAAGTTTGTTCCCGCTGACACGCCCAAAAACAAAGCCGAGATGTACTCATGGCTGATGTTTGTGGCCACGGGTATTGGCCCTTACTGCGGTCAAGCAGTTCACTTCAAACACTTTGCACCCAAGCCCAATGACTATGCGGTGAATCGCTATGACTTTGAAGCATGGCGGCACTGGCAACTTATCAATGACCATTTGGCCAATCAGCCCTACATGATGGGCAATGAGTACACCATCGTGGACATGTCGGTTTGGGGCTGGGCTCGTGTCGCACCCTTTGTTTTGGGTGCAGATGCTTGGGAAAAACTGCCCCATGTCAAACGCTTGCTCGATGAAATCAACGCGCGACCTGCGGCGCAGCGCGCGGAAGCTTTGAAGACGAAATTTGCCTTCAAAACCGAAATGGATGAGGACGCACGAAAGAAACTTTTTCCATCTAACGAGCGTCTTAAAACCGCTGGGGTATGACGCATGATTGACTTTTATTACTGGACCACGCCGAACGGTCACAAGGTCACGATGTTCCTGGAAGAGTCAGGCCTTGACTACAACATCAAACCGATCAACATCAGCAAGGGTGAACAATTTTCCGCTGATTTTTTGAAGATTGCCCCCAACAATCGCATCCCGGCCATCGTGGACCACTCGCCACTAGGTGGCGGTGAACCCATTGCGATTTTTGAGTCAGGTGCCATTCTTTTGTACTTGGCAGACAAGACACAAAAGTTTATTCCTCAAGATTTACGTGGAAGAAATGAATGCCTTCAATGGCTGTTTTGGCAAATGGGCGGCTTAGGCCCTATGGCGGGCCAAAACCACCACTTTGTGCAGTACGCGCCAGAGCAAATGCCGTACGCCATCGATCGGTACGTCAAAGAGACTTCACGCTTGTATGGCGTCTTGAATAAGCATCTGTCAGATGGCCGTGAGTACATTTGCGGCGACTACTCGATCGCCGACATGGCCGCCTATCCTTGGGTCGTGCCGCATGAGCGTCAGCGCCAGGACATGAGTCAGTTTCCATCGCTAGCGTCATGGTTTGAACGGATTAAAAACCGTCCAGCAACACAGCAAGCCTATGAGATTGCCAAGTCCATCAATACAGCGCCCACCGTTGACCAGAACGCTAAGTCTATTTTGTTTGGCCAAGATGCCAAATCCGTTGTTTGATTCATACCAAGAAAAATTTCATGAAAATAAAAGCGGTTGTTTTCGATGCCTACGGCACATTGTTTGATGTTTACTCCATCCAAGTTCTGGCTGAAAATTTCTACCCTGGACAAGGGACCGATATTGCAGTGAAGTGGCGCGACAAGCAAATTGAATACACACGGTTGATCACACAGTCAGATCCGCACAACGTATCGGGTAGCCAATACTTCCGCCCGTTTTGGGAATTAACGCGCCTGTCGTTGGAGTACACGCTAGACCGACTCAAACTGGAACGTGGATCTGGCCAGGTTGAAAAACTGATGCAGCAATATGCACACCTCACGCCATTTACAGAAAATTTGGCAGTGCTTCAAAAGATCAAAGACATGGGCCTCACGACAGCCATCCTCTCCAATGGCAGTGTGGATATGCTCACATCGGCAGTCAAGAGCGCGGGGATGGAAGATGTTTTAGACCATCTCATTTCAGTGGATTCGATTCGACTGTTTAAGACCTCTCCCGAAAGTTACGGGTTGGTCCAACAAGCCATTCCGGTCAACAAAGATGAAGTTCTATTTGTATCCAGCAATGCTTGGGATGCTTTGGGTGCAACCTGGTTTGGCTTTACTACGCATTGGGTCAATCGACAAGGTTTGCCGTTTGAAGCGTTATCTCCTCGGCCGCATTTTTCAGGCTCTGACCTTAATTCTGTATTGGATTCTTTGGGTTAAATTGCAATGAGACCATGTCTTTGATTTGATAAATTTTCAAGTTACATGCCCGAACCAAATCGCTGTCTCAACATTTAGAATGATGCATTGAACCCCAAGAGCTTGATCTACGTGCCCTTGGAAAACTTAGGCGGTTTTTGATCTGGTATCTTCTGGCCCGCCAAAACTATTTCGAACTGATTCCAAGTCATTCGAACAATTTACATCCCGTTCGGAGCCTATTTGGGTGCGCTCCTAGAACACTTTCCGGATCGAACAGGCTTCTTCATAGGCCTCAATGTCTTTGAGCCGGTACATCACTTTCCCCACGATCAGCGAGCATTTTTTCGGTCAGTAGCTCGCGTGTAGGTTCGGCCGGGACCTCTGGAACCAACAGTTTGGGCTCGAGCTTGGGTTCGAAGGCTGCGGTTTTGGCGATGCCACTGGACAGGGCGTCCAGCACGTCACCCATTTTTTCAGCCCGTGGGTTCGAAGATGAGGTGTTGTTAGTAGCCATGGCCTTGCTCCTTGATGCCTATATGCAGTGGTTTCATATAGGTTCATACCGGTTGGCTGTGCTTTTTTCTCAGCGGGGTGGATTGGTGCATCCCACGGGTAAGCATTAGCTTCTGACGATGTTTTGAATTGCTAACAAGTTCAGATTTACTTATTCCAACCCCATCGTTCCATCTCACGTCTATCACGTGCCATTTCGGCTTCAATAGAGTCTCTTGGCAACTGTCTGAGGCAATCCTCCATGGCTTGTGGATCGAGCTTTTCAGCCTTTGGTGGAGTTGCCACCGTTTGTGGTGATTTGCCATCCCACGCAAACGGGTTTCGAAAAACAGGCGGATCCGGCAAGCAGTCATCTTTGTAACTCGGTGGACCGTCAGAAGCAAACGGCGTGAACGAGATTGTTTTCTCAAAAATAAGCGGCTTTCCTGTTGGGGTCGGCGGCAGTGACGGCATGTTTTCAACCGCCTTGCGCGCCAGTTGCTCGGCCACTGCGGACGTCGTCCAAATGGTTTCCAACTTGGCCAGTGTCCCGTCGGGTGCAATTTCAATCCTGAAACGAACGTAACCTTGATCAGGCCCTTCGACAACAGTACCCATCATGCTGCGCACCTGTTGGCCCCAGTTGTACCGATAGCCTTTGCTGTTTTTGTTTGTGTAACTTCCCGCAAAAGCCCATTCTTCTGCTGTTGGCGCTGAAGGCGCTTCCATGGTGGCTGGCTCTTTGGCTGGCGGTGACCTGTCTGTCGACTCAGTGATTGGGGCAATGCCGAGTGCTGTTGGGTTTGGTGAATCGATCGCTGGCGAAAGTTCCTGGCTCCCCATGGGTAGGTCATCTTGCGGTGGTGGCAACACCTGCATGAAGACGATTCGACTTGGGGAAGATTCTTTGTCGGCACTACGGAAGCCGAACTGATAACCGCTGACCAACGCCAAGACTGCAGCATGCAATGCCAAGCTGAACAAAACTGCAACGACGTTCGGGCGATCAACTGCCAGCATGTGTTTCAAAAAACACTGTCTGGATCAAAAGACCATTCGTAAATTTCCATCCCCACGAGATCCCTAACTCGTAAAGTGCAATTTCGACGAATGCTCCACAACAGCGACCACATTACTCACGCTCGACCTCAAGGTAGGTGCGGCTGGCGTTTCCCGGGTGCAACTCAGCTGCGTTTGCCAGGTTCATGAAATGCTTGACGTTGAATGACTTGACCGCTTCGCTAATGTCTACACCTTGCTCCACAGCGCGTTGCATGTGTGAACGCATGGCTTGCAAATAATCGTGGCTTTGTGCCTTGGCTGTTTTGCTGTCAGTGATGCGCCCATGCCCTGGAACAATGCGTTTTGGATTCCATTGAGCCAAAGCGTTGAGGGCCTCTACCCATGCCCGCGTGCTGCTCACAGGCAAAACTGACAGCAAACGGTCCACATAAACAATGTCACCCGAGAAAGCCACTTGGACGTGGGGCAGCCACACCATCAAGTCGCCAGGAGTGTGGCCACCCCCGCGATGGCGAAACTCGAAAACGGTACCGCCGAGCTCCAATCGCGCTTCAGGCCCCTGCAGCAGTCTGCTGGGAAAGCTCAGCTCCGTTCCATCTGCAGCAGGTCCCAGTAAGGTGCGAAGTGCAGCGAACTGATCGCCGCCGCGCGAGCGCATGTCCGGCACAGCTGCAGCGTGGGCAATCAACTCAGCCCCTTGTGCCTTGAAGTAGCCATTGCCCAGCCATCGATGATCCTGTCCGCCCGTGTTGATGACCCAGCGTACGGGCTGCTGTGTCACTCGGCGCACTGCTTCGTGGATGGCACGAGCGGTTTGAAACGTCGAACCACTGTCAATCAGTACGGCACCGCCTGATGTAAGGACCAGCCCAAGGTTAGCATTCAGGCCCTGGTTGGCCACCGTTCGACCGCCGATATCGCCCACGTAAGCGTAAACGCCGTCCGCCACGGGCTCAAAGCGAACCTCCACAGCCGATGCCCACATCGTCTGGACTGCAAAAAAACTCACCAACAGCCGAGTCAAAACCCGGCGCGACATCATGAACATCTTTAACTCTCCATCACAAAATATCGATGACCTGTATCCCTCAGCCCAGCAGGGGGAACAGCCAGGACACCGCCAAGCCAACCAGAGCACTACCTGTCAGCAGCGTCATGACGCCAACCTTGAAGCGAAAGAGCGCCACTGCAGCACCAGCGGCAATTAAAGCCGACATCAGATCGAACCTTCCCTCGAATCCTTGGGGCCAGAGGACATGGTGGGCAAAAAACATGGCCAGATTCAAGATCACGCCCACCACCGCCGCCGTGATCGCTGACAGGGGTGCGGTGAATCCCAGCTTACCGTGGGTGGCCTCGACCACCGGACCACCGGCCAAAATGAAGATGAATGAGGGCAGGAAGGTAAAAAAAGTCACCACGGTAGCGGCCAACGCCCCACCCAGAAACAGGGCGTCCGGGCCTGATACCTCTTTCAACCAGCCACCCAGAAAGCCGACAAAGGCAACCACCATGATCAGCGGGCCCGGCGTTGTTTCGCCCAGGGCCAGGCCATCGATCATTTGCGGACCGCTAAGCCACTGGTGGGTGTCGACTGCCCCTTGATAGACGTAGGGCAAGACGGCATAGGCTCCGCCGAAAGTCAGTAGTGCTGCTTTGGTGAAAAACCAGCCCATTTGCGTCAAAGTGCCCTCCAGGCCGTTGACCGCGATCAGTGTCACCATCGCCAGCAACCACAGCCCGAGACCTACAAGGAGAACTTTCAAAAGTCTGGCCCGAGAAAACTTTGCGTGCAAAGGTGTAGGCGTATGGTCGTCGATCAGTGCGGGGCCATAACTGGTTTTGTTTGAGCCATGTCCGCCGCCGAGAGTAAAAACATCGGGCCAGCGTCGCGAGCCCAACCAACCGACCAAAGCAGCTGCGAGAACGATGGCTGGAAACGGTGTGTCAAATGCAAAAATCGCGATGAACGAAGCTGCGGCTATGGCCCACATCCAACGATTTTTCAACGCCCTTGTTCCAATGCGATGGGCGGCGTGCAGTACCAGCGCAGTCACTGCGGGCTTGAGTCCATAGAAGATACCGGCTACCAGCGGAACGTCGCCAAAGCGCAGGTAAATCCAGCTCAGTGTGATCAGGATGAAAAGCGAGGGCAACACAAACAGTGCGCCAGCGACGATACCGCCCCATGTACGGTGCATGAGCCAGCCGATATAGGTGGCAAGTTGCTGCGCCTCCGGGCCTGGGAGAAGCATGCAGTAGTTCAGTGCGTGCAAAAAACGCTGCTCGCTGATCCAGCGCCTGCGCTCCACCAGCTCAGTGTGCATGATGGCAATCTGCCCGGCTGGGCCACCGAAGCTGACAAAGCCAAGCTTGAGCCAAAAACGAAAGGCCTCGCCAAAGCTCACCGGCGCGGGTGGGGGTCTCCTCGTTTTCAGTGCAATAAGTGACGGTACGAAAAGCTAGCACTGGCGCGGAGGTGGTGTTGGTAGATCGTTGATTTCATTGACTTTCCTGTTCACTTTCAAATCTGCGATTCGTGGCG
>Ga0255088_1000693_pt1 | contig 14546 bp, 17 predicted proteins | sample Colum_Miss_RepB__2_FD_188587 | JGI IMG/M metagenome (GOLD analysis project Ga0255088, IMG submission 188587) | Freshwater microbial communities from Columbia River, Oregon, United States - Colum_Miss_RepB_8d | ecosystem: Environmental > Aquatic > Freshwater > River | place: USA: Oregon...
TCACCGTATGATGTGATTGGGGTTTCGCGCGATGCGACTGCAGATGAAATTAAGAAAGCATATAGAAAGCTTGCGCTTGTGAATCATCCTGACAAGGGGGGTGATCCCGATAAGTTCAAAGAGATTCAGGCCGCGTATGAAATTCTGGAAGATCCGCAGCGACGAAACCTGTATGATATGACGGGATCCGAGGCCGAGATTCCTGAGCAGCCTGGTGTATTCCCTTTTGGGCCTATGGGCGGGGGTGGTATGCCGTTTGGACCAGGTGAAGGCATTCCGTTTGATATTGGTTCTATGTTTGGAAATATGTTTGGACCTGGAATGCCACGGCAGGTTCGAAAGATGCCCAAGGGCCCGCCCAAGATTCATGAAATGCCTGTAAGTCTATGGGACTACTATCACGGGAAACGGGTGAAGGTGCAGTTTGAGCGTCAGAAGTTCTGCGAAGGTTGTAAGGGGAGTGGTGCGGAGAAATATGAGCCCTGTAAGGGGTGTAATGGTTCTGGAAAGAAGACACAGATTATTCAAATGGGTCCTATGCATGCTGTATCGCAGATTCCCTGTAATGAGTGTTCGGGAGAGGGAAAACGTATATCGACAAAGTGTGGGCGGTGTTCGGGGAAGAAGTTTATATCGCAGGAAAAGGGGTTAGATGTCGTGATCCAGCCTGGTATGCGACCACACGAGGTAATCGTCTTTGAAAAGGAGTGCTCGGATCAACTTGAGTATATGGAGGCGGGGGATGTTCATATTATTCTGCAACAGGCGGATGAGGATATTCCTTTTAAGCGCCTGAATGGGACGGATGATTTGGTCGTAGGTGTTACGATTTCTCTGCGGGATTCTCTCTTGGGAACTTCGCAGCGCCTGGACACGCATCCAGGGCATCTAACAGGCCTTGTTGTCGATATTCCTCTAGGAGTTCAACACGGCGACGTTATTATTATGAAAGGGGAAGGTATGCCAAAGAAGGGGGGTGGCCGTGGAGATCTTCGTATTTCTGTTACACTGAGTGCAACCGAAGCGGAGAAGAATATTCTGCGTGAGAACCGGAATAGGATTGTGGAAATGTTTAATGCTCGTAAGGTTTAGCGGGGATTGTAGGCGGCAGCATTTTCTACATATCTCCACTCAGGGTTTTGTCCTGCGGCGGCGGCGGCGGCGGCGCGGCCACTAAGAAGCTCGCCAGGTGTGCTCACGTCCTGCGCATGTGTCAGAGAATACGCTGCCCCACCGCGCTGCTTGCGTCCAGCCTTCCGCTTTTTAGTGAGTTTCTTCAGCATTCTCAGAATATTTCTGTGCGCTGCATTGACGCGTCTCCCACCACCGGCCTGGTCCTTCATGCCGCTCGCCGCTGCAAAGGCCGCATCACCGGGCAGAACGCCCGCGGCACCCCGCATGGAGGAATCTAGCACACCCGTATATCCGAGGGGTGCCGAGTTTGATAAGCACACGGCCGCTCCGCCATGTTGATTTTTGTGCATGGATAGGTAATCTCCGCCCTGTGCAAGGTTCATGCGCGAAGAATTTTGCATACTAGTATCATCTATGGGGGCGAACCCACCAGACCAACAGCGCCGCCCGTTACGACGAGAAGAACGACGATTGCGCCTGTTGTTACTGCGCCGCGATTTACGCGCGGCATTACGTCTAGAACTACGCATTTCTATATACTATATAGAAATGAAGAGAACACGACTCTTAGCAATTCTGCTTGCCGTTGCCGCGGTTTTTTTGACCGGGCTAGGAGGCGCTATGGATTTTTCGAAGGCGGGTCTTACAAAAACACACGCTTGGAATGACGGACATTTTCTCATGTTGTTTGCAATATTTATGCTCTTACTTTGAAAGCAAAGAGAATTGTCCAATAGATGACAAACCAGGCGCCGACTAAAAATAACCCGGTGTCACCGGTATAATATCCATGTGTTCCCAGAAGAATATTAGTGATGATATTCAATACTAAGCTCCAAACGTTGAAGTCACGGGTTTCACCCGTCGCCAACGTTTGATACAATTGCGGCACAGTCGCAGAAGCTGACACTATAAAAAGCGTGCTAGAAAGTGTATATGCGCGCATTCCTACTTAGAACCCACGAAGCGCAGGGGCCTGAATGCGGCGCTTCTGGATCTTGCCACTCACAATGTAAATAGAGTTCTCTGTCATAATAATGTAATCCTCCTGCACCTTATACACTTTCTGCACAAGGCTGGTGAATTCCTCATTTGACTTAATGAGCATCTTCTCCTTGGTCTCCTGGTCCTCACCCAGGAAAGCCTTATTCGTGGCAGTATCGGCATAATAGTCAAGCTGAATGGGCTTATCCTGCTCCATAGCGAGCTTAGCAGCATGCACGAGCACCTGAGCAGAAGGCATGGGGCCCGCGGGCGCAGCCGGAGTTTGCGTTGTGGGGGGGGAGGAAACATTGGGTGCAGACATGGTAAATTCTGTGTGGTTCTGGGAAAGCACAATACTTATTTTTCCGCGATTCAAAACTAGGCTGCCGGTGGCTTGCTAACTGCATCGCGATGCGTTTGAAGAACTTCGTTCATGAATTCATATGCCTCATCGAGTTGTTTGCGATTTCTCGCACCCGTAATGATAATACTGCCCGTTTGGAACGCCGCGATTGTAATCTTCTTGCACATTCCAACCTGTGTTCCATCTCCCTGGCCGGTGCAGAACTTTGGGCAGTTACAAATACCCCTGTTTGCCGGGGCTGCCTCGTTGTAATAATACTTTGTATTCACGCCCTGGTAGATTGTAGTCTCAAGCGTGCTAGACAAACGATATTGGTGACATAAGATACGATGCAGTTCAGAACGCTTGAGTAGTGCGCTAATCTTGTAGTCAGAGTTCAGCAGTTGAATCGCGAATTTCTTTATGCTAAGGGGTGTCTCGGAGATGGGCTGCGGAAGATGGATGAACTTTTCCAAAATGAATTCCAAAACAACCCGGGAAAACTCTTCAGATGTTACACCGGTCATCTGAAATCCACCATTCGCGAAAAGCTTAATATTTACTTCTTTAAACTCGCCGGCATCGCCACCATCGCCACCGCGCAGTTTTCTAACAACCAGTGTGCTCTGGTTGAAGAAGCTCTTATCCGTCACTCGGCGCTTGGTAAGCATATCACGCGCAGAGTGTCCAACGACTTTTGTCTCATGCTCCATTTTTAGAAATCCTTCAGCAGGATATCCAATCGGAATCAAGAGTTGGGGGATTTGTTCGAAGAGTTTATTAAGATTGATCGTAACACCCAGGTGCCCCGTGGTTACTAGGGTTGAGATACGAAGAGGAGTGAATGTAAGTGGGGCACTTGACATTCGCGGCTTTATGTGGGTTGAATGGGGGGCCATTGTTCCAATTTTACTCGCACGTGTGTTTCAAACCAGGATGATAAAAGCCTACTGCGAACTTTCGGGCTGCATTGTTTAATAAAATCTGTATCACTTATACGTAACATTTCATTAAGGGCCTCGGGAGAAAGAGTATTCACCATTTTTGCTGAAAAAAGGAGGAACATTGCGAGATCGGAGAAAACCCATTTTGGAAGAATTTGTTCAAATAAATTCGGGAGTTGTGTAATATGTGTATTAAAACATTCATTCCATAACTTCGAGCAGTCATTGTATCGCGATGGATTCAATAGGAAAAATCGAATGTCTCCGCGACGGAACTGGATATCAAGGCCATACAATGTTGTGCTACGCTGTTCCCCTATGATTTTTTGAATACGGTATTGAAATTCATGCGTCTTAGGGGCTTCAAAGGGGATTGTTAGAAATTTATGAACAATCGAGGGGTGAATGCGCGATATTGAGTTGCAGAGGAAAATAATAAGGACCTTTTGCGGGCTCATATCAAGAAGGGGGCGCAGGGCGATTTGGGCCTGGTCCGTAAGTGTCTCGGCCTCGTCAAATACTATTATCTTAGGTCCAGATGTGACGAAAAGAGCATCAAAAGAAGAGCGAATAAACGGATATACACGGCCACGAACGGCTTCTAGCCCGCGCTCATCACTCGAATTCAAAAAAAGTGCGCGACCAAAAAATGACTTCGATCTCTGCCCACTACCACCATGCATTGCCTCCACGAAGAATTTCGCGGATGTTGTCTTGCCCGAACCAGGTGGCCCTATCATAAGAAGATGCGCGCGGGCCGAGGGATTTATAACCATCGTCTGTAAAAGTGTTTCGATCCGCTGTGGAAGACCAAGACCTTCCATTTACTAGTTTCACCTTCTATCTTTTTAGACCGCGAAGGGGGTGGAAGGCTTAAACTTCGTAGCGCGCTTTGAATATAGTAAAAATGCCAAGTGCCGCGCGGACGAGTAAAAAGAAGGCCGCCATGGCTGCAGAAACATCTGTTGTAGAAAGTGGGGCGACCCCAGTGGAAAATACTTTGAAAAAGAAGGCATCCAAGAAACCTGTAAAAGTGGTTGCAGTTGTAACAGCGGATGGGATTGATGGTTCTTTTAGCCCCGAACCTCGTCGCCCTCTTATTGCACACCTTCAGATTCGCACGAATGAGGTCCTGTTTCATGATCAGGCATTACGCTATGATCCAAACCCGCCCGCCGAAGTGGATCCTAGCCCATATGACGCTGCAAATGATGATATTTTTACGGCAAGGCAAGAAGAACTCAAGCCCGCCGCTGTATCTATTAAACAGGAGGCTGCGGCGACAGTGGCGGCAGAAACTGTAGTTGTAAGCACGTCGCCTGCGGTTACAAAGGCGATGCCCTGTTTCACACGCGCGAATCTTATGGTTCAATACAGGGAGTGCTCTGATAAGCGGCGTATTCCTGAGACCACCGATATTGCGTGTTTCTGGTGTTCTCATACGTTTGAAGGAATGCCTTGTGTTATTCCAGAGCGTGAAGTGGATATGGTGTATAACGTCTATGGAAACTTCTGTTCCCCAGAATGTGCTGTTGCATATCTTCTTATTGAGGGCCTTGACCCCCATGTTCGCTGGGAACGTATGGCGCTTCTTCACCGCGTTTATAACTCTATGGAAACCGGTCGTATTTTTCCGGCGGCGCCGCGTGAGAGTTTGAAACTATTCGGAGGACCCATGACGATTGAATCGTATCGTGCTACAACGCGGGAGAAAAAGGTGCGTGTAGATTTACATATGCCGCCGATGGTTAGTATTTTGGGATCGATTGATACAAAGCCGATTGATTTTTTTGACACGAATCAAAAGCAGCAGGGGGCGCTGGCAACCATTCAACCGCGTTCGGTTGAGGAGGGATTGCGTCTAAAAAGAGGAAAACCTCTGAAGGATAAGGAATCTACTCTTGATACTGTAATGAACATCAAAATAGGCGGTGGTCGTAGGGCCACCTAAAATTGACGCGACAGGCTACAGTAGTGAGTGTTATAGAAATGGCGTCTTCTCTTGTCCATGAACTTATTCGCGGTCTAGAGAATACGATTCACGAGCGCCTTGCCATGATCGAGGAGGTTGTTCAGCGGCGGCAGCAGCCTATCTCAGTGGGGGGACCTGTTGGGCCCACGGGGTGTGAGCCACCTGGTTGGATGCAGCGTGCTCAAGATGAAAAATACACGGCAATGCAGCGAGCACATCAGTTTCTTCTTCAGCGGATTGATACGCTCGAAGAAGATGTCAGCCGCTTGCGTGCTCAACTTGCCGAGCGTTGTGTGCCGCCGCCACCCATGTCACTTATCCCTTCGCAGCCCCTCGTTGGGATCGAGGTTATTCCGAAGAAGGAGGTTATTATCTCCGAGCAGACACCCGAGCCAATTAATCATGCCGACAGGCTTTTGATGAACACTTCGGCTCGGATGGCGCTTGAAGAGGAGGAGGCTGGCGATGAGGAAGAGGTAGAAGAGACCGATGGGGGAGAGGAAACTGTTGTGGAGGAGGCTGAGGCTGAGGCTGAGGAGGAGGAGGAATTTGAGGGGCAGCTAGATGCCGCGGATGAGGAAGATGGAGAAACTTTGGAGGAGTTCGAATACAAGGGTGCAACGTATTACCGTGATTCGGACAACATTGTATATATGACAGATGCCGATGGTGCGCCCTACGCAGTAGGTGTCTGGAGCAGTGTGAAGGCTCGTATTATTATGAAGAAACCTGATGAGTAAAATATAAACTGCGGGCTATGTAGAAATGGATGGATATTTCACTTTTTCTACTTTTACGAATATTCAATTACCCGTTATAATTACCGCCGCTATGTTTGTATCTTTTATTTTTCTAGATCTTGCACGGAATGAATACAAATCACTTCCATTCCGTATTATTTTTGGAAGTATATCTACGTTATTAATAGCAGTTATATGTGATAAAAACTACACGATGGTCGCGTGGGGGCTATTATCTATTCCTATTATAATAATATTAATCGGATGGAACAATCAACGATCCATTGCAGAAGCAGCGCCAGTAGTGAGGGCGGCACCGGCACCTCTTAAGAAAAAATGTTCTTCTAAACGCGACACGGTTTAAGGCGCTCGTACCTAGCATCTGTAGATGACCCCCTTAACTTTCTATTTACTCAGCATTTTCAACTACATGACGAGTCTTGTTGAGCATGTAAAACGCCAGTATAATAAATTTACAAATGCATTTTCTCCAGAGACCTACTTATTTTTTGATGTAAATGATAAGGTGTATCCTGAACATCTTGTAGATCTATCAGCAAATCTATCTGCGACTCCTATGTGGAGCTATTCTAAAGATACCCATGTGTTTCGCCTTTGGGGTGCAACGGAAAATCTAGTTCCTACTGCGTTACCATATTTGAGTATAGAGGTTGTATTAGATGGCGAACTGCAGTATGATATTACATCCTTTATTGAGCAAGTTAAGGTATATAGCATCGATACGGAAGAGGCGCCAATTCCTAGTTTTATGAATATTATAGTTGCATGGGGCCTTCATTCGGGGGTCATAATAGGTGATAAAAAGGGGATTAGTTACCGTATCATTGATGATTCTGGTAATACGCATGAGGTTATTATAAACAATCCCTATGAAGATTCTGATGTAACAGAGGATGAAGAGTTACAGCAAGAGCAAGAAATCCCTAACGATGTTCCGGTAAATGAGCTTTCTGAGGTGGAGCCTTTATTATCCACCGAAACTTCTACAAACCACGATAAAGAGGATTAAACCGCAGGGGACCTAAAATTGACCAAATATGTCATGTATATCACTGACATACCAATGTCAGTTAATATTGATTCTCCCCTGCCTTCTGGCACGTGGACATTATATTTCCATGCGCCAAGGGAAAAGAGGTGGACAATGGATACTTTCCAGCCTATTGCGAAGGTATCAACTATTCGCGAGATGCTAGCAGTATTCAATGAGCTCGGTGATAAGCTAAAAAGGGGTATGTTCTTTTGTATGCATGATCCGATTCCACCTCTTTGGGAGAATTATCAGAATATTCGTGGTGGAAGTTATTCCCTTCGTGGTGGAATTGAAGAGGGTGGTGAATACTACAAGGCCTATATCTTAGGTGCAATGTTGGGCAAAGTTGCGGCGGATCCAAGTGATCGGATTGTTGGAATAAGTATTAGTCCAAAAATCATGAGTGGCCCGAATGGCTCTCAGCGCGTAGGATTCTATGTGATTAAAATCTGGAACAAAGATTCAGAGACATATAATAAGGGCACTGGCCTCAATCTGTTACACCCTAAACTTGTTCCATCGGATATCTTATATACTCCACATGTGGATAAGAAGATGTAAGCACGCACATCGCGGTAAGGCCTTTAAAAGGGGGAGAATTTAGGTATGTCAATACTGGCGATAGTAGAACTATTTGCCATTGTGAGATATAAATACCGTCCCACATTGCTAGAAAGCGCGCAAACGATGTGTGGTATATTACGCATAAGAAAGAGTTCCGCCATGAAATGCAGGTAAGCATTCATCCGAGAACGAGCCGATGTTGCATTAAAGTCTTGGGGGCTGTTCAAAGAGAATATTTTCCATGTAGGATCACACTTCCTTTGTAGTTCATCCAGGCGTTGCTGCGAATCGCTCATAACAAATATATTGAGTCCATTCTTCTTAGACATTTGATGATACTTTTTTATGGCCTGGATATATTGATCAATCGGAACAGGTTTTACTTGAGTTGTGTGAATATGAATGCCTACATCAAACTCCGTATGAAAAGGCACCCCCGCAAGAATAGGCTTGATTTTATCAATATGGGAAATATCCCACTCAAATAAGTCACGCGCAAACGCACGAAGTGCATCAGGCTGTAAAGCACTTACTAATGCAATGATCTGACCCTGCCGTCTTTTAGTAGAAACACTCGACAGAACCTGTGTATCCACATATCTCACACTAGGGTCATTCATAAATGTGTTTTTTAGGAGTGGATAACTTGACGAAATCGTGTTAGGAACATCATTCACATACAGAACAATATTTTCAGATTTTGAAAGTATATATGCATATAAAAAATTCACAAACTGAGAGCAAATTTCACCATCTTCTAACTCAAAAATGAGCGAATCCTTTTTTGTACTTAGAGTCGGGGGCGCGGCTCGTATCCAAGAAGTCATAATACCTCTTTATCAGATTATCGGGGGCTGCGAAAACCCGCATTTGCATGGAAAATTTGAAGGGGGGTTTAGCCAGCTGTATAACTAACCAAATGTGTAAGGTGTATATTGATGCTAAAAAGGAGTTGAATGATGCGCTGACATCGCTTGGACTTGAAGCTTCTGACATACGACCCATTGATATAGGGAGGGATCGTTGGTCGCAGTTTCTTACGACAGGGCGAGAGCGAGATATCAGGGGGCAGAAAGGAGTTATCACCTTTTGTCGTAAAATATCGGATGAATTGGAACTTTCCTTTAGTGCATATTTCCCCCGATTTGAATATGCTGCCTCGCGGTATAAGACACTCTACGTGATATCAAACGGTAAAAGATACTTTGATGGTATGCGCGGGCGTTCAAAAAATGAATCTATGATTGGATGGGTTCTCACACAAAAAGAGCGGGCCATATTCACAAAATGGTATAATATTGTGACTCTCAGACAAGAGTCAGCTTCGTCCGCAGAATGTTGTTCAGACGAATCAGCTGCCCCGCATTCGGAGTGAGTTTTCCAGACTCAATATCGCGAATCGTATTCGCAGGGAAACCGCATAGTTGATTGATTTCCACCTGCGTCTTTTTCATGGCCGCACGCAGCTGCATCATCTGTGTCCGTGACTCCGAGGAGAGCACTTTCGGCTTCGGGACTTCTGCAGCCTCTGCTCGCCGCTGCTCAGCCGCCGCCGCCGTCAGATTCGGCAATTTCACTCCTGCACCCTTCACCACGCGTTTCGGCCCTGTCCTCTTGATAACAACCGGATCCCAATCTTGCCCGTCCATTTGATGTGCGGGCAAGTTTGCGACGTGAATGTTTCAATTTTAACGTGTTAACGCCTGCTTGTTTATTAACATTTATCAAAAAACAGTAGAACTACTTCTAAGAGTTCAGTATTTTCACCATTATTAATACGATTTATCTGTGTATCAATAGTTGACTTTAATACGTTTAATCGGCTTGGCATCTCTGGATTCTTGCGATTTCCATCCGAGTCAATATACAAATGTGGATTAAAACGAATAAAAATCATTTTAGAACCATGTCTCATCATTATATCATTATACCTTTTATCTGTATCATTATTGTCATAATATTTGTGCTGATTTTCATCAACCTCAATGCATAAAAGGGTGTTACCAATAAGTGTTCTGAAATCAATCCTGCGGCGACAAGTACAATCTTTCTGATCTGTCCATAAAGCTGTATTGTGTATGAAATTACTGTAGTTTTCTGCCAAGTATTCTCGCACAATATTTTCTTCAGTCCTAGCGCGTATCAGTGCCGTGCGCGGATCATGGGGAAAGTTATATTCAAAACACTTTGTGCAATAATATGAATATTTCTTTTTAGCTCTATAATCATACGGGCATTTAAGGTCTCCATTACCTTCATAGTTGATTAATCCCATACATTTCTTTGATAAGATGTCAACCATTTCATTATTTTTACAATTTACGCAACAGGTCGCAACTCTATCTGTTTTAAGACCAAATACTGGTTGTGCGTTTCCACATTTGCACATCTTTGCCCTTATATTTATCATTGCTTCTGTTTTACATTTCACACAATGTGTAGCTTTTTTATCAGTTTTAAGGCCAAATACTGGTTGTGCTTTTCCACAAAAACACATAATATCTTTAATATTTACCATGGTGTCTGTTTTACAAGATATACAGCAACTGGGTTTCTTGTCTGTTTTCATTCCGAAAGTTGGTTGCACTTTTCCACACTTACACATTTTAGCTATAATATTTACCATCCCCACTATTTTACAGCTAGCACAGCAAGATGCCCTCTTATCAGTTTTTAGCCCAAATGATGGTATTGCCTTTCCACATAAACACTTCTTTGTTACGATATTTTCCATACCAGGCTTCTTACACTTTAAGCAATACGCGGGATTCTTATCATCTTTGAATCCGAATGCGGCCGTTTTACCACAAGGGCATAGATCATTTAATAAACTGATCATTCCCTCTTTTTTACATGATACACAGCATGTCGGTTTTTTATCAGTAGAGAATCCAAATGATGGAATAACCTTGTTACATAGGCACTTCTTGTTTTTATCTTTCAAATTAATCATTCCATCCTTCTTACATTCGCTGCAATAATCTGGACGCTTATCACTAGGCATCCCATATGTTGGTAAATGCTTCTCGCATTTACAGCGTCTATCAGCAATATTAACCATATTATCAGTCTTACATTTTGCACAACAAGATGCTTTTTCACCCTTTAGGGCATATCGCGGTGTTGATAGACCGCATCTACAAATACCATACTGTGTAAAAGCACCCACCTGCCGTCCATGCCCCATACAGTATTCTGGAACTGCGAATTTAAAACCGTAAGTGGCTTCAAACTTACAGCTGTCGGATTTACATATGACCATCCTATTATATGAGCCGATATTCGGGTTTAACCCGGGGAGGTGAAACTTCCATTTTAACTTCACGAAGTTTCAGGCCATCCGATTTTTTAAGATTTTTACGGTGTATGACGGGAAACATATCATACAACTGCCGCCTGTTTGTTTTTCATGGGTGCGAGAACTAATTTTACTTCACCCAAGTTGGCCACCGTATAACGCAGAATGAGAGGAATATCGTTCTTCAGATACAGCTCAATAGAAGGGCACAGGCTCGTGCATTTGGTGAAAAGCACAAGATGCTTCAGCTGGAAAATGCCCTGCACAATCTCCGAAGCACCATTCCCGAATTTATGCACCTTCATGTTCGAGTTATTACGCTCCGAAATGATCGTCTCCTGCTCCGCGAAATCGCCCATGCACTTGAAGATGAGGTCCGATCCGCTGCTCGTAATCTCCACATCGAGCTTCTCACCCAGCGCATTCATATCACGGCAAATCTTCTGGAGATCCACGCTCGGCATGTGAATGATACTCGTAAAGTTCAGGTTAGGAATCTGGATGTCCTCCACATCCGTGTCGAACAGCTTCAGAAAGTAGTTCGTCACCGTGGATTTCTCCGAGTTCTCCATACGAATGCCCAGCTTGTTCGGATTGGACGCAGGCAGATACAGAGTGAGATTATCATTGTTGCCCATAGTCTTAATCAGCTTGAAAAGATAGATCATATTCACACCCAGTACATGCTTTGCAGGGCAGAAATACGACTCAAACCGATCCGAATGCAGGCGCAGATATACTAAAACTGTATGGGTCTCATCGACCGCCATGACCTTGATCCCCTGCGAATCAAACTCCAGGTTTGCCTCCGTCAGAATCTCCTTCAAAGCCTCAACAAGTGTGCGAAATGCACCGGACTGAACAGTTTTCACCTCAAACAGGTTCCCATTTGCATTCGCAGTTGGTCGGGACACAGACATTCTATTTTCAACTCTTGAAAACCTCTTTATGCCTGTAGCGCGTTTTTTTGCCGGTGTGTTGCGGTTTTTTAGGACCTTTTCGTGCGTTTAGTGCGGTGGTGTTGCCGGCGGGGAGCTCTCCGACTCTTCATCCGAGAAGGATTGTTCCGGATAAGACGATACCCTTGTGCAAAAGCGGCGGTCAAGAAATATGGTCCCGTGCTTGATACGCCAGCCATTACACTCGGATAAAATCCTCCCCGGCCCCTCCAAGAACATCCGCAGTTTCTACGAGTTCCCATCTGCTCTTACTTAAAAGGGGATGAGAAGTCTTTTACAGGATGATTTCACGGCTGGTTATTGACTCAAGTTCTGCAAAAACGGAACTATGTGGCATAGGAGAGATTGTAGGGACGGATAAGAGTCCCTACAATAAAATCGCACATCGTCACCCCTACACCGCTGTTTATAATATGCTTTTAGCTCCACTGAAAAATAAACCTATCCGATTTGCGGAGATTGGCGTTGCGATGGGTGCGAGCGCCATTATGTGGGACATATATTTCAGAAATCCTGCGGCAGAGTTGCACATGTTCGATAGGGATGAAAATATTCTGATGTATGGGCGAAACATTGTTGGGAAACGTGTTCAAATGAGCTTGATGGATGTAAGTATAGAGGGTGATGTCAAGCGCGCATTAGTTACCGCTGCAGGTGGGGAGGATAATCTGTATGATGTTATTATTGACGACAGTAGTCATGCGCGCGAACACCAAGTGTCCATCATTAAAGAGGCTCTTCCACGTTTGAAATCGGGTGGCATGATTATTGTAGAGGACATTTTCCGCTCAGAATCGGAAGAATATTATGAGGCACAGCTAAAAGATATCATACCTCAGTGTGCAGCCTACTATTTTGTTATGTGCGAACACCAGGATAAGTGGTCACCTGGGTGGGATAATGATAAACTCTTGGTGCTTGTTAAAGGGTAAATCTCACGATCTCCTACGTCTTCGGCGTGTTCCCCCTCTCATAAGAAATTTCATGTGTTTTTTACTAATGGGATGAGGATTTCCAGGAATAAGTGATCGATAGTCTTCTGTGAGTTCTTCTCCCTCTGCGATATCACGTAGAGAATGTGTGCCCGTCGTATTCGGCGTATCTGAGTGATTCATCCATGATTGCAGGGAGGCCGTGAGATTTGGAGAGTAAAACTGTAAAACGTCATTTGACTCGTCAAAAAATATTTTGTCAAGGATTAGTTTCCGAATAGCAGGTTTCAGATGATCCATTTCTTCAGGTGTAAGTTCATTCTGCACGCGTTCTTCCCCGTAAATCATATGATCTGTTATTTCTGTCCCCTTAGGAATATTGCGAATAGCAAATACTCCTATGCCTTGAATAGGCGAAGGACGTAGTGTAGCCCATACCGTAGAGTTTAAATATTCTATACATTCTTGACCTGTTCGCATCCCCTATTTAGCAGGGTGATTCTCTCAACAGATTACCAGCTTCCCTAAAAATTGGAAAGGGGGCAAGCCTCCCCCCTTGGTATAGGAATGGCCGACGCATCTGCATACAAAAAGCACACGCACAGGGAGCACATCTTGGAGCTCCCTGATACGTATATCGGTTCCACGGATACTCACGCTGAGTCCCGCTGGATCTTTGACCCCGCTGTTGGGAAAATGGTGCGTCGTGCAGTGGAGTTCAATCCGGGTTTCTACAAGCTCTTTGATGAGATTGTAGTGAATGCGCGTGATGCTCTCGTGCGCAGCGCCGAGCCCGGTCGCACTCCTATCAAGCACATTGACGTGGTCTTCTCTGAGGGCGAGGGGCCGCTGACTATCTCCGTAGAGAATGACGGCGATGGCATTCCTGTGGAGATGCACCCTACGGAGAATGTGTGGGCGCCTGAGCTCATCTTTGGCCATCTGCTCACGAGTGGGAACTATAAAAAGGAGGAGGAGAAGATTGTGGGTGGCAAGAACGGCTACGGTGCGAAGCTGACGAACATCTTCAGTCGCCGCTTCACCGTGGAGACGAGGTGTCCCAAGAACGGCCAGAAGTATTCTCAGACTTGGACGGACAATATGTCTGTAGGATAAGGCCAAGGGATTCGTGAAGATTGTCTATGAACCGGATCTGGCGCGCTTTCCTGGGCTGAATTTGGGCGACATGATGAACGTTATTCGCACACGTGTGGTGGAGCTGGCGGCTCTTGCTGGAAAGGAAGTGAAGGTGACCTGTAACGGCTGGACAGTTGCGACGAACACCTTTGAGAAGTTTGTCAAGCTCTTCGTGCGTGACGACACGCCGGTGGCGTATGAACGTTGCGGTGAGCGCTGGGAGGTAGCTGCAGTGATGGCGCGGCAGCTGTTCGAGGAAGATGCGGTGCCCGATGAGAAGCATGTGTCATTCGTGAATGGCATCAATACGAAAAAGGGGGGGAAACACGTGGAGAAGGTGGTGGGGGCCATCATCGGCGACTTCTGTGAGCACGCGGCTAAGAAGAAGGTGGTGGTGAAGCCTGGGCAACTGAAGGACAGCGTGGTCTTCTTTGTGGCCGCGACGATTGTGAATCCGGCGTTTGATTCGCAGACCAAAGAGACAC
>Ga0255088_1000697_pt1 | contig 14455 bp, 11 predicted proteins | sample Colum_Miss_RepB__2_FD_188587 | JGI IMG/M metagenome (GOLD analysis project Ga0255088, IMG submission 188587) | Freshwater microbial communities from Columbia River, Oregon, United States - Colum_Miss_RepB_8d | ecosystem: Environmental > Aquatic > Freshwater > River | place: USA: Oregon...
AGCGGTGGCATCGGTTTCCCAGGCCATATTCCAGAACGCGACGGCATCGCCGCCGGACTGGTGCTGCTGGAGATGTTGGCCATGGAGCGCAAGCCCCTGAAGACCCTCCTCCGCGAATTGGAAAAGGATTTCGGTCCCCACCGTTACGCCCGCATCGACACGACTTTCCCTTTGGAAAAACGGGCCGCTCTGATGCAGTTCTGCTCGGAGCATCCTCCAGCCCGTCTGCTGAAGTCGAAGCTGGCCACCGTGAAGGCTTACGACGGGGTAAAGTTCATCGCACAAGACGGGTCCTGGCTGATGCTGCGAGGCTCCGGCACCGAGCCCATCCTGCGCATCTACGCCGAAGCCAAGACCGACGACGACGCCCAGTCCCTCCTGCAGCTCGGAGTTCGGTTGACCCGCAAGGTTTGACGTGGGGTGGCGCCTGAGACCGCGCCTAGCCGGACTTTCGCTACCTCCTTCAGTAGCCACCGATTGCGGTTGCGTGACCGGTCACGATCGCCACGCCAGCACTGGTCCCCAGGCGGCTGGCTCCTGCTTCGAGCATCGCCAGCGCCGTGGCCGTGTCGCGAATTCCGCCGCTAGCCTTCACGCCCAGAGCGGACCCGACGGCCTGTCGCATTAGGCGTATGTCTTCCACGGTGGCCCCACCGGAGCTGAAGCCCGTGGAAGTCTTCACGAACTTGGCACCGGCCTCGACACAGAGGGAACAGGCACGGAGCTTCTCGTCCTCGGAGAGCAGAAAGGTCTCCAAAATCACCTTCACCCAGACTCCTTGGGCGGCTTCGACCACATCGCGAATCTCACGGAACACGGCACGGTCATCCCCGTCCTTGAGTCGGCCGATATTCAGGACCATGTCGATTTCTTGAGCTCCCAGATCAATGGCCACCTCGGTCTCGTAGCGTTTGGCATCCCCGTCCATGCCTCCCAACGGGAACCCGACCACCGCCGCGACCTTCACTTCCGAACCCTCGAGCAAGGCGGCCGCCTGAGCCACCCGACTTCCGTGGACACACACGCTCCAGAATTGGTGTTCCAACGCCTCGGCGCAAAGGCGTGCGATATCTGAAGCCCGAGCCTCAGGCTTGAGAAGGGTATGGTCGATGTGACGGGCCAGATCGCGGGCACTCCATTGCATGCCCCCAATCTCCCGGTCCGCCGCCACCGGTTCAAGCCTGCAAGGTAGCCTGTCCCTCAAACGTGCCTGTCCCTCAAACGTGCCCCGAACCGGTAGCCTGTCCCTTGTTGGAGCCTGTCTCTTGGGGGGTGCGTCTGGATACAAAAAGGCCGGCCTCTGGAATAAGGCCGGCCTTGTCTGACCGTTGACCGCGCGAGCGGTGATTGAGCGGTTTAGAACTTCTTGCTCAACTCGAGGTAGTAGAACCGACCGCGCAAGTCGGCGTATTGGCGATCAACATTGCTCTCAAAGGAGGAGAAGAACACCGGAGGACGCTCGTCGAACACGTTGTTGATACCGAAGCTGAGGTTGGCCTCGACCTTCGGGATGGTGTAACGCGTGCGGAGGTCGATCGTGTTGTAATCCCGGCCCGAGCGAACGTCCGGAGCATTGCCGTCGATCGTCTCGTAGTTCTGACCGCTCTGGTCTTCACGATAGCCGGAAGTGTAGTTCCAAGCGATGGCGGCGTAGTAACGCTCATATTCCCAGGCGACCGAAGCCGTGGCGCGGTACTCGGGGAAACCGATGTCCGACATGGCGGCACCGGAGGCCCAGAATCCACCGAGGTAGTCGATCGGAGCCGAACCCGGGAAGTTCTCCATGCTCATGGACAACACCTTGGTGGCATTGCCGGCCAGGAAGATCTTTCCGAAGGATGTCTCGATATCCTGGGTCATCGACAAGTCGAGACCGTCGGTCGAGCGGGTACCGGTGTTGATCGGACCCACATTGCGGATCTGGTCGATGTCACCGGTCGTCGGGTCCACAGCCACCTGGGCTCCCAGCGGATTGGCGGCACTCGACGTTGCCGAAGCCCCGTAGGGATTCTTAGCATTGCCCGCGCCCCCGTTGAGCGCCCACTGATTGACGATGTACTGCTCGCTAGCGAACGGAATGCCCGTCTGCGAGATCTTGTAATAGTCGAGCCCCACGGTGAAGCCCTTGAGGAAGTTCGGTGAGAACTTCGCTCCGATGAGGTAGTTGTCGGCCTCTTCCGGCTTCAGGTTGGGGTTGTTGACGGCCAGCACACCATTCTGGGGCTGGGTCCGGATCTGAGTGATCGGGTTGTAGACCTCAGGGAAGTCCTGACCACCAGCCGGACGATAGATCGAGGACAGCGACGGGGCGATGAAGCCCTGGCCGTAGGAGCCGCGGACCACCACCTGCTTCTCGATCGGCTGCCAACGGAAGTTGATCAGCGGCTTGGCTCCGGTATCCCCGACATCCGAGAACTGCTCGTAGCGGACCGCGGTACCCACGGTGAACGAGTCCATTCCGGTGAACTTGAGGTCGTTGCCGAAGATCGGCACCTGAACCTGACCGTACACGGCGTCCGTCTGACGTCCGGCAGCCCACTTTACAGCCGTATTGAACGGTGCCACCGAGCCATTCTGCAGCGCGAAATCTGGCGCGATGTCGAGCGAGTCACGACGGGTCTGAGCTCCGAGGGAAGCCTGAATGGCCCCACCGGGCAGGTCAAACACCTCGCCACGAACCAGTCCATCGAACTGCTGAGTGACGAAGGCGTTTTCTTGTGTCGCAGAACCCTTGAAACTATTCAGAATGTCCGCTGAGTTCACCGCGGAGGCCGCATTGATCGGGGTGTACCCGAACGGATTGAATGCTGCGGAGAGTGCTCCGGAGTCCAGCGCCGCCTGATACTTGTCGGTCAGAACGCCGCCGGTGATGACGGTGTCGTTCTGGGTGCGGTCGTACAGGAAGGCCGTTTCCCAGTTCCAGGTGGATTCGCCGATGCGACCGCGCAGACCGGCCACGGTGTGGATGCTCTGGTACAGGTCGTTGTAGATGCGCGGCCCGTTCTCGACCGGGCGGTAGGTGATGTTGAACTTGTCCGTCGCGGCGCTGCCCGGGAACACCTGCTGCCACCAGTAGTTGCCTGAAGACATCGTATAGCCGCCCAGCGGACCAGGGGCCAGCGTGTACGACGACTTGTTGCTCATGTAGTAGGCGTCGGCGAAGGCCTCGAGGTGCTCACCAAAGAGCTGATGGGCCACCGAGGTGTCAAAGCCATAGCGATCGTGCGGACGATAGGCCGTGGTGTAGTAACCGTAGGGGAATCCAGCGGAAGTTCCCGGGACCAGGCTCTCGTTGCCGCCGTAGCGCAACTGGGATCCCGCGGGCAAGATGCCGCGCAAAGCTGCTTCGGCCGCGGTGCGAGCCGCGGTGACCTGTGAAGAGGCCGTCGCCTTGGAAGTGTCCACATAGGCGCTCGGGTCGAACTTGTTGCCCGCGACAACGATGGGGAAATCGATACCGCTGACACTCACCGAAGCCGGCACCGGACCGGTGAAGGTCGGCACCTGTGAGGCGTTGGTCAGACCGCGGGTGTTCGAGAAGGCCGGCGTCCAGCGCAAGGCGATGCCATTGGCCACGTTGAGCACGTCACCGGAAGCGGTGGACACCGGATGGGTGCCGAAGCTGCGCTTGTTGAAGAACAGGCCCGGATTGGAGGTGCCCGAAACGTTGCTGCCGGCTGGGAAGCTGCGATCGCGGTCGATACTCAGCAGGTCATTGGCCGAATTGTATTCCGCGGAGAAGAACGCGCGGGTCTTCTCATTGGAGGTACCGAAGTTGACCTGGAATCGGCGCTGCGAGATGTCCTTGTCCATCGTGTTGCCGTAGAACGCGCGGAACTCGGTGCCCTGGAAGTTCTTCTTGAGCTTGATGTTCACCACGCCGGCGACGGCATCCGTACCGTAGATGGCGCCTGCGCCATCATTGAGCACCTCGATGGTCTCGATGGCCGCCTGCGGAATCATGTTCAGGTCGGAGGTCGAAGTACGACGACCGTCCACCAGCAAAAGGGTCGCATTGCCCGGCAAGCCACGCAGACCGACGAAAGACTGGCCGGAACCACCATTGCCGTAACCTTCATTGAGGTTTCCGGTACCGCCCATCTGGGGCAACTTCAGGCGGAACACGTCGCTCAAATTGGCGAACCCTCCGTTCACCGGAGAGGCCATATCAATCGGGGTGACGGACAAAGAGCCCTCTGCCTCCGCACCGGTCAACAGCGAGCCAGTGACGACGGTCGATTGCAGGGTTTTGGCTGCAGGTTCTGCGTTTTGGGCCCAAAGGGCTGGAACAGCGATCAGTTGGGATCCGAGCCCGACCGTGATGGCACTCCGGAGAACTGTGCCTCGGAAGTGGCGATAGTTGTGGTACGACATAGGTTGGTTGGTCTGAGACACCCCGGTTGCAGGTAGGGAAAAACCGGGGTTGCACCCCAGATAAATTCGTTCACATTATTTATTTCAAGAATTTTCGTTGAACATAGACAATTTTTATTAAGACTCGCATAATAGGGTGACATATTGTATCGTCGGTGTAAGCTCCGTGCATGGCGCTGACGCGAGATCATGCACGGATGGAGAAGCGGCGGGTTCAGGCTGCTGCGATGTTCGAGAAAGGAACCTCGGCCCCGGAAGTCGCCGGCCTGACCAGCAAGGGAAAGGCGGGCCGAAAGTCCAAGCTGACTGCTCTTCAAACCGAGTTGGTCGTGAAGGCACTTGTCGAAGGGCCGGTGAGCCGAGGCTACAAGACCAACCTGTGGACGCTTCCGCGTGTGGCAACCCTCATCAAGGACTTGACCGGGGTCCAGTATCATCCCGGCCATGTCTGGCGACTGTTGGGCGACAACGGGTTCAGTTGCCAACGCCCGGAGCGCCGCGCGATTGAGCGCGACGAGCCCAAGATCCGCCGTTGGAAGCGGGTCGAGTGGCCGGCGATAAAAAAAAGCCCGCAAAGAGGGCCGAACCCTCGTCTTCATCGACGAAAGCGGACTGAGCACACGTCCCACCCGGGTACGTAATTGGGCGCCCCGAGGCCAGACGCTGGTGATCCAGGAAACCTTCGGCTGGAAAAGCCTTTCCATGATCGGCGGTCTGGCCCTGTACCGGTTCTACTTCCAGATCCACCCCGGCAGCATCAAGGGTCCCCAGGTCATCGAGTTCCTCCGACACCTGCAGCGGCATGTCCCGGGGAAACTGAGCGTCGTCTGGGACGGTGCCCCGATCCATCGCAGCCGCCTGGTCCAGGACTACGTGGCCAGCACCGCCGGACGCATCGTGGTTGAACGGTTGCCTGCCTACGCTCCCGAACTCAATCCCGTCGAGTACATGTGGGGGAACCTCAAGACCCATCAGATCGGCAACCTGATCGCCACACAGGCCTGGGACCTCAGCTTGCAGGCCACCGCCGCTCTGCGCCGCCTGCTACAAACAACCCACGCTATGGCCTGAATGACACCCTATTATGCGATTCTCGATATTACCAGTTACTTTTTTACTGTTTGGTTCGTTGAAGGACCCTCCTCTTTCCAAAATCTGTCACAGGCCAAGCGACAAAATCGTCAGGTTGACCGCCACGGCCGTTGACAGTTTTCCAAGCGCCAACCTAGTGTCCGAGCAACATCTCTCTCACATGTACCGCGTTGCCCTCATTCTTGCCGTACTGGCCGCCATCGGAAGCCTGGCGCTGAGCTTCACCGTCACCAAACCCAAGATCGAAGGTTTGGTTCAGGATCGCACCGAACTCCAGACCAACCTCGCCGCTTCGGAAGCCGCCAAGACCGAGGCCGAAAAGAAGGCCAAGGCCGCCGTTGCCACCGCCGACAAGAAGTCCTCAGAGCTGGCCGCCACTCAAAAGGAGTTGGAGACCGCCACCGCGGCCGCTGCGACTCAGCAGGCCCGCGCCGACAAGTACTTCACCGAATACAACAAGACCCTGGCCGATAAGAACTCCGCGCAGGAGCAGTTGGCTCAGTGGGCCGGCACCGGCATGAAGCCCGACCAGATCATCGCCATGAAGGGCGAATTGAAGGCTTCCAAGGAGTTGTCCAGCGTTCTGGCTGATGAAAAATCCATCCTCCAGCGCAATGTCGCCGCCCTGAAGAACAAACTTTCCAAGTACGAAGATGAAAATCGTGTCGTCGCCATGCCCGGGCTGAAGGGGGCCGTTGTGGCTGTCGATCCGAAATGGGAGTTTGTGGTGATCAACGTCGGCTCCCAGCAAGGCGCTCTCGAAGGTGGATTGCTCATGGTCCGCCGCGGCGACAAACTGGTCGGCAAGGTGAAGATCGTCACGGTTGAGGCCAATCGCAGCGTCGCCAACGTGCTCCCCGCTTGGAAACAAGGGGATGTCGCTGTTGCTGCTGGCGATCAGGTGCTGTATTGATCCTTCCATGAAGTTGATTGTTCAGCGGTGGAAGGGATTGGCCATGGCCGGGATGGTGCTAATGCTCCTGACCGGTTGCCGCACCGAAGATGAGTTGATTGGCCGTCCTTGGAACACCCCGAAGTCTTGGGAATCGGGACTGCCTTCGGCCATGACCGAGGGCCGTTGATCCCAGATTCATGATCGGTCCTTTGCCATTGGGGCGATCGATTCGGATCGGATGGTTTGGTTGACGGGGCTTCAACGATCGGCTTTGTCGAACGTCTTCAACTCTGAAAATCGGGTGCCGTTAATGCCCAAGATTTCCACGGCATCGTCAAAAGATCCGAAACACAACGATCCGAAACAACGTGGCCATAAACGCCTCATCGAATCGTAACCCGAACGCGTCAACGAGCTTGTTGTCCATTTCCCTTGACCGGCCGGTGATGGCACTCCCACCCTTCCTCACCGCCCAAAAGGCTTCTCAATGCTAGCGCAGATCAAAGGTCTCTTCTCGAACGACATCGGAATCGACCTCGGAACAGCCAACTCCCTCGTCTACGTCAGGGATCAGGGGATTGTTTTGCGTGAACCCTCGGTGGTCGCCATCCAGGCCGGTACCACCAATGTGTTGGCCGTCGGCGAAGAGGCCAAGCGCATGCTGGGCCGCACCCCCGGCAACATCGTTGCCATACGCCCCATGAAGGACGGCGTCATCGCCGACTTCGAGATCACCGAGGCGATGCTGCGGCATTTCATCCAGAAGGTGCATCATCGCAAGTTGATCATGCCGCGGGTGGTTGTCGCCGTCCCCTCGGGCATCACCGAGGTTGAAAAACGAGCCGTCAAGGACTCCGCGACCCACGCCGGGGCCCGCGAAGTGTACCTCATCGAGCAACCGATGGCATCGGCCATCGGCGTGGGTCTGCCCGTCCACGAACCTTCGGGCAACATGATCGTCGACATCGGCGGTGGCACCTGCGAGATCGCGATCATCTCGCTGGCAGGCATCGTCTTCAGTCGCAGCGTTCGCGTGGGCGGCGATGAATTCGACGAAACGATCGTCGCGCACATGAAGCGCGCACACAATTTAATGATCGGCGAACGTACCGCCGAGGAGATCAAGATCCGTGTCGGGTCGGCGTTTCCGTTGGACCAGGAATTGACCATGGAGGTGAAGGGCCGCGATCTCAGTGCGGGCCTCCCCAAGACGGTCGTCATCCGTTCCGAGGAAATCAGGGCCGCCCTGCAAGAACCGCTCTCGAGCATTTTGGAGTCTGTCCGCATCACGTTGGAACGGTGCCCCCCGGAATTGTCTGCCGACTTGGTGGACAAGGGCATCATGATGGCCGGCGGTGGAGCGCTATTGCGCAATATCGACCGCTTGGTCTCTCAGGAAACCGGCCTCCCGGTCCACATCGCCGACGATCCGTTGAGCGCAGTGGCCACGGGCACCGGACGTGTGCTGCAGGAACTCTCCTTCCTTCGAAGAGTCGCTTCGTCCACGTCGACCTGATCTCCCCGGTGTGCGTTCGTCCTGAACGGATAGAACGTGCTGAAGCGGACCCATTACCTTGCATTGGCCGGCGTAGGACTCCTGACGCTGGGCCTGCTGAATTTGCCTGTGTCTCTCCAGACGCAGGTCAAGTCGGCTATTGGTGCTTCATTCCTGCCTCTCTTCGGCATCCGTGCGGCTTCAGACTCCTTGCTGGATCGAGCCGGTTACCAGGTGCTTCCCCGTTCCACCCTCATCGACAACCTCCTGCGTCTCGAACGCGAGAACGCTGAACTCAAGGTTTCGGCCCTCCAAGGAAAGGATGCATTGGCCGAAAATCAGCGACTGCGGGCTACCATCGGCGCAGCACCGAGAGGCCCCTGGCATCTCAAACTGGCTCGAGTAGTCGGTCGTGATCCGACGACGTGGTGGCGAACCCTCCAAATCAACCTCGGTTCCCGAGACAACCTGAAACCCGATCACGTGGTGATGAGCGGCGAGGGACTGGTGGGCCGGATTAGTCAGGCGGGCCTGACCCACTCGCAAGTCGCCCTCGTGGGTGATGCCGAATGCGGGGTGGCCGTGGTGGTCAAGGAAACCCGCGATTTGGGCATCATCAAGCCGGGGCAAACCCTCTCAGGTGATGGCGGTCTGGTGGAAATGACCTTGCTGCAGAACTGCCCTGGGATCATGGCCGGGCAGGTGGTGCTGACCAGCGGTCTGGGCGGAATCTTTCCAGCAGGACTTCCTGTTGGAACCATCGTGGACACACGGAACGAGAACGGCAACGTGTTCACCACCGCCCGAATCCGTCTGGCGGCCAACCTCAACCGTCTGGAAGAAGTGTGGGTGCTTCAGCCATGAACCGCTTCACCTTGATCTTCCTGTTTCTGGTCACCTGGCTGTCAGTTTTCGCCCAGACCCAGTTTTCGACGCTTCGACAACTCCTCTCCGTCCCCTTGGCACTGAGCCCGGCTCTGGTCTGCTATGCGGCATTGACCCACGGATTTGGCGTCACCATCAGCCTAGCCGTTTTGAGCGGTCTATGGATTGATTCACTCTCGGCATCGCCACTCGGGGTCAGCACCATGCCGCTGTTCCTCCTGGGGTTCACCCTGCAACTGCAACGCCACCTGATCCTGCGAGATCAAGGTTTCGCTCAGTTTTGGATCGGGCTCGGAGCTGGCGCTGGTGTGCCGCTCCTGACCTTGGGAGTATTGTCCCTCACCCGTTCCCAACCGGTCACCGGCGGGTTCACATTCATCCAACTTCTGCTGATGGGGCTGCTCAATGGAGTCGCCTGCCCTGCCCTGTTCTGGATGTTCGATTTCCTGCACCGGATCTTCGACTACCGCCCCCTCACCACCTCCAGCTTCCGCACCGATCGGGAAACCGTCCGGGGCCGTCAATTCCGCCCCCGTTGAACCATGCTCATCTTTGACCAGTTCAACAAGGGAGAGCGGCCGCTGCGGTGGATGGCCGGAGTGATCGGCGCAGGCTTATTGGTGCTGCTCATCGGCCTCCTGCGGGTGCAAATCCTCAGCCACCACCGTTTCGAACAATCCCTGCAAACCCAGAGTTTTCAATCCGTGCGGGTTCCCGCGCTGAGAGGACGCATTCTTGATCGGAATGGACGCGAATGTGTGGGCAATACCCCGCGATACCGTCTGGATGTCTATCTGGAGGCCCTGAGTCGGGATTTTTCGAAGGAATACGGACGATTGCGTCGTGAAGTCATCGCAGCGCGCGGAGGAACCAACCCAGTGTCCCCGGGGCTCTTGCATCGGATGATGTCCAAATTCCGTCGGGAGGCGCCCCGAATCCTGATCCGACCCGAAGAAAACACCCTCCTCTGGAGACAAGCCCGCTACAACGTGGTGAGCAATGTCGTCACGAAGGTGGCCACCAAGATCGGACTGCCGTTGACCCTCACCGAATCCGAACTCCAACGACACTGGGCCAACACCCGAGCCCTGCCGCTGGCGGTTCTCAAGAAATTGACTCCGCAACAAGTGGCCCTCCTGACCGAACAATCGTGGTCCATTCCTGGAATCAGAACGGAGCTGCAGGCGGTCCGCAATTATCCACACGGCCCCTTGGCGGCCCATGCCCTAGGGTATTTGGTCCGGGCAGATGACTTCGAAGGCGACGAGGGTGAATCCTTCGACTACCGGCTTCGAGACTACAAGGGAGCTGCCGGTCTCGAGGCGGCTTTCGACGCCTCTTTACGGGGCGTCTCCGGCACCAAGAGCATCCTCGTCAACAGCGACGGATATCGTGTGGGTGAGACCGTCACGGCCGAACCGGTGCCGGGTCAGAATTTGATCACCACTCTGGACATCGATGTCCAAAAGGCGGCCGAGGCGGCCCTGTCGGCGGTGAGCGGCGAGGAGCGCGGAGCGGTGGTCGTTCTAGATGTCCGCAACGGCGATGTGTTGGCCATGGCCAGTGCCCCCAGCTTCGATCCGGGCGAATGGATCGATGGCATCAGCCGAAACCGTTGGACCAATTACTATGACGTACCCAAGCGGACCCCTCTGATGAATCGCGCCACCGATGGTGCCTACTCCCCCGGTTCCACTTTCAAAATCGTGACCGCACTGGCTGCCTTGGAAAACGGACTGGATCCCAACCAGGTGCAAATCGTTGAACCCAATCCGTCCAAGCCGGGCAAGGGGATCTACCACCGCGGGAACATCAAAATCGAGGATACTGCACCTCCGGGTCCCTACGACTTCCGTCGCGCCTTCATCCGATCCTCCAACGCCTACTTTATCCAGCTGGGGTTGGATGCCGGATACGACCGCCTGCTCACCACGGCCCACCGGTTCCATTTCGGCGAGCAGACACGCATCCAACTCCGACCGACCGAGGAACGTTCTGGTTGGATGCCCGAACCGGCCGAAGCCCGGGCCGAACGCTGGCCCCAAGGCCGGTTGGCCAACTTCAGCATTGGACAGGAAGTCACGGTGACTCCGCTGCAATTGGCAGTCATGGTCGCCGCAGTGGCCAATGGCGGCACGGTCTACTACCCCCGCTTGGTGGATCGCCTGGAGTCCGGAGATCCCCTCAGCGAGGAGGCTCCCAGCACCATTCGGCCGGGTCAGGTGCGCAGTCGACTGGAAACCCGACCGGAATACCTCGCCCACATCCGCGCCGCCATGCGGGATGACGTCCTGGACACCGAAGGCACCGGCACCAGCGCCCGCGTCACCGATTACTCCGTCTGCGGCAAGACCGGGACGGCCGAGATCAAGGGCAACGGCGTGAAGGACAAGGTGACTTGGTTCGCCAGCTTCGCCCCGTTTGAATCCCCCCGCTACGCCGTGGTCGTCATGGTGGAAAGCGGCGCCTCCGGCGGGCGGACCTGCGGCCCGGTGGCGCGGAAAATCTACGAACACCTGCGGGGACGAGATACGGGCTCTGGCCGGCCCATCGCCATGAACCCATGACGACTTCCCTCCATCAGAACCGCCGAGCCGAGGCAGCCATCCTGTGGCCCCTGTGGCTCTCGGTGTTGGGACTGATGATCATCAGCGCGATGTTCATCTTCAGCACCACCGGCAGCGCCGAGTTGGCGAGGGGGGCATCCTGGTACCAGTGGACGGCCACTCGCCAAGTCATGGCCTTTGGCATTGGCATCCTCGCGGTCCTCGGCATGAGCCTTGTCGACTACGGCCGACTGGCCCGTTGGGCGATGGTCGGCTACTGGGTTTCCATCACCTTGCTGGTCGCGGTCTATATCCTGGGCACGTCGCGCAATGGCGCACGACGTTGGTTGGATATCGGCCCACTGCAGTTTCAGCCCAGTGAACTCGCCAAGCTGACCTTTCTCTTCGCCATGGCCAACTTCCTGGCGCGTCCCGCCGCGGAATTGCGTTCCCCGGGAATCTTCCTGAAGGCCTTGGTCCTCACACTTCTCCCACTGGGGCTCATCCTCAAGCAACCCGACCTGGGCTCGTCCCTCGTCTTCTTGCCCATCACCTTGGTCATGATGCTCGTCGCGGGAGTCCCTCAACGCTTTATCGCCAAACTCCTGGGCGGAGCTTTTCTCATCGTCACCTTGATCGCTGTGGACATCTTCATCGCGCCGGCCAACTGGCGACTGATCCGATTGCAAGACTACCAGCGCGAGCGGTTGCTGGTGTATTTTGATGCCGATTTCGCGCCCGCTTCAGCGACTCCGGAACTGCGTCAGCGCGCCGCGCAGCGCAAACGACAAATGTCCTGGAATGTCGAACAGGCGTTGATCTCCGTCGGATCGGGAGGTTTCACCGGCAAAGGCTGGCGGGAAGGCACCCAGCATCGACTCGGATACCTGCCCCGCTTGGGAGCCCACAACGACTTCATCTTCTCGGTCATCGCCGAGGAACGCGGTTTTGTCGGCAGCGTGGCGGTGATCACCTTGTACGGCATTATCCTCTTCAGCGGCATCAAGACCGCGAGTGAATCGCGCGACCGACTGGGTCGCTTGCTCGCCGTCGGTGTCGTCACCCTCTTCTTCATCCACGTCTTCGTGAACATCGGCATGAACATCAAATTGATGCCGGTCACGGGCATTCCACTGCCCCTGCTCAGTGCAGGCGGAACCTCAGTGCTGTGCTCCCTGATCGCGGTCGGTGTTCTTCAAAACATCCATTTGTACCGCAAACGGTACTAGAACTCGAAATCTACAGACATGAGTCAACAGACATTCAAACGCGGCAAGGGGCCGATGCGTTTCAAGCCCACCCGGGGCATCGGCACTCCCAACCCCAACCGATCGGCCACCAACGCCCGCATGGAAGCCATCGGCGAGAAAACCACCGAGGAACGGGTGTTCGACATCCGACGCCATGAATCCGAAATCCGCCGAGCTGAAAACCGGGCGGCCGGACTTCCCGAGGACAGCATCGACGCCCCCGAGGTCAATCTGACCAAGAACGGCCGGGACCAGACCTACCGTTCCCCCGATCTCTCCCGCCCCGAGGAGGCCCACGACGAACCCGCCGAACAGGCACCCAAGCCGCCTCGCGAACCCAAGGGCCTCATCGAGAAGGCCCGGGCCGCGGTCAAGGAGGTCGTCAAGAAGGTCAAGCGGTTGATCCGCCCCGAGGAGAAGATCGTCAAGGAGGTGGTCATCAATGCCGAACCCCTGGAAACCCGCGTTGCGGTGCTCGAAGAGAGCAAACTCGAAGACCTCACCGTCGAGCGCACCGGCGACGACCGCTTGGTTGGCTCCATTTACAAGGGCAAGGTGAAGAACCTCGAGGACGGACTCAAAGCCGCCTTCGTGGACATCGGCTTCGAGAAGAATGCCTTCCTCCACTACTGGGACATCATCCCCAACACCTTCGATTCCAGCGTCGAGATCGTGGAACGCGATGACAGCGGGAAATCGCGCCGCAAAGACAAGCCCAAGATCACCCAGAAGGATGTCCCCCGACTCTTCCCGCCCGGAAGCGAGATCATCATCCAAGTCACCAAGGGACCTATTGGCACCAAGGGACCGCGCGTCACCACCAACCTTTCCCTACCCGGCCGCTATCTCGTCCTGTTGCCCAACTCCGACCAGTCGGGCATCAGTCGCAAGATTGAGAACGTCGAGGAGCGCCAGCGTCTCAAGAAGATCGTCCGCGAACTGACCATCCCCGAGGGCATGGGTGTCATCATCCGCACCGCCGGCGAGGACAAGCGCAAGGCGTACTTCGTGCGTGACCTGGCCCTGCTGCTGGAAGAGTGGAAACTCATCCAGGATCGCATCAAGAGCCAGCCGATGGCCTCCTGCGTCTATCAGGAGCCCGACTTGATCGAGCGCACGGTCCGCGACTTCCTCACCGAAGACGTCGACAAGATCGTCATCGACGACATCAAGAAGTTCGAATCGATCCGCGACAGCATCAAGCGCATCAGCCCACGGTCCGCCCGCAAGGTGCACTTCTACAACGAAGCCGAGCCGCTGTTCGACCGCTACAACATCACCCGCCAGCTCGAGGCGGCCTTCAGCCGTCAGGTAAACCTGAAGAGCGGCGGCTACCTCATCATCGACGAGACCGAGGCGCTCGTGGCCATCGACGTCAACACCGGCAAGCACAAGCAGGCCGGCACCAAGGACCACGACGCGACGATCCTCAAGGTGAACCAAGACGCCGCAGACGAGATCGCTCGCCAGCTGCGCCTGCGCAACATGGGCGGCATCATCGTGCTGGACTTCATCGACATGAAGTCCCGCCGCGACCAGCAGTCCATCTTCCAGCGAATGAAGGAGAACCTGAAGCGCGACAAGGCCAAGACGCACGTCTTGCCGCTTTCGCAGCTCGGGCTCATGGAGATGACCCGCCAGCGCCAGACCGAGAGCGTCCGCTCCTCGCTCTACGACGATTGCGAACACTGCAAGGGCCGTGGCGTGATCAAGAGCGCGGAGACCATGAGCGTCGAAATCCAGCGCAAGCTGACCCAGATACTCAAAGGTCGTCCGCGCGACGATGGCGACTTCCAGCTCAAGATCGTCTGCAACCCGCGGGTGCTCGATCGCCTGCGGACGCGCGATGAGAAGCTACTCATCGAGCTGGAAAAGAAATTCTTCGCCAAGCTCAGCTTCCGTCCGGACCCCACCTATC
>Ga0255088_1000706_pt1 | contig 14350 bp, 15 predicted proteins | sample Colum_Miss_RepB__2_FD_188587 | JGI IMG/M metagenome (GOLD analysis project Ga0255088, IMG submission 188587) | Freshwater microbial communities from Columbia River, Oregon, United States - Colum_Miss_RepB_8d | ecosystem: Environmental > Aquatic > Freshwater > River | place: USA: Oregon...
CATCAACAAGATAAATAATAGGAAAAAAGTTAAATAACGAATCCTTAAAGTTTTGTTTTTTTACAAGATCTAAAAATACTTTCTTTGCAGTTGTTGAATCTGGATAATGAATAGGTGATCTTACTTTTAAACTTCCGTAAATATCCGATATAGCTGATGCACGAGGATTTCCACCATAACATTTTTCACTTAAATCAAGAATTTTCATATTTGGATCTTGAATAAATTCCATATAATGCATCCAATCATCGTAATATGAAATATTTTTAGATATATTACAGAAAAAACAACATTGTACAACATTTTCTTTACAATAACCCAAATCACTATCTTTTCTATCAAATGTTAATGTATCTGGTGTATTTCTTTCATTTCCAAATGTACAATCGATATTACAATAAAAACATTTTTTACCCAAAGACAACAAATAATCGATATTATAATCAATATTCATAAAAAGTCTATCTTTATTTATATTTTTCTGGACGCTGTATTTTTCAGATACATATTTTTTAATACATGTTTTTCTATATTCTTTTGCTTTTATGTTTTTTGCGCCTAATTGACATCTATGGGAACAATACCTAGTTAATAGATTGGGATTTTCAATTAATATATTACATGTTTCACAATGAATATACACACATTCAAGCGATTCTAAATCAAGAGAATTTATATTATGATCTTTTTTTGTTTTTACAATTTTATTTTCAGGAATCTCACCATTAAAAATAATCCATTTAATGTCTTTTGGACTTTTCTTTGTTTTATTATTAAAAGATCGAATATTAGCAAGATACTTACCAGTTTCTGTATTAAATATACGGCTTGAATTACGTTCAAAATAAAAAATATCAAAATCAGGGTGATTTTTCCAGTCATCGGTTAAGTTTTCCATAAAATCAACAGTATTTCGATCACCTATCTTAATATTCTTACAAGCACGACACTTTGCAGCATGGCGACCTTCAATATAATAAAATTCATTTGTAAATGGCTTAGTTACTTTACAGCAAGAACACACGCGTTCAGCCATTCTTCTTTTTATTATTATTACACTCGATTCTTTAAATAAATTTTTATACTGATAATATCACCATGCTCCATATGGAATCGTGAAAAGGGCAGCTAAAAACATTTTACCGTACATTGATTTACTTGATCCACCTTTTTCACGGTGCCATACGTGTCCATGAAAATTACATTATATTTGGATTTATGCCATGAGAAGGCAAGTGGTGACCAAACAACATCATGTACACCAAAAGGATACTTCCTATAAGAATACTTCTATCAACAGCGACGTTGTATGGTTGTTTAAGTACATACAACATAATAACATAAAGAACGGCTGTTAGCACAATGGTATGGATAACGTGAGAAAATCCGGAATCCATAAACGGTTACCTTTAACAAACATATTAATTTGCAAAAGACAATCCACCCATACCAGACATGATACGTAAAATGTTATAACATGGTGCATAAATGGTATACCCAGGAAGTTCTGTATAATTTTCCAGTGGTGAGCCGTCTATATTTCCAGGTAAATGTAGACTGTTCCGTAAATAAAATTCAAGTTGTGCAGAGTCGATACGGCTAAAATTACATGTACCTGAAGGTTGATGTTCCTCCGGTCTTAATGCAAATGAGTATACATAAATATAATTTGAAGGTATCCTAGTATGGTGATCATAACATTGAACTAATCGAAAGTATTCTCCAGGGCGTTCCTTGAACCGATCGGTTCCATTCAAGATTAATTTAAAATTATACATTGGGGCAAATTGAGCGGGTGTTCCATTGGGGATGATATTGGTACCCACGCTATAATCATTTAAAGGAGCATTTGTTTCATTTCTGTTAAAGACCCATACAAGTTCCTTGGTCGGGTGGTTTAAATTCAATCTGATAAGGTTTTCTCCAGTAATAGTTTGTACATTCCCAGACTGTGATTGTACTTGTTCAATGAGATATTCGTGAGGGTTTTGTGCAAATTTACGTCGTTCAGTGGTATCAAGATAATAATAGGTATCAAACATTTGAAAAGATAAAAATTGAGGAATGGTATTTTGAAATGTCATTTTTTGATAGCTTCCATTGTTCACGGCTACGACTAGGTTTTCAAATTTCTCAAAGGTTATCTTTAATCGTACTTCATGGTACTGTAAAGCTATGAGAGGTATAGATAATCCAGGATTACGGCAAAACCAAAATTGTAAAGGTACGAAAAGTCTGGATCCAGGTTCACTTGAAACGTTATAAGGTTGCCATTGGCCTTGATTAAAATTTTTCCCAACCATTTTTCCATAGCCATTTGTTTGAGATTCATGTAAGCTAAGTTCAGACCAGATATCCATCCATTGTCCATATTGTTCATCAATTTGTTGGGCACCAATTTCAACTGAAGCATATTTAACAAGATGGTTTCCCACGCCCTGGATCCACCCAATGTAGTCATAACTTGAAGAGTCAACGACAAATTGGGTTGGGTTAGGCAATGCGACTTGCATCACAATACTTCCTAACAGGTCTCCATTTCTTGCAACGACGACGGTAATATTTCCTCCAAAATTGATATTTCCATCAATGAGTTGAATAATAGATTCCATGGCAAAGTTTGTACATCGTTGATACACAGCTTTAAAAAAAGTAATTTGGGGTTGGGTAGTAAGGTATACATCTTGTGATCCATAAGCGGCAAGTTGGACAAGTGCTCCTCCCATGAAAATAGCTTATAAGGTATTAGTATTCTTTTTTTAAGTAAAATGAGTATTTTTAACACTTTTAAATATATGGATATCTTTTGAATTTTTTGTTTTTCTAATCGACCACCCTTTTTCTAGTAATACAAAAAGAAATAAGGCTCGTAAAATAATAAGTAGACTTATTTTATCCATTACATTTCAGAATTATTTAAAGAATATTTTTTGAACAAATAAAAAATAAATAGTACTTGTAAAGTATGATTGATTTAGATTTGCGTATAGGTATTGTATTAAATTATAAAAAGGCAGAACAAAAGAAAGATGAACTTTATTGCATAGACAAATATCCATGGTTGGGTCTTGCAAAAGATCCAAAATACAATTCCTTAACAATAAATAAAAAAGGAAAGACGTGCGTTCCAGCTGATCTTGCAATTGGGTTATTTCTTGAAAGTTTACCCCAAAATGAAAACGTAAAGATCGTTATTGATTATATACAACCAGATGACATATCTGCTGAACGGTTTCTTAAAAATGACATTGTTTTTATTGTTATATTTGACCTTTTGGAATGTTTTCATTTAAGTAAAGGAAATCAATTTGAAAAATTTAAACATGCTCTTAAAACTTGTGATAATGTATATCCTCCATACAATTACCAGAAATTTATCAATAATAAATGTGCATATTATCGTTACCTTGCAGAAAAGAAGATACCTGTTGCTCCAACCCATTGTATAACCAAGAAGAAATGGTTAAAACGTGATTCAGATTCGTATGTCAATAAACTTGTCAACAAAATAAAACATAATAAATGGAGTTCAGTGATCGCAAAGCCTGTGTATGGACAAGAGTCCAAAGACTTTGCAAAATTCGTGACAGAAAAACCATTAAATTGTGATGACGGTGAATGTGGAATTGATTCTCAGAAAGGTCGTATTAAGAAATATCTTTCAAAAAATATTCCAAAATATAAATCCATAGTTATTCAGGAATATATTCCAGGGTTTGATAAATCCAATCCAGAATATCGCACCTATTTTATAGATGGTATTTATGCTTATACAGTAGTAACCACAGATTCACTTGTTGAAACACCTGTACAAGAAGGTGGAAAGTTCCGAGTACCTGCTGCTCAATGGAAATACATCATGCGTTTTTCTAAGAAGGTTATGGATACACTGCCAAAATTCGGATTACCAGGTCTTCACCGAAATCCAATTTTAACACGTATAGATATAGGTTCAGGGTTAGAAGGAGCTCCCTATACCTTTTTTGTGAATGAAGTTGAGTTTGTTCCAAGTTTGTATATAGAAGACCAAGAATTCCCAGTTGTAGAGGAACTTGCAAAGAGTCTATTGGAAGTGGCATTTGAATATCACTTTTTAAAGGCGGCCCCAAAGGTAAAGTTTTAAAAAGCGACGTCGAATGAAATCTACGATTTACCGGCGAAGCCTTTAAAGGTACAACCTATTTAACTTTGTTTTTTCAGTTCGACAATAGTGACATTTTTTTGATTTTTCAACATTTGTTTTACAACTTGCACACATTGTATGGCCACATGGGTCTATAAACCAAGCAATTTCATGTTCCATACAAATAGAACAAATGGTTGGTGAAATCTTCACAAATTGTTTAATTGTTTTTTTAAGAAAGGTAAGTTCTTTTTTAAGCTCATTTTCGGTATTGATGAGGTTATCAAGGTCAAGTTTTTGATAATACCAATTTATACGATTATTTAAAAGCTCTTTTAACTGGGTATCTTCAGGATCATTTGAAATTTCACTGATTGAGTTTAAATGACTTTCAACATTATTACAAAAAGATTTATACATTCTTCTTTTTTCTTCGACTAATAGTTCATGTTCTGTTTTTTTAAGATAAAGCTCAGCAATTTGTTGTTTCAATGTTGAAACAGCTTCAAGTACACTTTCATCGTTGTATTTTAATTGGTATTGTTTTATTTCATCATTGGTTATTTCGATATCATCACTTTCTGAAACTATAAAAATTTTTTCTTTTATATTTTCAAAAACTGAATTATAAAATTGCGAACAATTTGATTCTGTATGTTCTTGACGTTGGCTTACGAGTTCATCAAAATTCCGAGAAACTCTTGGGTCAAAACCAACAGGTGTACCATCCAAGAAAAACGAATTGAGGGTACTACTTTCAGACGAATACGGAGCATAGGTCACCATTTTTTAATTAAAAACCAGGTTTCTTTAAATCAAATTCTCGAATATCTTGATAACAATATGGACATTTTACTGATGTTTCAAACCAAGTAAAGCAACATCCATTACACATTTTTTGTCGACAACAACTTGTCTTTTTAAAGTTAAGATGGTTCTCTAAACAAATACTACATTCATTTTCACCGATGATGTCCTCAAGTTCGTGTACTTTTTCAAATTTTACTGTCACTGGTTCCCAAAAATCTTCAGGTTCTTCTGATATAAAAACAATACCCGGACTCAACAAAAAATCATACAGTTCAGTTTCGTAATCATTTCGTAGTTGAATCATAAGATTATAATCCCTTTCAAACTCATTTTCAGGTTCTTCAAGATAATTGTTCATTTATTTTATAGCTTTAATTTTTTCTTTAAATTTTATCGTAAAAATTTTAGTCTTGAGTTCTTTTTCTTTGAATTCACTAAAATGTTTGTACAATAATTCCATGCGCTCCAAGGATTCCATACGCCCAAGTATATTTCTAAGAAAATCTTCTTGGTAAACATTTAACACTTTTGTTTTTATCAACGAATTATTTAAAAACGTTTTAAGTGTATAAATATCAAAAATATCGAGGTATGATACATGATTTCCTTCATTTATTTTTTTGAGTATCTTGAGGTTATTAAGATAGATATTGTATCTATTATTAATACAACTTGTTCTGATGTTTTTATTTGGCTTTGGGTTTCTTAACAGACAACTTGGGATATACATTGAATGTAAACAGTGGACCTCAGGTATAAAGGTTCTTCCAGATTCATAGGTATCTGAAAAGAGTGTTTCTCCTATACTTATAGCTTCAGCAGCATCAGCAACTTTATGGATGTCGTCGGTATAATCAATGTAATTTTCATGGACAAGGTTTGAAATCATAAATCCATCGGTTTCATGGATTTTAAAAATAGTTTCTAAAGGTGTTTCTAATTCAAATAAAAGTTGTAAAAATTCATTAATAGTAAGATCGATATCTTTATGGAAAGACTCAATGAAGGAGTCCGTTGATTTATTTGTTTTTAGAAACTCGATAGTATGTAAAATAATTCTTTTATCACTTTTACATTTAATAACAAGTTCATTAAGAACATTTTCGTCAAGGTCATGTAAACTTTTTACCCATTTTTTTAGAGTAAAAGTTGGTATTTCATTTATATAACATATTTCATGTGTTTTTTTGAGTTCACTTAATTTTGAGCCTTTTGAATCTGCAGAAATAATAACAATTGGAGGCATTGTAAAAGGACATTCCAGACCACCTAAAAAGGTTTTAATTTCTTTTTTGTTTTGTTCTTTTAATTTTTGATTACGAAGAATGTATAAATTATGGATATCAGAAATACTGAAAACATCGGATTGAGAATTCTGATATTCATCGATAAGAATAAGTTTTGGCTGAGTTGATACTCGTTTTATAAAAAAAGAACTTGCAGAGTATTCTGCAAAAGAAAAGATCTCTTTTAAAAGGTCTTTTTTTGTCTTAATAGTCTCGTTCAATTTGTAAAGTTGTATACCATTTTCTTCACAAAAACTTTGAACAAGTGTTGTTTTTCCACACCCTGTTGGTCCTATAATCATTAAATTTTGGAGTGTTTCTCTCTTGTTATACCAATTTTGAAGAATATAACTTGCATTTTCTAACCCAACGAGTTGTTTCACAGGTATAAATGTGGTTTCTGTCACATTTCCTTGTAAAAAACAACATTGATCTGTTGAAAATGGGTTAAAATTGATATCAGGTTTTTTCGAAACCAGACAATCAATTGAGGTGTCCGTTGGTTTAAACGCCAGCTTCACCATTTTTTACGTTTTTTTGTTTTATAATAATATAATGCTTTAAATTAAATGGCAATTGAAAACTTATTAAATAAAGATACTTTATGGAACAAGTTAAAAAAGTATGTTTATTTAATTGTTTTTTTATTTATATTTCTTATCTTATTAACAGTGTGTTGTTTAATAACAAATTGTTTTATTTTACACAAGATGCTAACGGTTAAGTTATCTTAAAGTTTTCTGATTTATAAAACTTTCTACGTTTATAATACTGACCTTTAAAAATACTAAATTGATCTACTATATCCAACACAAGTGGTTCATTTGGGTTTTTTTGACGAAGAATCCTCCCAACTGCCTGAACAACATCTGACTTAGGTGTTGCCAAAATAAGTGTATCAAGGTCAGGAACATCAAACCCCTCACCAGAAGCCTGATACGTTCCTATAATAACTTGACAACTAACTGTAAGATCACGTGATGCTGTTTTCATACCTCCAAGGTATACTCCAGCTGAAATGTTTTGACACTCACATAAATGTAATAATAATTCACAGTGTTCTCGACGATCGGAAAGTATAAGTATTTTACGTGATTTGTATTTTTTAACTAACTCAATAATAAGTTCATTGCGTTTCTTTTGTCTGGTTAAATTGGTAATCATCGCTGGACTATTTACTTTCCCTAACCTATTAAATTCTTCAGTGTATCCATATGTATCGTTCATGATAAATTCAATTGTTGGTTTCCCAGTTTCACGTTTTACGCTAATTAACAAGGGACCCATAAACCAATAAAACACTTTGGATAATCCATCCTTTCGTTCAGGAGTTGCAGAAAGTCCAATACAAAATTTTGTCTGAACTTTGTAAAAGACACTAGAAAATGTGCGCGATGAAGCGTGGTGTACTTCGTCCCCAATAAGCATATGAAATGTACTAAAAAAATCTTTTGGATAATCACGTCCAACGATTGTCTGAATCATTCCAATGCTAATGTCAACATTTTCAATTTCCTGGCGATCTTGTCGAATGATACCTATACGAACACCTGGAAGATATTGTTCAGCCCGAGTTTTCCATTGTTCCAATAAAAATTCTGCATGAACAAGTATTAATGTTTTCTTTTTAATAAGACTCACAAGATAAAGCGCAACAACTGTCTTTCCTAGTCCGGTATCTAAACTTATAATTCCTTGAAAATTACTTTTCACGGCTGCATCAACAGCTTGTTGTTGTATTTCTCTGAGTGTTCCGTTAAATTCAATGTTTATGGATTCTCCTTCGGGTAAAATATTTCTTTTGGCTTGTCCAAATTTTTCAATTCCATAAAATCGTGGAAGATACACCTTTGATTTAGAAATACGATACACCGGAAAGGCATTTTCATTGGAAGGGAAATTAGGATTCTCCAATGGTTTTACGGTAAGATCTTGTTTAATATTTTCTAAAAAATGTGGAGGTAAACTTTTTAAAGGTATATTGTATCCCAATGCTCCTATTTCGGTTTCCATACCGACGGGTAACTTTGTTACTCTCTTTACACTTCATTTTTTAAGTATATTTTGTATAAAATTGTATCACTGATTTACTTACCTTAATACTCTTTGGATTAAAACTTGTTATTTTAACACAACTAGAACTACGAGCACGACTTAATGCTGTATATGCTTGTCCGCATGCAAATATACTTTCACCTAGATCAACTTCTAAACAATCAATTGTTGCACCCTGGGATTTATGGATACTTACAGCCCATGAAAGTATTAAAGGAATGTATTTAAAATCTAGATGAATATCGTCTTCCTGTTCGGGTTTTACATGAAAATAACTTACAGTAAAAAAATTTCCATTTAATAATTGAATTATAACACCAGTCTTTGATAAACTAACAACAATACCCCTTGTTCCATTGACTATACCTTCTTCAAAGCTAAGATTACGTGTTACCATAACCTGAGCACCAATACAAAGTTGTAAAAATTCAGGAATTTTTGCATCAGATACATACTTGGTTGATACTTTTAATTTTAATGGGTTCTCTGTGTAAAGTACTTTAAAGCTAACAACTTCCCTCCCAGTTTGTAAAAGTAGACCAAGTTCATATTGATTAAGGTTATCGACGTCTCTATTTTTTGAAAAAAGTTTTGTAGGTTTTACCGTTAAACTAGAAAAATCATTTTGTTTCATCTGTTCAATAAGTTCAAGATCACTAAGTTTACCCCAGCGAAATTTTGTCAAGAGATCATGGAACCGTTGGTCATTTTGAACACGCATATTTTCAGTTAATACACAAATAGTAAACTGACAAGAATCCCATGTAAATCCAAAAAAACAATAATCACCTTCAACTGGTTTTAACTGTGACATATCACCAACTAAAATCACTTGAAGACCTCCAAATGGTGTCTCTTTTTGTTTTATAAGTTTAAATAAAGCGTTTATTTTATCAAAAAGAAGATCACTCAACATACTTACTTCATCAATAATAAGTGTGTTTAAATAAAATAAATGCTCAAACATACCTTCTGTTCGACGGATACGTTTTAACAAATCACGAGGTTCTCCTTTTGCTAAACCGATACCAAGTTCAGAATGAAGTGTTTTTCCATTTATCAATAAAGCTGCACATCCAGTCATTGCAGTTAATGCAACACGTTTTTTTTGTTGTTTTAAAGTTTTACGGATATACTCAATAAGATAACTTTTTCCAGAACCAGCAAATCCAGTAATAAATGCATTTTTACCGTTTAAAATAAATTCAAGTACATCCTTTTGTTTTTCATTGAGTGTCTCCATACCGTTTCGACGACGGGTAACTTTGTTACCCTTAAAAGTCGATCTTGATCGACGACGAATAAAAGCCCTGCTTTTATTCTTTAAAGCACAAATTTTTAAGTAAATTAATAATAAAAAGTATCAAGGTGCCTGATTTTATCAGCTATCCCAAGATCATGATCTCGTAATAAATCAACTCCCGAAATACTCAATGAAAATATGTTTTTTTGTGAAAAGTAAGAATCTATAAAAGTATAACTAAAGTGATTAATTCCAAGTAACCCAATTCCATTTAATAAACAACGATGTTTCATAGATTCAAGTGTTTCGTCTTCGATAAAAATTGGAAGCTCATTATTACGAAATTTTAAAGGTTTGGTATCGAGTACACAAGGATATCTTCCGTACATTTTTTTATATTTTTCTAAGAATTCTTGGAAAGTGTTTGCATGTTTTAGATCTAAAAAAGAATAAATAAAGTGTTTATTTTCAAACATACCAGAATAATAAAGATCCATAGCCGGGTTTTCTTCCCACCAACTTTCATGGAGTTCGTTTTGTTGTTTTATAACTTTAAGAACATTTGGTTTTTTAATAATACCACGAGGTTTTAAAGTATTCGGGAGTCGTATCGTGACGTTCATTGCGCTTTTTTAATTAACATTTATTACTTTAAATAAATGTTAATTATACTTATAAATGAGTGAAACTTCACAGGAAGATTATTCAAAAAATGGTATGTTAGTTAAAGCATGGGGTCCACCTGGATGGGTTTTTTTACATTGTTGTGCTGTTAATTATCCTCAAGAACCAACCGAACGGCAAAAAAGAGAATACCTCGCATTTTTTAAGAGTGTTGGTGATGTTTTACCATGCCGTTACTGCAGGGAGTCATACCAAATGTATATAAAACAAGAATCAACATTGTTATGTTTTCCTGTTATGAAAAACAGACAAACATTATCAAAATGGCTGTATGATATTCATAATAAAGTCAATAAAAAATTAGGAGTAACCGATGTACCATCATTTAATGAAGTTACTGAAAAATACGAATCATTTCGAAGTAAATGCGGTCATAAATCACCTGATGTCATTGAAAAAATAGTTAAAAAGGGATGTACAGACCCTCTCAAGGGTCATCGTAAAAAGTGTATTATTAAATTTATTGATGTTGATGCAAGTGGAAATCCAGTTAAAAAGAGTTCTTTTGGGAGTTCTCTCAAAAAGGAAAAGCTCAAGTTGGTTTCCATAAAAAAAGCAAAAGTTTCAGGAAAAAAATATACGGCAACCTTCGAACGAGGTGGCAGAAAAAAAGTGATACATTTTGGTGCAGCCGGTGCTTCAGACTTTACAAAGCATAAAGACCGTGAACGTAGAAATAGATACATATTTAGACATCATAAAGACCTTAAAGGTGATCCTGCACGTGCTGGGTATTTAAGTATGTTTGTTTTATGGAATAAACCAAGTTTAACTTCTTCCATTGCAGATTATCGTAGAAGACTTAATATTTACAACAACACAGGTAAATTTCCAACTAAAATAAGTGGATATAATTCACCAGGTAAAAAGAAAAAATTTCAATAAAATAATTTAATCGTATCCATAATCGTCGTTTTCATCATAATCATCAAATGCCTCTGGTTCATCTTCAAATATACTTTCGGTTTCTTCATCAACAACTGCTTCTGTTTCATCTGGATCTTCAAGTTCATTTTCAGATCCATAATCAGAAAGTTCGTTTTCAGATTCTTCTGAACCCGATTCATTGTCGTCATGTTCTTCAACAACAATAAAACGAGAACCACTTTTCTTTTTCTTTGGCTGGACGACCTTTTTCTTTTGAGCGACGATAACGGGTTCTTTACGACCTAAAAGTTCACGGAACCAGCTAGGTTTCTTTGTAATAAGTTCTTTTTCGGTACTAAGATGGCTAAGATCTATAATTTTTTTAGAAAATATACGATCGCGGTACTCTTCTAACGGTTCGTAATGAGAAATACGAAGGTGTCCGGGACTCGGAAAATAATACACCTTACGAGGTTCTCTACGAAGGCTATTTTTAACAAGAATATTAATTTCATCTAAAGTAGATGTATGATTTGAAATAAACACAAAACGAAATAACAATTTTAATTTTTCTTCTAATGCTGAGTCTCTATCAAGAGTCACTGAGACTTTTTTAATAAGTGTGTTTTTTATTTCCTGAAAGACAGGTCGGGAATCATAAAAAGCACAATAAAATGTACAAGGCTGTTTTTTAGCAGCTACCATTTTTTGTTCTCTAGGATCGTATTCTTCTTTGGTGTAATTACATTTTGCAAAGTGTTGGTTTTTAGAAACATTTAGATAACGAAAAGGATGTTTTCCACAATAGCATTCATCAATCTGGAAAAAATCTTTTTTAGTAAGTAATTCGGGACGGATATTTTCAGCCATCTTGAACCTTTTAAATTAGTACGTTTCATTTTTTAAGTAAAATTCATTTTGTAAAAAAAGTAAAAATTACTTTACAAGTTTCATTTTATTGAGTACAATAATTATGGAATCATGAATGTTTCTTAATTTTGGATATCTTTTGGAGACCTTTTCTGTATCGAGATAATTATTACTACGATCACTTTTAAGAATCTTTGATTGTTCCTCGAGTGTCATGTTTTTCCATGTAAAGGCAGGATCAATGATGTCGCGATACATAGACAATATTTGATTATGGGAAATGATACCAGGGTTGGTACAATTATAGGTACCTGTCTTTTTCTTGAGCATAAGGTCGGTAAAAATAGGAAAGAAATCATCAAGAACGGTCATACTATTTGGTATACTACAAATAAATTTATAGTTTATTATTTTGTTAATAAAATTGCGATCATTGGGTTTTGAGCTAATAGGCATTCGAATACGTAAGTTTAACACGTTGAACTTTTTCATTAAACGGTCAGTAAATCCTTTAACCACTGAGTATCCAGATCCAAAATAATTGGGAAGGCTTTCTTCGGTGAATCGTTGGGGATTTTCGGAATGGATATTTTCAGAATTAAAAATACAACCAGTTCCAATGTAGGTATAATGAATATCGAGATCTTGGCAAATATTTGCTAAATTGATAGGTCCATACAAATTATCGCGAACATTTTCAATAAGTTTTCCAGGATATTCAAGGTAATCGATGGTATTAATCTTATTTTCACCAATGGTTCCATGAGTACGTCCGGTAAATGAAATGATATGTGTTGGCATTTTGTTTTTTATTTCATCTACAACATCCTCAGAGTCAATACGTGCTTCGCCTTTTACAAATTCAAGATTCTCGTGGTGCTGAGTAAGGTATTCAAGATACATACCCCCAATCCATCCACCATGTCCGTAAACAAGTATTCTTGGTTTTGATGAAAAAAAAGTAAACATTATTTAAAGAACTGTTAACTATTCTATTATTAAAAAATGGAAAATATAACGAAAACCCACGTTATCGTCACCCGTTACAATGAGTACATCGACTGGATAAGATACATTATAGACAACGTAGACCTTATATATGTTTATAACAAGGGTCCAAATGAAAATTATTTCAAAATGTTCGATCCTGAAGAATACCTCAATAAGCTTATTTTTGTCAGTCTTCCAAATATAGGCCGAATTGATCATACACTTGTTCATCATATTTTAGAGCACTGGGAAAATCTTCCAGAAAAGATTATCAATTTACCAGGAAGTGTTATGATGACTCAAAAGAAAGGGTTTTACCTAAGCAGTATTATGAGAAAACTACCACAATTAACGACATTTTATTCTGGATTTTATGGACCTCGTTTCCATAAGGTCGGTCCTAAGTTTAATTACAACATTGACAATTACCAGGCTGAGGGAGTTTGTAATCGAAATGACAATCCCTTTATTAAATCGGAATACACTGATTTTCAAGAATGGAAGAAGGCACTTATTGACGATCGTCCAATGCGGTACGTCGCAATGAGAGGTATGTTTTCAGTTGCAAGAGAAAACATAACACACATTGATAAAAAGGTCTACGAGCGATTAAAAGAAAGTCTGTCGGTCGGAGACAATATAGAAAATGGTCATTTTGCAGAGCGTATATGGGCTCATCTGTTTAGGCAGTACAGTTTTGACCAACTTCAAATTGAAAAAGATACAGTTTAATTTTTTTCGACAATACGGTACACGGCAAACCGTGTTGGTGTTTTTATATCAGGATACCCAACAGAACCACACATATATTGTTTTTCTACACCATTTGATTTAAATGTTAAAGCATTTTTTCCATTTTTTGAGCAAGGGTATCCACAACTTAATTCCTTTCCTTCAGCTTTTTCTATTTCATTTGTATAATTATTTAATTTAGGTGTAAGTGTATAATTTTCAGGTTTTGAAAGGCTTTTTTGATACTCTTCTTTGGTTGCATCAAAAGGTAATTGATTATCTAATGGAGGTGAATAATCGAGATGAATAGTTCCACGTGTCTTTTCGTTTAGTTTATAAATACTTAAATAATTGTACCCTGCTAATTTTGCTAAAATACCAATTTCATGGATATCCATATTGGTATAATCATTTTTATATTTGTGAATCATTCTATACCCAAATTGATCATATCCGTTATTTATAACTTGTTTGATAAGATCATTTGTGTCTTCATTGGCTTTTGATTCAGAAATAATAATACCCGAATCAAGAACGTTTGTTTTTGAATAAGGGTTTACTTGTTTTGCAAAAAACTTTTCATCTAGATTAGAAAAGCATCCATACGGTTCTAAATAAATGTCTTTAAAAATTTCAGTAAGGTCCATTTTATTTGGTTTTCGAGTTGTTATTTTACTTTTGGACTTAAAT
>Ga0255088_1000715_pt1 | contig 14220 bp, 26 predicted proteins | sample Colum_Miss_RepB__2_FD_188587 | JGI IMG/M metagenome (GOLD analysis project Ga0255088, IMG submission 188587) | Freshwater microbial communities from Columbia River, Oregon, United States - Colum_Miss_RepB_8d | ecosystem: Environmental > Aquatic > Freshwater > River | place: USA: Oregon...
TTACAGATCAATCAACGTAAACATTCCAGAATTTTACTATGGATGAAACAACCGTATCTTATTATGATTCTCTTGCTGATGCAATTAACGAAAAGTATCCTCAGGGATATCAAGTTGCGTTAATTAAAAATGAAAAGTATGGATCTCTTGGTCTTAGAGAACAAAACTATCAGTACTTAGCAGACTTGGGGGAACTTAATCACGATTCCTTCATTGCCGATGTTGGTTGTGGTAATGGACAGTTTCATGCTTTTTTAAAAAATCATCCAAACTATAAAAATTGTAGATATCTTGGTGTAGACTGTTGCGAAAAGCAAGTTGATAATGCATCAAAATCTGCAGAAAGTTATGCATCATCTTTTTTCTGCAAAGATATGAATGAACTTTTGATGGCTGAACCTTATTTTGATGTGGTTTATTTCATCGAAAGTATTGGATATACAACTAACCTTGATATTCTTATTAAAACAATCTCTACTGGTGTTAAAATTGGTGGAAAAGTAATCATTAAGAACCCAGCAAAAGTGGTTAATGATGAAGAACTAGACTCAAAGTATCAAGAAAAGTTTGCAAACATACAAAGTGAGTATGGATATAGTGAACAATCTCTTGGTATGCTTCCTGATAGAAACTTCATAGAAGAAACATTTCTTGCAAATGGTTTTGAAGTTGAAAAGATTGAAGTTCCTAATATTGATGTGATGACTTATAATCAAACCTTCTGCTCAACAGAAGAGTTTTGTGAGGCACATCCTTCATACGTTCAACACATCAGTAAGAATGAGACCCAAAACTATGCACCAAACCGTTATCATGAGTGTGTGATTTTTGTATTCAAGAAAGTTGCCGAAGCTATTAGTCATGTTTCGGAACTTCCTTATGTGTATAAAACATATAATGAAGGTATCGAGAAGTCTCAGATTGATCCGAATCATCCAAATGCTCCATATATGCAGAGATACTCTGAATATAGAGAACAATATATTTCAGAGCATCCAGAACAAGCAGACTTTGTTCAAACTCCTTGTGATGATAAAATTACATATGATGGTGTTGGTGTAACATCAACCACAGATTCTTCTACTACACTTTCCTATTCAACTTCATTCTCAAGTGACTCTGTAGCAGAAGACACTTCAGAATCACGTGTTGTTAATTTAGATGTAAGTTATGAAATCGACGACTCCCCAGAATAAACCATTTTTAGATCTAGAATCTAAGTATGTAAAGAGTTATTTTGATAAAATAACTCAATTGACTCCAGATATTCTCAAACAAGACTTCACAGAAGTTCCAGAGTACAAAGTCCCTTCAAAATATGAATATGGGGACTGGAGGTTCCGTGTTATTAAGTCGCCAACTGATGGGTTGCAACTTAAGAACTTTTATAGTGATGCACTTAAAGAGATGGTTCTGGATGAAAATATTCCAACAGTAAGTTTGAATACTTTTGCTGCGAGTTCTGATATTAAAGAACATGTTGATCCTCCTTATTATGGTAAAAACCTGTGGAGAATCTTGGTTCCTATTACTGCCGACGAAAGTTATATCACAGCAGAAAGTTTTGGAACGATCAAAGTTGAAGTTGGTAAACCATTCATTCTTGACTTTGTATATGACTCTCATAGTGGAACAAATAAGTCTAAAGATGTTGACCTCTGCTTCTTGTGCTTTGATATTTTATATGAGAATGATAGAGAATATCTTGGTTCTCACTTTACAAATGACCCACTTTACTTGAAGGTTCTAAATATTGATATGGGAGCATATGAGAAATTATGACTATTGATTTTTCTAGACCTTATTATGTTGAATACTATGATAAAATTAACGAGTTAAAACAGTTAATTTTGGACGAACATTTCAGTCCAAAAACTAACATGAAAATCTCTTGGAACATAGATGATGATAGTGGATGTGTCTTATATGCATTCAAGAAAATTCCAAGAGAAGAAGCAACCATTCCAAAAGACAAATATTCAACAGAGATAGTAGAAAAGTTTGCGGAGGATGATCGTATTCTTGCATTCTCAAAAATAACTATTCCTCCAGGTCAACACGTCGGCAAGCATGTTGATACCTGTTATTGGAACAGAGAGTTTTTCAGAGCACATATTCCTCTGATGGACACTAAAGCAATGTTTTATTATGGTGATGAAGAAATAAACTGGAAAAAAGGAGAACTTTATTTCTTTGATGTAAGGCACATAGAACATTCTGCAAAGAATGATTCTGATGAAAAGTTTGAATTTATTAGTATTGATATTTGTGTAGAGGATGCATAACACATTCACAAATTTATATTCAAGATTCAACAATCAGGAATATAGAAATAAATTTAATAAAGAATATTCAGAAATGTTGTCTGAGATTAAAGATGGTAAATTTAATCTTAGCGCAGACCAATATGTAAAAGTATATACAAACTTAGTTAAAAAAGAGATCTGTGAAGAGTTCTCTCAAAAAATTCGTGATGAAGAGCATAAAAACGAATTTGATAGTCCAATGACTGACTTGTTGAGAACTGGAGAATATGTTAATCTTTTTGCTGTTAAACCAGAGTTCAAAACATTTTCAGATAAGGTAATTCGTGATATATCTTCTGAAGTAGGTAGAAGATATGTAAAAGATGTAAGACCATTTTACTATGCTTATGGTGATAGACTTGGTATGAGTGATGCTCATGTTTTAGACTATTCAAAAGATGATTTCTTTAGAATTCATCATGATCATTATGCAGAGTCTCTTAACTTCTCTAGACTACTTACAGTTTGTGTTTATTTGAATGAAGACTATGAAGGTGGATATCTTGAGTTTCCATCTATTGGAAAAACATATGGATTTAAAACTGGGGATGTTATCGTTTTTCCTAGCAACTGGATGTATTATCATGGAGTAACACCTATTACTTCTGGAAATAGATACACCATCGTATTTTGGTTAGGTATTCACAATAATCAGTTATGACTTACTATCTTTTTGAGAGAGACTTGACCTCTGAGCATGTTTCATATCACTATTGCTTTCTAGACTATCAGAAAGTTTCTTTTCATCCTAAGTCTAAGATACAAAAAGACTATGACCATATCTACAACATTCTAGCAAATGAACTAGATAATGTTCATGGGATGAGAACATTTCATAAAGCAATAACTCCACAAAATAAGTTTATTGAAACTCCATATTTTCACCTGTCTGTAAATGGTATTGATGAGCAGGAGTATCAGTTAATTAACAGTGCCTTTGGTCTGAATACAAAACACAGATATAGTTATTTCACCAAGTCGATGATTGATATTGGGAAAAGAACAGATTTCAAGTGTGGGTTTTTACTTGGAGAGTTTAATAATATTGAACATGAGATGAAACAAGATGCTATTGATCTTGCAAAAACTCTTGGTGGTGGAACTTACAATGTTTTGTATGCTTTTGACTTTGATGAGAATGGAAAAGTTATAGACGATAATATAAACGTAGAACTTCTTCCTAACTATTCAGATGAAACATTCTTAAACACAAAGAAGATACTTACAGAGTGCTTTCCTCATATCAACAAAACTCTTTTTGATAAGTATGAGCATATGTTTGATGGTTATTATCCAACTAAGTTCCATTTTCATTTCAAGGTAAAACTCTATAAGGGTCAAAAACCAACCGTCAAGTTTTATCGAACTTATAACTCTAAGAATCCATACATTCAATAAATAAAAATAAAAAATGGCCAATACTCTTGAATACTATAATTCAATAGCATCTTTACTGAACAACGAAAACGATCATTATTACAATGGTGCTCTTTTAGTTGATCTTGACTCAGATCCAAATACTTGGATAGAGCAAGATATTGAGAATATTATTGACTTATCCGATATGGGTAGATATGTGTTAGAGTGTGGTTGTGGTGGCGGATATTTCTTTAAAAGACTGATAGAAAAAAGAAAATCAGTCCAGTATTATGGTATTGATGCTTCTGAAGAGCAAATTAGATGTGCAAAAGAAGCAAACCCAGAATATAAGTCAAGATTTAAAGTAGCAAGTTGGGATAATCTTCCATTCAAAGACAACTATTTTGATACTATTTTGTTCTTAGAAACAATTGGATATGCTGAGAATGTTGATCAAATGTTGTCTGAGTGCTATCGAGTATTAAAACCAGGTGGAACTTTATTCAGTAAGCATCCAGGTTCTACTCTTAATGGTGTGATGTCCGAACTAGATCCTAAAGTTAATTTGGATAAAGTATTTGATGAAACAAGAGAATCTCTTAAAAAAGCGGATATTGAAAGATACACTCAATACATGATAGATGCTACATCAGTAGATACTTATGATTTAAGTACGGGACACCAAAAATATGTTCCTGAATATTGGACAGAATTTAATCCATTTAAGTCTCTTTCTCCTATTTCTGAGGACTATGGATATTCTGAAAATAGTTTAGGCATGTTAATGAACGTGCCTGCGTTTATCAGTAAGATGGAACAATATAATTTCTCAGTCCCAGATGGATACACAATACCACCCACAGATTCGTCACTACATTTGAGAACTTTTTTTATAAATGAAGTTCAAGACTTGTTTGTTTCTCATAAAGGAAATAATGCAAATATTTCATTAAGATTTAGAGATCAGACAACTGAGAACTTTTGGAAAGTTGTATTTGAAAGACTTGGGAATAACGCACAGATGTATGATGTTTTAACTCCACTTGGAAGAAAGCATCTAAACTTAATAAACTTCATGTTTTATACTGTTTTTCCCATTAAAGAAGATCTGAATGAGGAGTATGTCGATAATGCATCAACAAGGCAAGATGCTGCTTCTCCCTGTATTATCTTTAAGGCAATTAAGAACTAGAATAAATAACTAAAAATACCATACACGATGGCTAATATTAGAAAAACTTTTAATTTTCGTAATGGTGTTCAGGTAGATGATGATAATTTAATAGTAAACCCGACAGGTTTGGTTGGTATCGGCACATCGGTCCCAACCGAACTTCTTGATGTAAGAGGAACTGCGAAGATCGTTGGTCTGGTTACTGCGACGGAAGTTTTTGCTGGTAATATTAGAGCGACTGGTGTTTCTACTTTTAGTGGTGGACTGAGAGTTGGTATTGTTTCAGTAGGACAAAACGGTATTGTTACTGCAACATCCGTATCTGGTGTTGTAACTTATTATGGTGATGGTGGAAGACTGCTTAACCTTCCAACATCACAGTGGTTAGATGTTGATATTGGTCTTGGATTTACCAGTATCTATGCACAAGGTTTTGTTGGAGTCAATACAACATCACCATTCTATCCTTTCCAAGTTGGTGGAACAGACTCAACAAGACTATTTGAAAGTGTTGGTGCAAGAGGTGTCGGTATTGATTCGACAGGAAATATTTACTCAACAGGTATTGTAACTGCAAGAGAATATAGAGGTATTGGTATTGCATTAACAGACTTAAACGCTTCTAATATTGCATCTGGAACTTTAGATAATGCTAGATTACCACAGAACATCAGTATTAGTGGTATTTTAACTGCGACAAGTGTTGTAAGTACAAACGTCAACATTAACTCTGGTGGAGTCAATGTAATTGGTGTTGTTACTGCTACAGGTGGTTTTGTAGGAAATGTAACTGGAAATGTAGTTGGAAATGTAACTGGAACCGCAACAACCGCAACTTCTCTTTCTGGAACTCCAAATATTGTAGTTGGTATTGTAACTGCAACTGAACTAATTTCAAATATTTCTAGCACAGGAATTTCAACAGTCGTCAATAGACTTTATGTTGGAAATAGTATTGGTCTGAATACTGTCTCACCATCTGCAGATGTTCATGTCTACAAGAGTGGAAATGGTGGAATTCTTCTTACCAGCACTCAAGAGTCTTATGTTGGTGTTGCAAGAAGTCTAACGAGAGGTCAACAAGGTGGTGAAATTCGTTTTGCTAACCTATCTGGTGCATTTAGTGGTCAAACATCACTCGATCTCGTCAACTATGATAATGGAAGCATAAACCAGTACATCCATCAAGGTGCTGCAGGTATTAACACAGGCAACTTTAACTGGGTTTATGGTCAGACACAAACTGGAAGAATGACTCTTACCTGGGATGGTAGGTTAGGTATTGGAAAAACAAATCCAGATCATCAGCTTCATGTTGTTGGAACATCAACGATTACTGATGACCTTTATGTTGGAGACGACCTTTTCATTAGAGGTGACTCTACCTTAGCAGGAGACATATCTGTTAGTGGTAACTTTACAACAAATAATCTAACTGTTCTTGGTGGTATTAATGCAAACCTGAATAACACTTCTGGTATTTCTACTTTCTATGATATTAACGTAACAAATATTGGAAGACTCAACAAAGTAGCAATTGGAACTGATGATTCTGCCTTTAGTGTACAAATCGGAACCAATAGTGACCTAAGTAATGGTACTGGAATCGTCGCTTCTAGTAACTTTGTTGGTTTAGGAAGCACCGCAATATATCCTCAGATTGAAATTAACGCACTTGGACAGAGAGCTATTTTAAGATCTGTTGGAATTGGTACAACAAGACCAAAAGCTGCGGTTGACTTTTCGGAAGCAGGTACTGGATATTTCGCTGATGCTTATCGCTTCATGCTTCTTCCTCGTCTAAACACGACGCAAAGAAACAATCTAGACACGACTACAGATAATATCAGAGGTGCGGTTGTATTCAATACAACAACGTTAGTTCCAGAATACTATACTGGTTCCTCCTGGGTGCAAATGTCTCAGAGTGGAACAATATCTTATGCTGATAGAGCTGGTATTGCAACTTATGCAAATAGTGCTGGGTTCTCAACCGATGCTGCAAATGTAATTGGTGGTATTGTAAGTTGTTCTCAGTTAAATGTTTATAACTCAGGTATTTCGACGTTTAGTGGTATCACAACAGTCACAGGACCAACATTCTTTGCTAAGCAAATAAATGTTTCTGGTGTTGTAACTGCAACACAACTTAAAGTTGGAACTGGAATTACTGCAAACTCTTCTGGTATAGTGACCGCAATAAATGGATTCTCAAGCGGTATTGGAACAGCAGTTCAAATCATAACAGTCGGAAACACAGTCGTATTTACAGTTCCTGGTGTAGGAACCACAAGTCTAACTCTGTTCTGATAGAGACAGTCTGGGAACCGTCCACTGGGTAGCACCAGGGGCGGTTTTCTGCTATAATAGTCCTATACGCGATGAGACCTGTGATTCAACTCCGACCTCACCAGCAACGTGCTCTGGATGCCCTGCTGCAGTATCGCAAGGGTCAAGTGATCATCCCCACTGGCGGCGGTAAGACCAACGTTGCTATCTTTGATGCTCTGCGTGAGTTTCAGTCTGATGCTCCTAAAACCATTGTAGTGTGCTGTCCGAGAATCCTCCTGGCAGAGCAGTTGTCCAGTGAGTTCTTGGAGTTTATAACCAATGCTGAAGTGATGCACGTCCACTCTGGTGAGACACATCATTTTAGCACCACTAAAGTGTCTGAAATTCAGGCACATGATGTTAGTTGCGAAATCACAAATCGTCACCAACTGATCTTCACAACCTACAACTCTCTGCAGCGTCTTCAGCAGGCAGATATTAAGGTTGATACCATTTACTTTGATGAGGCACACAACAGCGTTCAGCGTCACTTTTTCCCTGCTACGGAGCACTTCGCTTCTAATGCTGACCGCTGCTATTTCTTCACTGCTACTCCTAAGCATTCTGCTACTATTTCCAAGCCTGGTATGAATGATGGTGCAGTGTATGGTCAGGTGATTTGTAATGTTCCTGCTCCTGAACTTGTAGAGGGTGGTTTCATTGTGCCCCCTAAGGTTGTGGTGCAGCAGTTTGAGATGCTGGGTAAAGGTCAAATCGTTGCTGATGTTGACTGTGAGAATCTGATTCAGACCATCGATGCTCAGGATGTGAGCAAGGTTCTGATTTGCTCCAAGGCAACCAAACAGATTCAGAGTCTGGTTTCTCAGACTGATTTCTGTAAGCAACTGGAAGACCGTGGATTCTCTTGGATGTATATCACTTCCAAGACTGGTGCTGTGATTGATGGTCAGAAGGTCAACCGTGAGGTGTTCTTCGACACTCTGAGTGCCTGGGGCAAGGATGACTCTAAGAAGTTTGTGGTTCTTCATCACAGCATCCTGAGCGAAGGCATCAATGTGTCTGGTCTGGAGGCAGTGCTGTTTATGCGTTCGATGGATTACATTGGTATTTCTCAGACCATCGGGCGGGTCATTCGTCTGCACAAGGACGACGCAGAGGGTCTCAGCAGCGGCAGGATCGCCCCTGGTGCCCTTGTAGACTACACCAAGTCCTTTGGGTTGGTCTGCATCCCTGTCTACTCTTCTGTGGGCATTTCCACGGCACGTAAGGTGCAAGCGGTGGTCGATACCGTCTTCCAACAGGGTAAACCCGCTATTTCTGTCGTTAAGCGTTGATTATGGACTACATCGATCATCATGGTGCTGCTGTTAGCGGCACAGTTCGTGAGAAAAACCTAAAAAATCTTTTTGAGTCTTTTGGTTACTCGCTGGTGAAAACCATTCAAGAATGTCTGACTGAAGATGTTCAGTATGAGGGTTGTGTTAGAATCACTCCTAATGAAGAATACCTTGAAGATGGATTTAAGTATTTTCTTGTCGATGGTTTCTGTCCTGAGATTCGACACTATATTGAGTTGAAAGGTGGAGACAAGTCTGGAACTACTGAAGAAAAGATCTTCTTTGATTTGACTAAGATAAAAGATGGTGTCTATACAGAATACCCTATGTTGTACATTTTTGAAGGTAAGAAGCAGCACGATAAATGTACTCGTAAGTTCATTCGTGATCTGAATAAACTGAAGATAGCAGGAAACCCCTATGCTCAGATGGTCACGGTAGTCATGTATGATGACCTTACGAAAGAGTTTCTGGACCAGTTTGCAAACCGTCCTCAGACTGTTCTAGAGTCCTCTTTTGTGTAGTATAATAACCCAGTAAACGGAAAACTTCCATGCGCTGCAAAGTCCAACTCTACGTTGCTGGTAAGGTCTTTGATGAGATTGTTGAGGCACGTGATTATAACGATGCTAAGCAAACTGCCCTTGCTCGCAACCCAAGTGCTAAAGTCATTAGTGTAACTGCTATTTTCGGATGACTGAAAGTTTTCAGAAACCTTTTATTGATCGCCCTGGTGTTCTTAATCCGAAACCAGGAGACCCAAATGGTTATGTGACCAAAGATGGGGTCTGGGCAGCAGTTCCTTATGGTAAAAAGTTTATTATTATTCACAATGGGCAGCAAGTTCATCTAGCAAACAACTATTCAACTGCTAAGTCTTACATCTCAAAACAGATCAAAGCAGGAAAGAAAGCGACCACAACCGTGGATCAATTTTTCGGTTAAATAGTAAAAATTGCATGAACTTTATGGATGAAGCACCAGACATCAAATGGAACCGAGGACTGGATCTGTTTATTGAAAGTGTGCATAAACCAGACCACGAACTTCGTCAGTGTGCTCATAATCAAAAATGTTACAACGAACTCATGGATGTTCGTGAGCATGTATTAGAATATCTAAAACTACTTAGACGATGACCTATTATGCTTGGTTTGCAATATTTGCAATAGTCGTTTATGTTGTTATAAGCGACAAGAATGTTGCTGATGCCTTTGTTTATATTTTTGATATTACAAAAAACAGAATTATCAGACAAGTCTGGTGGTTAAAAAATAATCCAAGAACACCTTGGGCAAAGTATTCAATGTGGAGACGCTCAAATCAACTTGCAAAGGAGTTGATGGATGAGTTACAATCTAAAAATAAATAAACGTATATCTGGAGAATGATATGCTCTCTACACAATACCGTCTTCGTCTTGAAGCAATTTGTGAGCGAATTGCTAAACATGAAGAGGTAAGTTTAGAAGATATGATTTGGGCAGAGAAACTTGCAAAAGCAAATCGCTCTGCTGCTACCATGCTCCGTCAAGCAAGAAGGACTGCAGAGAATCCTAACATGCGTGAAGGAGATATGGATGATTTTTTGAACCAACTTGATATTGGTGGAACTGGTTTAGACCGTTTCGGCAAACGTGGTTTTGATAGTGTAGATGATATGGTTGACTGGTGGACCGAAGATAGAGATAAACCAGATGACTGGAGGCAGAGAGATTGAAATACGAGGAGTTTATTCATAAGGGCACAGAATTCTATATGGAAATGGTGCGTCTTGTTGATATTAAACTCAAGTATCGTTTAGAACTGACCGATGCTGAGAAAGAAATAAAGGATCACATTATGGAGTTTCAACATCAGGTTAAACTTAATGAGTTAAGAGATAAGTTTGAGAAATGTTTAGATCTTGACAACCAGACCTAGATACTCTATAATACACCCATATACACCCATTATTATGGACTACAAACCCTATAGTATGGAATGGAGTCGGCGGCGGTATCTTGCCGAAGCAATCCAACAATACTTTGATACTGATGCGTCTCTGGATGTTGTCCTGGACGATATTGTGAGTGTGCTTGAGGAGAATGTAGAGCACCACAAGAGTCGTGCCGAACGCTTTCAGGAAGTTCTGGATGGTCTGAAATCTCTTCCTTATTGATATGAAACCCAACTTCCGTAAGGTATTGGAAATGGCACTGGAAGAAGGTGTCCGTTATGGTTACAATCGTGCTCATAAACACGTAGAGAATCCACACCAAGATGCTGTGGTTGATTGTGTGGTAGATGGTGCGATGAACTCTCTCTATGAATGGTTTGACTTTGAAGATGGATTTAAAGATGACTGATAAATAATAATGCTTGATTAAGTCGCATTTTTCAGGTAGAAATGGTGCTTTCGGGCACCTTTTCTTGTATAAATAGTATTGCGACTTAAATTAAAGCAAGATGGAATACTACACTTACGCTTACTTGCGTGAAGATGGGACGCCTTACTATATTGGAAAAGGTAAAAAACGTAGAGCATTTGATAGAAAAAAACATAGGATTTTTGTTCCATCAAAAGATAGAATACTTTTTTTAAAGAAAAATCTAACAGAAGAGCAATCAATTCAACACGAAATTTATATGATTGCCGTGTTTGGTAGAAAAGATTTGGGAACAGGTATTCTTCATAATAGAACTGATGGTGGTGATGGGTGTAGTGGATATAAGCATACAGAAAACCGTAAAAACAAAATTAGACAAAAACAATTAAAAAGATGGAATGAAGAAGAACGAAATAAAATAAAGGGAGAAAATAATCATTTTTATGGAAGAAAGCATACTGAAGATACAAAAAAGAAAATAGGATTAAAAAGTAAAAAAAGAACGCAAGGAATTGATAATCCAAAAACAAAAACTTGGAAATTAATTTTTGAAGACGGGAAAGTTTTAATAGTTGAATGTTTGAAATTGTGGTGTAGGGAAAATGAATACTTATATAGTAGTGTCCTCAATGTCCATAGAAATCTTTCAAAAAATCATAAAGGTATTGTTTTTGTAAGTCATTTATGATATAATGTAAAAAAGTAAATTTAATATGAAATTAATTAAATTTTCAAAAAGAGAAGATTTTGGAACAGATTGGTATGCTCAAATTCTAAACATCAAACGATGGAGTTTGTTTCAGTTTTCTGTAAGTTGGAATGACTTCCCTTCTTCACCTTATCTTCAGATTACAATGGGAAGTAATGGTCTATTGGGCATTCTCTTCTGGGCATATAAGTTTGGGTTTGATATTGATTTGCTTTCCCGCACTTGGAGATGGGATCATTTGGAGGAAGTAGATGAAGACGAAACTGAATTGGTTTGAGTATTACTTCGGACATTGTTTCCAGACTGGTTGGAGAGAAATCTGGAACAATTTCAAGATGTGGCGTGACCTCATCAGCGGAAACTATGAGAACTATGCTCTACTGAAAGATGATGATCCATATGAAGAATGTTATCAGTGGTTCTGGACTTCTATCAATCTTGATGAAACATATCCTAAAGAGTTTCTAGAATACCTGATGGAAATGTGTGATAGAATTGATAGAGGTGAAGAGAAGTTGATACCTATGGATGAAGACTTTATGAATAGACTTAAAGAACTTATTGATGATGTAGAATTAGATGATGAAGACTTTACCTGATAAACTTAACCTTGACATTATGTGGACGGTTGCCACTTCAACCAGTATTGAAACTGGCACAAGACCCCACTACGGGTTTGCCCAGATGCTGTATGATTACCTCATAGACAAAAAACCTCTTGTTGAACTGCGTTATGAATCTCAAAGAGAAGAAGGCACTCCTGAAGAAACTTGAAACTGCCTACAATACCTGTTTTGACTGTGGGAAGAAGTATGGAGTATATTCTGTAGGGTGCTCCTCTGTTTATGAGTCAAAGTGTGGTGTATGTGGTGAAATCAAACCTATTACAGAAACTCGTGATTTTGCTTACTTTGTAACTGGTATTCGTAAACTGAAACTTGAGATTGCTCTTGAAAAAAAAACCTAAATAACAATACCTGATTTGCTCGCACTTTTCAGGAGGAGGGTGAAAGTCCCTCCTTTGTATTATAAATATTATTGCGAGCAAATTAGAGTAGAATGAAAGGAGTAATTTACTGCTATCACTGTATTCCTACTGGGAAAAAATACATAGGGCAAACTGTATTTGAAGAAAGAAGAAAGGGTCAGCACAGGCACGATTGTAGTAGAGGTGTAAATAATAAGTTTTATCGTGCCGTAAGAAAATATGGATGGAATAATTTCATTTATGGGATTGTTGATGAATATGATACTTGTATTTTGAACGAACAAGAAATATTTTATGTTGATAAGTATGATACTTATCATAATGGATACAATTCAACAATTGGTGGAGAAGGATGTAGAGGATTTCTTCCATCAGAGGAAACTAAAAAGAAACAAAGTATAGCAGCGAAAAATAGAACTGATATTAGACCAAATAAAAAATATTTTACTGATGAGGAAAAACGGGAAGCAAAAAGAGAAAGAGATAGAAAATATCAGCAAAAAATAAAAGAAAAAAGAAAAGAATATATGAAAGAATGGAGAAAAAATAATCAAGATAAAATCAAAAAATGGAAGGAAGAAAATAAAGAGCATTTGAAAGAATTATGGGCTAAAAATAGAATGAAAAGAAAAGGCAAGTGTGACGGTTGAGAAAGTGTCCCATAAGGGTTTCAAAAATCCGATATCTGCTGTATAATAACACTATATTCAAAAGACTAATGAATCGCAAAGTCACAGTCAGACCTAAAAGTAAAAAAGCAGTCAATAGGTTAGCAAACATTATGGGCAATAATCCTGTATGTACTGTGGAGCAAGACACTGGTGGTGAGTTGTTCTTGGCATCAGAAAATCGTAAATATTTTTTCTGGGTTAGTACAAGAACTGGTACTAATCGTTTCGGTGATAAATCTGACGCACACTGGGAGGTGCTCTAATGTCTTTGATTGATACACTTGAATACTTCATTGATGATACCAGAGCACGTCTATCTGATGTAGAATGGGAAATTCGTGAAGAAACCAACTACGATGATGAGGGGCATCAAGAACGTATGGAGCAATTTTGTGAAGAATATGATGAGATTGAGGTACGTTTAGAAGATCTACAAAAGATCAAATCTGTTATTGAGATTATGGAGATTGGCGAATGAACTACCTATGCCTTGTTGATGGTGTCGTAGAATACGCTAGCACTTCTGAAAGCAGTTTTGCTCACTATCAGTTGGTGTATGCCGAAGAACATAGAGATGCTGATGTCCAGTATCTCACTCTAACTGATGAAGAGTATGATGCTCTCTTTCCCTATGAAGAGGAAGAAGAATGAGATTTCGTAACATAGAGTTTCGTTGGAGCAAATTCAACAACAAGTATGAACTCGTTAGGTGGCATCGTGATAATGGTTCTGAAAAAGAGTATTGTTATGTGATTGCTTTCTTTGATAAAGACAAAGAATGCTATAATATGAGAACCATTGGTGATCGGTTCTTTGAGGATAAAGATGCCTGGGTTGTGGGTAAGTATGCTTTGGAGTTTCTAAATGCTATCTTTCAGATTGAACAAGATGAAGAGGAACTGAAATGACTGAATTCTATGTGATTATGTTGAAGAGGCAGGATGGTAAGGTCTATGCTGATTTACACAAGACCAATCAAGTCATTTACCTTACAATAGAAGATGCCTATGAGGAAT
>Ga0255088_1000721_pt1 | contig 14137 bp, 8 predicted proteins | sample Colum_Miss_RepB__2_FD_188587 | JGI IMG/M metagenome (GOLD analysis project Ga0255088, IMG submission 188587) | Freshwater microbial communities from Columbia River, Oregon, United States - Colum_Miss_RepB_8d | ecosystem: Environmental > Aquatic > Freshwater > River | place: USA: Oregon...
GGTGTACTTGCCTGATGACCTGGATGAGGTGCGCGTGCGATTGACGTTGGACACCGTGCTGCCGGATCATCGCTTGCGTGTGCTGCTGCCGTGCGGCGCCGGTGTGGTGGAAACCGAAGCGGGCTCGTGTTTCGAGTTCGTGCGCCGCGCGCGCGCAGTACCGGCGACCGCCGCGGAGACGGTGGAGTTGCGCAAGCGCTACCCGGGCGAGAGTGAGTACCCGACGCGCTTTGGCCGCGACTTGATTGTGGCGGGCGATGCACACGGCAGCGTGGCAGTGGCCACGCGTGGCCTGTTCGAGCATGAGTTGGTCGATCACGCGGGGCGCGACGGCGGACAAAAGAGCTTCTTGGCCCTGACCTTGATGCGCGCCGTGGGCCGCGTGTCACGCGAAGGTGGTTCGCTGCGGCGTTGTGGTGCGGGCCCCGCGATTGAGACACCCCAAGCCCAGCACATCGAGCCGGGGACACAGTTCCACTTCAGCTGGCGCCCGTTGCCCACGGGCACCCGTGCGGCTGAGGTGGCGCCGCGTGCTTTGCGCTTCGCGCACCCGCCGCTCGCGTGGCAGGTAGAGCGCGGGGTCCACGAACGAGCCGCCACGACCAGTCAAGTTCCCTTGACGCGTGCATTGGTGGCTTGCGATGACCCTTGGCTTACGCTGTCGGCCACTCAACCGCGCGCAGACGGTGGCTTGGTGGTGCGCTTGTGGAACCGCAGTGATGAGGCCCGGACGGCGACTGTGCGTCTCGACGCCCTAGCCGGCGCTTGGTCCTCGGCCGCGCGCGTGGACCTCATGGATCGCGTCCTAGAGACCCTCGCGCTAAGCGGGTCACAGTTCACACTGACCTTGGGCGCACACGCTGTAGAAACAGTGCTGCTGGGCCGCAAGTGAGGCAACACACATGATTACCGGAACCTTCCTCGACGAGATCAGCCACGACATCCCTTCCGCGAACTGGGGTCGCGACGAGTGGGCGCATGACTTCGCGCAAATGCGCGCGGATGGCATCGACACCGTCATCCTCATTCGCGCCGGCTACAAGGACCGCGCCACCTTTGACTCCAAGACGCTGCGTTCGCTGCACAGTCATCTCTTGGTCGAGGAGGACTTGGTCGCTCTGTACTTGGAGTTGGCCGAGCAGCACGGCATGGACTTGTGGTTTGGCACGTACGACTCCGGCCAGTACTGGCACTCCGGGCAACACATGCGCGAGGCCGATCTCAACATCGCCTTCTGCGATGAGGTTTGGCAGCGCTATGGTCGTTCCGGTGCGTTCCGCGGCTGGTATGTGTGCCACGAGATCGATGCTTTCGATCCCGGTGTGATGGCCGTCTACCAGAAGCTCGCGGGGCACCTGAAGCGCACCACGGGCTTGCCGATTTTGATTTCGCCCTACTTCCGCGGTGCGAAGCAGTTCGATCAAACGCTCACGCTGGAGCAGCACGCCGAAGAGTGGAAGCAAGTCTTCCAGAAGATCCAAGGCTATGTGGATGTGGTCGCATTCCAGGATGGCAATGTCGAGTTCCGCGACTTGCCGCGCTTCTTGGCCATCAACTCACAGCTGGCCAAGGACCATGGCGTGCAGAGCTGGTCGAACATCGAGACCTTCGACCGCGATGTGCACATCAAGTTCCCGCCCATTGCGTGGCCCAAGCTCCGTCACAAGATCCAGTGCGCGCTCGATGCCAAGGTCGATAAGCTCATCACCTTCGAGTACTCGCACTTCTTGTCGCCGAACTCCATGTTCCCCAGCGCCCACACGCTCCACACACGCTGGCGTGAGTGGATGGCTCGCACCCGCTAACCGACTGCAGCTCTGACATGCCCCAGTTTGACGCCAATCTCCGTACCCGCATCGATGGACGCCGTGCTCGTTTGGAGGACGAGCTGACAGGTTCCGTCATCCCGTTCTGGATGAAGAATGCTCCGGATCGCGAGCATGGCGGGTGGTTCAATTGTCTCGATCGTGACGGTGCGGTGTGGGACACCCGCAAGCACATCTGGCTGCAGGGGCGGGCGGTATGGATGCTGTCCAAGCTGTATGCGGATCTGGAAGCTCGTCCGGAATTTTTGACACAAGCCAAGAGCGGCGCGCATTTCCTGCGCGACAAGTGCAAGCGCAAGGACCGCCGTGTGTGGTTCGCCGTGGCGCGCGACGGCAAGCCGGTGCAGCTGCAGCGCAAGATCTTCAGCGAGTGCTTCTATGTGATGGCCATGGCCCAGTACGCGCGCGTCTCCGGCGAAGCTTGGGCTGCGCGCGAAGCCAAGGAAGTCTTCGGTTGGATCATGGAAGCCATCGCGGATCCGCGTTTGACGGGACGCGTGCGTGAAGAAGGGGAAGTGCCCTCCCAAGGCCTAGCCGTGCCGATGATCGTGTTGAACCTGATCCAGGAGCTCGATGGAGGCTTCCAAGGCGAGCATGCGGCCCAAGCGCGTGAGTGCGCCGCAGCAGCGCGCCGTTTCGTGCGCCGTGAGCGCAAAGTGGTGTTGGAAACCATCGCTGCCGATGGGTCCGATCTAGATACACCGGAAGGTCGTCTGCTGAATCCTGGTCACGCGATTGAGATGGGTTGGTTCCTGCTCGATTACGCGCGGGCTGTGGGAGATGACGCAGCTGCGCAAGATGCACTCGACTCGATCGAGTGGTCGCTGGATCGTGGCTGGGATCCCGTGCACGGCGGCTTGTACTACTTCCTTGACGAGCAGGGCTATTCGCCTGTGCAGCTCGAGTGGTCGATGAAGCTGTGGTGGCCGCACTGCGAGGCTTTGGTGGCCTGCGCCAAGGCCTACGAATACACGCGTGATCGCGCGTGGTTCGAGCGCTGGGTGCGCGTCTCGGATTGGACCTTTGGTCGTTTTCCGGACTCAGCGCATGGCGAGTGGTTCGGTTACCTCGATCGCCAAGGCGCCGTGTCGCAGCGCTTCAAGGGCGGGCCTTACAAGGGCTTCTTCCATGTGCCGCGTGCGCTGCTCTACACAGCGCAAGCACTGAAGGCTGCGTTGGATCCCAAACCGATCACGGCGCCCAAGTCACACTGAGGCCGTTGCTCAGGTTGAAGGTCGACGCCGTGCAGAACACGCCGGAGTTGCGGTACCAGACCTGGTAGTTGCGCGTGGCGCCAGCCGGCACCACGCCACGCACGGACACGCTGGGATCGCCTGCTGCGGGCCATTGCGACCCGCCCGCGGTGTTGAACTTGGTGCCCAAACGCACGACGGAGCCTGCGACACAGCGCAGACCGTCACCGAACACCACTCCATCGCCGAGCGCGTCGACCGCAGAGCCTTGGAAGTAGAGCGCTGCCGAGTTCGGCATGCCTGTGCCAACCAACGTCACGCTGTCGGCGGTCACTTGGGCCACACCAGTGGCCCGCAAACTGGCGCCCACGCCCAGCGAGTTGCGGCAACCCGTGCGCACGCCTGCGGCCACAGAGTTGCTGCAGGGACATGTCGCGCCCGTCCCATCACCAAAACAGTACGGCGTGCCCGCACCGCATTCGCCTGCATACAAACACAGCGCCCACTCGGGGTGATCCACGAAGGGGTTGCGGTTGCCCTGGTATTGGTACACCACATCGTTGTGGTTGCGCTCAAAGGCATCGACCGGGTCTTGGATGTGCCATTCCAACAGCACCGACAGCAGCCCCATGTACGCGACGCTGGCGTTCCCGCCTGTGGTGGCGATGAGGGCTGCGTTGTCTGTCAGTCTCAGATCAGGTTCGGCGGAGCCTGTGCCGCCGTGTGAGCCGCCTTCATAGCGCAAGTCCGCATAGAACATGGCGCGGGCCACATCACCGCGTCGGCCGATCCATGTTTCCCAAGTGCCTGTAGGGCCCGCTCCCGACGCCCAGTTGGAGTTGCCGATGTACGCGCCGGAGCCGCCACCTTGGCCGTTGTTGACGCTTGTCGTGTATTCTTGACAGCTGGCCGAGCAGGTGCGGTATGGCATGTTGCCGCGCGCCGAGTTGTACTCAATGCGGCACAGCCACAGCATGTGGCAATCGGTGTACGGATAGTTGTCCGCATCATCTTGCGGGAACCCGTAGCTGTTGGGCCAAGTGTGCTCGCGGTCGTAGTTCGCGTTGCCGCCACCTGCTTTGGCGAAGACCGAGTTGCTGTAGACATCTAGGATGCGGTTGCTGTTGCTCGGATCCTGGCAGGCCAGCTCGAGCACATTCCAAGTATCCGTGGCTGTCGCCGTGTAGGGGATCTTGGTGTGATCGTCGATGACCGCGTGCAGCGAGCTGCGCAAGGTGGTGGTGCTGCTGGTGTTGACCGTGTTGTAGTAGCCAGCTGGGCCTTGGGCCCAAGCGGTGCCTACTGCGCTGCCTGCGATCAGGGTCCAGAGAGCTGCTGTAGAAGAGATGCGCATGTCGTTGGGGGGGGCTGGAGCTGTGGGGCGCTACCAGAACCCTATCCCCAACAACGCATCTGTGGCGGCAAAGGTGCCCTATTTTGCGAGCATTTCGCGTGTAGCGAGCAAAACCGCGCGCCCAGGCGTGCTGGCCGAGGCTTTGGCAGCAGCCCGCACCTGCACCGACACGCCGGCGTTGGCCGGCACTTGCAGGCGAGTGACACGGGCGAGGCCTTCGTGCACGCGCACTCGTTGCGAGCCGCTCACCCCGGCAAGGGTCCAAGAGACCTCCACTTGCTGGGCAGCGTTGGTCTTCGCTTGGCCTACCTCGCCCAGGTCGATCCAGAGGTCCCACTGTCCAGTTTGCTGGACAGTCAGCTCGGCGCGACCCTCGGCATCCACCAGGGTTTCGATGGGAGCCGGGCGCGGCTTTGCCACCCGCCACGGTGCAAGGGCCTCGGTTCGATACGGACCTGCATGCAGAGCCTTCAACAAGGCATCGTCTCGCTCGCGCAATCCTTCCAAGAAGAAGTGCACTTCGCCCGCGCAACCGGCATCACGGTTGGCCTGAACCGCGCCAAGCAGGTACTCGCTGGAGATCACATACGAGCCCGACTTGACCAAGACTCCAGGGGCAAGCAACGGGCCATCACGGCGCTGCAAAGCACCCGTTTGCTCACGCAGCGTGCGCACATACGCAGGTAAGTCGTAGCGATACACCTGCGGGTGCAGCGCATCGACCAACCCACGCTCGGCCCAGGCTTGTGCATCTTGCAGGTACTCGTTCAATCCCCACGGATAGCACGAGGGCGAACTCGACAGCTGCAGGCCGCCAAAGCGACGCACCGTGGTCTGCAACTGCGCGAGCCAATCGCTCAAGCGATCCGCACGCCATGCAACCCACGCTTCGTCTTTGGGTTCAGGCTTCTTGGTGCTGCCCGAATGCTGGGCCCACGCCTTCAGCGTGGCTGCATCGTAGCCCCCCGTGCTCGGCAGGGCCGGCAAACGGTCATCACCTTGCAAACCGTCGATGTCGTAGGTCCGAGCCAACTCGACCACCATGTCCGTCACGAAGGACTGCACCTCGGGATCGAAGGCATTCGCCCAAGTAAAGTCGTTCTTCTCAACACGCTTGCCATCCGGTCCCACCGCAGCCCACTTGGGGTTGCGCTTCAACAGAGTCGTGGGCTTCTTGGCATGCTCGGCGGCGAAGCCATACTCCAGCCACGCAACGACTTCGATGCCGCGGCGATGCGCTTCGTAGATCACTTGCTCCAGCGGATCGCGGTCTCCGTAACGCGGGTCGATGGCGGAGCCCACGACCTCTTTGGCGACCGCACTGGGATAGCAAGTCAGCCCCTTGCTCCACATCACGGGGTAGACGGTGTTGATGCCGTATGCGCGCAGCACTTCCATCGTCTGCGCGATCTCGGCGCGCGACTCCAGCACTGTGCTACCTGTGTTGGCGATCCAGACGCCGCGCAGCTCTTGGGCCTCCACTTGAGCTGCGAGAGCGCTGATTCCCAGAAGAAAGCTCGTTAGGATCGTGCGCACGATGGATCGCGTAGATGTGCTGGTGGTGGGTGGCGGGTGTTCCGGTGCGGCAGCTGCTTGGCAGGCTGCGCGTGCAGGAGCTTCGGTGCTGGTGCTCGAAGAGAGCCCGTGGCTCGGCGGCATGGTCACTGCTGCCGGAGTGGCTGCATTGGACGGCAACGAAGGCGCTTTGGGAAGTGGCTTTTTTCGCCGGTTCCGCTCGGCCATCGAAGCGCACTACGGTGGTGCGGACAAGGTGCGTACAGGTTGGGTATCCAACACGTGCTTTGAGCCTGCGGTAGGTGCGCGGATCCTGGCGCGTTTTGTGGCCGAGACAGGAGCGCAGGTGCTGCACGGTGCGCGCTTTCGTGAAGCCATCGTGGAAGGCACGCGCATCGTCGGCGCGCGCTTCGAACACGCGGGGCAAGTGCACGAGGTGCGCGCGCATGTGGTCATCGAAGCCACGGAGTACGGTGATGTACTTTTGACAGGTGGCGTGCCGCATCGCTTTGGTCGTGAGGCGCAGTCGGATACGCGTGAGCCGCATGCTCCGTTGGTGGCCGATCTCGAAGTGCAAGACCCGACCTGGGTGGCCATTCTGCGGCCGGAAGCCCATGGTCATGCACGCGCGATCGAACCGATCCCCGAGCACGATCCGCGCGAGTTTGACGGTGCGACCTCCATCCTGTGTTCGAATCCGGACCCGGCCTACTGGAACCATGGCTTGCACGATTGGAACTCGTTCATCACCTACGGTGCGCTGGCGACGAGTGATGGAGGCACCGGCAAGTTCATGTTGAACTGGCCGTTCCACTCCAACGACTTCCCGATCGACTTGGCGATGTACGAGCCGGGCCCGGGGCGCGCGGAAGTCTTCCGCCGCGCCAAGCGCCGCACGCTGGCCTTCGTGCGCTACATGCAGCGCGAACTGGGACATCCCGAGTGGGGCATTTGGAATGAGTTTGGCACCGACGATGGCTTGCCTTTCATGCCCTATGTGCGCGAGTCACGGCGCGTGGTGCCGGTGGAAACGGTGGGCGAGTGCGAGGTGGTCCCGTTACCGGGCAAAGTGCGCCCGCGCTTGTCGCCGACTGCGATTGCGGTGGGGGACTACTTCCTCGACCACCACCACGCCAAGGCACACCTGCCGCCCGACCGGCGTTTGGTGGAAGACTATCCCAAGAACGCGCCTTTCCAGATCCCGTATGGCGCGCTGGTGTCACGCACACATGACGGTCTGGTGTGTGCCGAGAAGACGATCGGTTCGACGCACATCGCCAATGGTTGCACGCGTTTGCAACCGGTTGTCATGCAAATCGGACAAGCGGCCGGCATGGCGGCCGCGCTGTGTGCTCAGGCGCGTTGCGAACCGCGTGAGTTGCACCCCACGCGCTTGCAAGAAGCCTTGGTGCGCGAAGGTTCGATGCTCATGCCGTTCCGCGATGTGGGTTGCGAGGATCCGCGCTTTGAAGCCGAGCAACTGGCCTACGCACGCGGAACGCACGCCTTCGACGAAGCGACGCCCCTCGTTCGTTGAGTGCTGGCGCTAGCGCCGTTGGCGCGGGTCTTCGCGTTCGAACTCGCGCTTTTCCAGCAACTTCGGGTCGAGCTTGGCCAAGGCTGCTTGCAGCTTGGCGAGTTGCTCGGCTTGTTCGGGCACAGCGAGCTTGGCTTGGAGCTGCTTGGCCGTGTCGGCCGGGGTGATGTTCAAGCCATCGGGGGATGCAGCACTTTTGGGGGCGCGCTCAAAGCACTGGATCAGGGCGTCAAGTGAACCTGACAGGTCGCCTCGCTCCAGCAAGGTGCGGGCGCGGCCAGCAAGTGCTAGAGCACAGTAGTGCGCTGCCTCGCTAGCTCCATCCGGCTGTGCCGCGCTCCACCCTTCATACAGTGCGATTCCGCGAGCATAGGCTGTGAGAGCCTCGTCCAGGCGAGCTTCGCGCCGGTAGTGTTCGGCAGCAACCAGTTCTGCATAGCCGGCGAACCACTGCACTTGTGGCGCAGCCTCTGGCTTTTGGAGCCGAGCCGCGTAGTTGGCTTCCAAAGCAGCGGGGCCACCATCATGCAAGAGGCGCGCACGCAAGCGTTCGTGTGCCTGCGGCGAGGCCGGATAGCGCGCCAGCACATCGTCCAGAATTGCGTTGGCGCGCGGTGTGCCGCCGAGCCAACGCAAAAAGTCGTGGATAGCCAACAACTGCTCTACGGTGGCGAGACGATTCTTGGCGATCAGCGCAGCGGCGGCATTCACATCCGCCAACCACGCACTCGGCCATTGCTCGCGCTTGCGATAGGCCTCGCGGATCGCCTCTTGGCGCGCGGCTGCAAAGAGGGTGACCACCCGCAGTGCCGTGCGCTCATGCACGGTGGCCTGTGTCTCGCTGTCGCGCAACATGCCGCCCTCGATCGCGGCGACGGCTTCGTTGCGCGCTACTTTGCGCTCTCCGCGCCAATCCGCGACGGCTGCCTTCACCGCAGCCAAGCGCCAACCTGCAGCGCCCAATTCCGCGGCGCGTTGCGCTGCGCTGGCAGCATCGGCCACCAGCAACGGACCGTAGCGCGGATCATTGGTCGCGGCCTCGGCGCGCTCCAACAACGCCTCTGCCAAGGACAGCTGTTGATCGGCGTTGGTCGGCTGGCCTTCGGCGGCCATCGCGCGGCGCTCCAGCGTGGCTTCTACTGGACCACCACCCGCAGCACGCGTCTGCGAGGCGTACTCGATCTCGGTAAAGCGCCGCAGGTCCAGCAAGGACGAGCTCTTGGTCAAGCCGTCTTGCACCGTGGTCAAGGTGGAGGCGCGCGGGTACTTGGCTGACAAGCGCTTGGCGGCGGCGACCAGCTGTGCGCGCTCGTCCTCGGCGAGCGGCTGCTTCAACACCTCGGCGATGAGGTCGACCGCGCCTTCGGTTTCGGCTGTAGCCAACACGCGCCGCGCCGCGCGCGCGAGCTCGACATCGAGCCCGAACAACGCCAAGCGCAACAAGTCGTTCTGGTCCGTGCTCTTCTGCGCACCGACCAGTTCGATCAAGCGGCGGCGCTCAACTGGCTTGGCGCTCAGATACTCGATCTCCAGCAGCTGGCGATCACGCGCATCGGGGCTGGTCATGCGCTGGTCGGTGGGCAGATCGAGCGGCAGGTCCTTGCCAGGCGGCAAGTGCGCGATGCCTTTGACAAGTGCGGTTGACACGGTCTGCGTGTCCCAAGCGAAGTACACGTCGTAGATCGGCTTGGTCTCCAGATCGAGCGCAATGTGCCGCGGTGAGACGCGGATGCCATCGAAGTAGCGGTCGTACAACTCGCGCTCGACTTGGATGTGCTCGCTGCAGGTCACCGAACCCAGACGCGGGCACACGATGCGCTTGCCGGTTTCATCATAGTCGCGCGGCGTGTGGCGATAGACAGAGGCGATGACACACACATAGCTCTCAAAGAACTTCGCTGTTTCCGCTTCGCGATAGCGCACACCAGCCCAGTGTTCGCTGGCGATCTCGCCATCCATGTTGACCGCCACCATGACGGGCTTGCCCGTCGCCTTGGAGACGCGCAACGCATCCTCAAAGCTGCGCTGCCATTGGATGAGCACCGGCTTCTTCCAACCCTCTTCGGTGGCCGCAGGCCACATGTCTGGTTCGGTCAAGCCTTGCCCGAGTTGGGCCGGTGAGCCGTGCTTGAACGCATCCTTGGACGGTGCCGCACCCTGCGCGTCGAGCGCAGGCGCAATCAAACCGAGGAGCAGGGCCGATAAACCGAGGAGGTGTGCAGTGGGCTTCACGATGGGGCGTGTGGGGGTGCGTGGGACGCGCAACCGCAGGCTAGTCTACCTACCCCAGCCGGTTACAAGCACCCGCCGGTCACTCTCTGCGCCGCGATAGCAACACAACGGTCAGCTGGGACGGCAAACCGCGCGTTTCCAAGCGCGCGAGCGCACACATCTGGTCGACGGTTGCCAACGAGCCCAAGTCAATCAACTTAGTAGGCAGCACCAACAGCACATCCGGCGGCAGCTCGCCGGCGTCGCCGAACGACGACAACTGATCACCGATGGTGCGCAAAGTCGCGTCGACCCGTTGCACCTCGACGACATCGCGACGCGCGTCCTGCATCTGGGCGCGCACCAATCCTTCCCCGTCGATGACGCACGCGGGCTCGCGCTCGACGGGGATCAGCCCCAACCAACGCTCACGGCGTGTCGCGTGCGCCACGCGCAGCCAACCTTGGCCCAGGTCATGGACTTGGTTCGGCTCGACACGCAATGCGCGCGCAGCGATCGCACGCCGCTCGTTGTCATCGACGCTGCGGCGCGCTCCTTCCATCTGACTGGCACCGCGAGCTGTGGCGCGTGCGATGCGCGCGCGTGCGTCCACTTCGACGAGCACTTCGATCGAAGCGGGATCCGCGCCCATGCGCGCCACTGATTCAAAGGCTTGGCGCCGCAGCGCATCCAGTTCGGCTTCGCCTGGATCCACGGTCGAGCGTTCGACCACATCTTGCACCACGCCCATCGCTGCACCGATGGCAGAGATGACTTCGGCATCGGGCGCGATGGTGTGATCGAGCTTCGCACGCAGTGACAAGTGCGGCACGATCGCTTCTGCGCCACCGCCTCCACCGACCAGAGTGAGGCGCTCGCCTTTGGCGCTAGCCACAAGTTCCTTGACCACCGGCAGCACACGATCGGTCGCGGCATCCAAGACACGACGCGCAGCATCGCTGGCGGACACGCCCAGCTCGCGTCCGAAGATGCTCCATGCGCTTTCACACGCCGTCGCATCGCCCTTTGATCGAGCGCGCGCATAGCCCAGCACATTGGCGGCACCGGTGGGGGTGAGCGCGATCTCAGGCTGCGCAGCACCTGGGTTGCGCAAGGCGACATGGTCCTCGCGATCGCCTTTGCGCGGCGAAAAGCGCACCAATTGGCGTTGCGCATCCGCCGGCGAGAAAGCCTCGTACGCCAAACCAGCGATGTGCGCGCTGCGCGGTCCTACGGCGGTGATGCGCTTGCCGCCACAGCGAATCATGGAACCACCCGCCACGCCCACCGTGCGCACATCGATTGTGCGCACATACAGACGCGCGCCACCAATGCGAGCTTGCGCCAGTTGCGGGCGTCCACGCCGCACCAAGCACAGATCGCTAGACGTGCCGCCTACTTCGACGAAGATGCCGTCGCTGACTTTGGCATAGAGGATCGCAGCGGCTACACCCGCAGCGGGACCTGACAACATGGTCAAGATCGGCCGCGTGCGCATCGTGGCTAGGTCCATGATGCCGCCATCGCTGCGCACCACCATCAGGGGCGCGGCGACACCCGACTCCTTCACCGCGCGCTCGGTCATGTCGGCTGTTTCGAGCATCTTGGGCAACATGCAGGCGTTGATCGCCGCCGTGCGTGTGCGCGTACGCAACCCAAAGATCTGCGAGAGCTCACTGCCAGCCGTAGCACACAGCCCACGCGCACGCGCACGCTCGACCACTTGCTGTTCGTTAGCGGGATCTTCGATCCCGAAGCTCTGGCTGGCGACGATGACTTGCGCGCCTTGCTGCACCAACTCATCGAGAGCGCGTTCGATGCGCTCGGTCGTCAAGGGCTCGTCGAGGTCCACAAAACGCATGTGCGTTTGCAGGTGCACACCTTCCGCGATCTCGACGGCACCCAAGTCCATCTCGCGCTTGGCGCGCGCTTTGGTCGCGCCCCGTGCCATGGCGAGGATGCCTACCGGTGCGACATCGCCCTCGAGCAACGCGTTGGTGGCTTGCGTCGTGCCATGCGCCACTAACACTACTTCGTCGGGCGTGATGCCTGTCTCACGCAGCAACAACAAGAGAGAATCGACGACACCACGCGCGACTCCCTCGTGTGCCGTGTGGGTTGTGGGCACCAGCACCTTGCCCAACAACTGGTGCGTGGTTGCTTCCAACGCTACGGCATGGGTGAAGGTGCCACCTACATCGATCCCTACTTTGACGCGGCGTGACGGATTCATCGCTCAAGCCATGTAGTAGATCGCACCGGCGATCAGGCCAGCGAAGGCGAGTGCCCACGCGTAGGGGAGTGTGCGCGCCAACAGCGTGTGCACATCGACTTTGAGTTCCGCTGCCAGCCACGCGTTCTGCGTGTTGGTGGGATCGCAAATGCCCTGGACTTGTCCGACAGAGATCAACATCGCGGTGATGGCAGCTGCGGGCAACTGACCACTGGTCGCTAGCACGCCTGCTACGCCATAGCCCAAGCCCCATGTGTTGAGCGGGCCGCGCCACAAAGCCAAGGGTGCGGCCAAGCCGAAGAGCAGCACATAGGCCAGCGGGCTCGTAGGTGTTACGGCTTCCACCAACGGAAGGAGCGCTGTTTGAATGGGCCAAGCAGCGGAACCGCTCGGGCCTTTGACCGCGACCACCAACATGCCGATGCCGATCATCAACACTACGGCAGCCATGCTGGCTTGCGCGCCGCTGATCATGCTTTGGATCAAGAGACGCAGCGAGCCCGGCCGCGCTGTGGAGAGCGAAGCGTAGGCGATGCCCACGACGAAGGCCGCAGGTGCGGGCAGGCGTGCCACCAACACCAACAGCAAGGGCACCAATGGTGCAGCAAAGGCCCACGGGCGAATCGCGGCACTGTCGAGCTTCCAGCGCGGTGCACGCCGCACCAAGTCGCCCAGCATCAGCAACACGCTGGCGGCCAGCACGATCCACAAGCTCGGAACCGCCCAAGCACGCCACTCGCCCATACGCGGGCTAGCCCAAGCCAAGGCCCCGAGTACGAATGCAGCACCACCAACGACCAAGAGCGTGGATCGTGAGGCGATGCGAATCAGGCGCGCACGCGCCAACTCGACCACGATGAACAACAGCGCAGCGACGAAGGTCAGCGCGAACGCTGTCAAAGCGAATTGCTCGACGGTCTCGCGCGGGACCTTGAGCACGGTCTCATGCACGACCCAGTTGCCCGGGTTCAGCAATCCGCCCAAGCTGATGCCAAAGAGCAGGATGCCGCCGGCGACTGCGCCTTCAATGCCCAAGGTCGCCAGCAACGGCAGCACGATCATCGCCACCAACACAATGGCACCCAAGCCGCCAATGGTGGTGAACAAGAGTGCGATCAGTGCGATCGCCAGCACGGACACGACCAGTGGGTCTTCGCCGAAGAGCTCGGCACCGGACTTGACGATGCGTTCCGCCACACCGCTCTTGTGCAGGAGGAAGCTCAAGCTGCCACCAAGCAGCGACACGATCATCGCTTCGGCCAACAGAGTGGAGCCTTGCTGCATCACGACGCCGAGTGCTTGCGCAGCGCCGAGGTCCGTGTCGAACGCGGCCGCTGTCAACGCAATGGCGGCCGCGAGCACCGGCAGCGCCAGCAACGCGGGGACCACGCGCGTCACCATCGCTGCGGCCGCGAGTACGAACAGCAACAACACCACCAAGGCCAGCCAGGTTCCGGCTTCCATCAGCGGCAGTGTCCTTCGGGAGGGAGGGCAGCGGGACTCATCGCGAGCGGCCGAATTGTAGGGGCGCGCAGCGGTCCTGCCCACCCTCAAGGTGTGATGCGTAGCACCGGCCGCAGCCCCAGGTCATTGCCGCGGTGTGACACGATGGCATTCATGCTCAACGCAGACCGTGCGTAGAGGGCTCCATAGCCGTAGCTCCCGCCGCGGAACACGCGGCCTAGCGTGGGATTGGGTGACTCACGCAGCCCATCTCCATCGCGTGGCAGCACATCGAGCTCTCGCACGCAGGCGCACCATTCCCACAGGTTGCCAGCCATGTCATGCAAGCCCCACGGATTGGCGCGATACGCACCTACAGGGGCGAGCTTGGGTTGCTTGGGGTCCTCGGCAAAGTCACTGATATTGGCATGGCCAATCATCGAGCTCGGGTCTTCACCGGTCCACCACGGGGTCTTCGAGCCTGCGCGCATGGCGTACTCGTGTTGCGCAAGTGTCGGGAACCAAGCCCATCCGAGCAATCGTCCCAAGTAGTCGCGACAGTCCTCCCAGTTGTGTTCGCCGCTGGGGAGGAGTCCATCCGTATCAGGAGCAGGCTGTGCGTAGATGCGGTTCCATTGTGCCCGGGTCACCTCATACTTGGAGATGAAGTAGGGGTGCAGGTTGACCCGCGGTGTGTGTTCGGCTTGCAGCTTGTAGTCGGCGCCGGTCTCATCTTCGACGGGCACGCGACCGCCCGGCAGCAGCACAAACACGAGCCCGGATTCGGGCGTGAGGACCAGTTGGCCGTTGTCAGCGCGGCTAGGT
>Ga0255088_1000735_pt1 | contig 13968 bp, 11 predicted proteins | sample Colum_Miss_RepB__2_FD_188587 | JGI IMG/M metagenome (GOLD analysis project Ga0255088, IMG submission 188587) | Freshwater microbial communities from Columbia River, Oregon, United States - Colum_Miss_RepB_8d | ecosystem: Environmental > Aquatic > Freshwater > River | place: USA: Oregon...
CTCTTTCGGTTCGGCCGCGAGATGCGCGGGAAGACGGGCATGACGCTGCGCACCGATCGCAAGCCGGGCTACATCAAGTGGATCAAGAAGTTCGCGCCGTGCGTCAAGGCGCATAGTCGCACGAGCAGCAAGGTGCGCCGGAACCCTGATAATCCGCTGGCGCGAGTGAACTTGACGTTCGCGATGATGCGCGACGGGCTGTCGCGGCTGGTGCGGAGGAACTGGGCGTACAGCAAGTGCCGGCACAAGCTGAAGCGGCACCTGTGGATCTGGGTTACATGGAGGAACTATGTGCGGCAGATCACGAACAGGGACAGGTGGAACTCACCGGCGAGTGTGCTGGGGATCGAGTCACGACGGTTGGAGCTCCATGAGGTGTTGCTCAAGCGGCAGTTCGGCCCGTGGTGTAAGAAGCCAGGCTACGGGCGGTTCGTCAGCCAAACTTGACAGGGCCAAGTAAACCTGACCATCCAAAAAGAGAGGGCCACGGAGAGGTCCGCAGCCCTGAGTTTGCACACTGGTCTGGGCCAGTATCAAAGAGAGCCGGTCCGGAGCAGGCTCCACGCGCAGCGCCCCCCGGCTCCTGCTCGCCTCCCCACTCCGGACCGTACAACCAAATCCACAACTACCACCGCAATGTCGCGGCTACTGGAGAAACTGTCGGCATCTTCGAGCGCAGCAAGGTGTGCACCTCCCCACCACGCAACATCACCGCCTCCGCCAAGTCATCAAGGACATCATCCTCGTGATCCACGCGCCCATGATCGTGGAGTTCGATAGCTCCCGTTGTGGGGTCCATGCGGCCCCAAGTGACGGCATCGGCGGCCACGATGAGGTCGCGGATGCGGCCTTGGACGGAGAGGCGGGCGATGGTGGTGAGTTCGTCGAGGGCGCGGCCGCGGGAGACGAGGTTGTTCCAGCGTTCGGTGACGCGGGCTTGGGAGTCCTCGATGAGGGCGGCGACGAGGGGCCAGGCGCGGGCGTGCAGTTCGGGCAGGGACTCGTTGGCGATGTTGCCGAGCGCGATGGCGGGGCCATGGCCGTCGAGGGGGACGAGGGCTCGCAGTTGGTGCGTCAGGCGTTCGGGGCCCGCGATGAGGATGGGTGCGGATTCGTCGCGGAGAACCTCGCGCAGAGCACGGTCTACGGCGCGCACAAAGCGGGCTTCATCCTCGGAGCGGGCGTGATTTTGCGCGCCACCGTGGTGCACAACGGGGCCGCGGCCACCGCCGTGAATCCCGTGTGAGCGTTCGCGCTCGCGCTCGCCTGCGGCGACGGCGTAAGCGCGCGGTGCCGTGGGGAACGGCACATAAGACAAGCCTGTAGCGCTGCCCTTCAGCAACGAGACACGGTCATGTGTCAAGAGAACTAGCCACCAGCGCTGGTTGGACTGCACAAAGCGCAGCAAGGGGCGAATATGAAAGCTAGATCCGATGACAAGCCGCTCGGGCATAGGCAGAGGCAATTGCCAGTGCACACTGACTATAGGCGAGCGAAAGATCGCTAACCCGTCCGACGCCTGCGACCAGAACTCACTGTTGTTGAGCTGATCGAGAGGCGCCATGAAGCCATCTATGAAGCTCTGCGTGTACTTCCCCGCTAAGCCCTCACGAATGTGGCGCAGCTGCCCCGCGAGGTGAGCGCGGTCATCAGCCGTCCCACCACGATGAGTGGGCAGATAGAGCGAAACGCACAGCTCGTCCTGATGCGTGATCAGGGCGCGGATGGAATCGATACTCGGTGCAAGCATGGAAAGGTGGTTTCGTGCGGGAAGTGCGAACGAGAGGGAGGATCGCAGCCGCGACCCAGAAGAGCTATACACCCCAATACGCACTAAAGATCCTATTAAGTACTTAGAATAAAAAGACATACATCTCGATTGCGGGACACCGACATGGAGAGTCACGCCTAACTTGACATCATCCGTAGCTACATCCGCGCATGCAGCCCAAGCCCCCCACCTCACCACTCGAACAGCGCCTCCCTCTGCTCTGGTTGGTGAGCACGCTCGCTCTCCTCGCCTTCCTTGGCGCCTATCCACTCGTATCCGAGGCCAACAACGCACCGGCTGTCTGGGCACTCGCGTTCGCTCTCGCCACCATCCCAGGCAAGTACGTCATCTTCAGCGGACTCTCCGCAGCTGTGCCACTTGGCCCATGGGGACTAGCAGCGCTGGCTGTGCTCGTCGACCTCGTGCTCGCGACCTCGCTGGCGGTGTTCCTCGGCCTGCTAGCCCGCTGGCCGTTCGCTGCGCGGCGCTTGAAAGACGCGCACCAGCGCGCCGAGGCAGTCTTGAACGAGTACCCGCGCCTGCGGCGCATGGCATTCGTAGGCACCATGATCTTTGTCTATTTGCCTTTACCGGCCTCGGGCTCCATCGGTGGAACCTTTGTAGGCCAACTAGTCGGCCTCTCACGCGGTGCAACGGTGTTAGCCGTAGTCCTTGGTGGCGCATTGGTGAGCGTCACCTTCGCGTATCTGGCTGCGACACTGGGCGCCAAAGCTGAGGCCATGGCGCAGCAGCCGTGGGTTGTCGGTGCAGCGATCGCAGGCTTCCTTGTGTTCCTCTGGCTTGCGTGGCGCACCGTCAAGCGGAGCCTCCGTAGCTGAGCGCAGCTGTGCTCAATGCGCGCCGCAACCCGCGCACGCAGCACCCGCATCGCCCAACGGCAAACCCGTAGCCAAGCCCGAGTGGAACCAGCGCGGTGCTTGCCCCGCGCCACCATCCACCGGTGCCAAGTCCTCACCGCTGTACAGCCGACCGTTGAGCATCACCGCATGAATCGCGGTCGAGTGGCGAATGCTCTGCAAAGGATCGCGTTGCAGCACAACCAGATCAGCGAGCTTGCCCGTCTCCAACGAACCTAGATCCGCATCGAGGCCCAAGTACCGCGCACCATCCAGCGTCGCCGAACGCAACGCCAAATGCGCACCGATGCCACTCGCCTCCAGCAACCAAAGCTCCCAGTGCGCACCAAGACCTGCCAACTGACCGTGGGCGCCCAGTTGTGCGCGCGCACCCGCATCCACCAGCGTTTTGACGATGCCGCAACTGCGCAAGATGTTGTGGTCTTCGATCGGCGCCTTCTCGCGACGACGAGCACGCGGCTCCACAATTTGACGCGGCACGAAGCGCAGTAGCTTCTCATCGCGCCAGACATCCGTCTCTTGGTACCAGTAGTTCTCGCCCCAAATGCCGCCATAGCCGACCACGAGCGTCGGCGTGTAGCCCACTTGCGTCGCCCCCCACAACTGCGCGACATCTTGGTACACGCGCTCAGGCGGCAGCGAATGTTCGATGCCGGTGTGTCCATCCACCACCATCGTCAAGTTGTGTTGCAGCAACGAACCGCCTTCAGGCACCACCATGATGCCGACCTCGCGCGCAGCAGTCAGCACCATCTGGCGTTGGTCGCGACGCGGTTGGTTGTAGCTCTTGACGCTGATCGCGCCGACCGCCTTCAAGCGCTGCAAGTGACGACGCGCATCGTCGACAGATTCGATCTCTGCTTTAAAGCTGCCTTGAGCACCGTACAGGATCGTGCCCGTAGACCAAGTACGCGGCGAGAGAATGGCGCCGGTGCGGGCTAGCTCGCCGACCGCCATGATGGAGTTCGTGTCATTCGACGGGTCATGAATCGAAGTCACGCCATAGGCGAGATTCGCACCATGAATCCAGTTGTGACGCGGGATCACACCACCTGCGCTTTGCGCCCCGTGTGCATGCACATCAATCAAGCCAGGCACAATGGTCATGCCGCTGCAGTCAATGACGCGTGCATCTGCGGGCAGAGGAGTCGAACTGCGCGGCCCCACTGCGATGATGCGGTTCGCGCGCACCACGATCACCCCATCATTGACGACTTCAAGCCCACGCATCGTCACGAGCTTGGCCCCCACCAACGCGAGCACATGGTCAGGCTTGGCGTGCGGCACCTCGAAGCCGATGTCCAAAGTAGTGGACACAGCTTTGGCCACACTCTTGCCAGCGCGCAGCTCGGCGAGCACAGACTGGAGATCGATCACACTGAGCGTGCGACCCAACGAGTGATACACTCGGGACGAGTCGCCTGAGAAATGCAGGTTTTCGCCTGCATTTTCGCTGATCGCCACCACGGGATGGGACTTAGTGCTCGGCGACAACTTGATGGCACGGCCAGTCTCGGGCAGAGGCGTGACATACGCACGGAATCGCTCGCTGAAGGCGAGCCAACGTCCGTCTGGAGAGACGGCGAACTCAACAGCCCAATCCGAAGTGGCGTGCACGCGCTCGTCACTGCCATCCAGCGCCAGCGAGACCAACGACACGCCATCGCTGTCCTTGCCGCCGTCACGCTTGGTCAAGTACACACGCTCGCTGGTAGCCCCGAACTGCGGCCGTGAACCCGACTTCGCAATGCGCTTAGGGGCTTGAGCTTCAGTCAAGTCTACACGCCACACACCGGGATCACTGCCCCACAGCGGCGAGACGATGCCACCACCACCTGTCTTCTCAAGCACGAGCCAGCGCCCGTCCGGCGACAACACGGGATGGGCCCAGTGCCCTTGTGGCAAGTTCACTTGACGCGCTGTGCGCTGCTGCGCATCCCAAACCTGCACACGCGCCAAGTCCGCATCGTCAAATGTGGTGTACACCAACCAACGGCCGTCGCGTGACCACGACGGGAAATGCTCGAACCGCTCATCCTTAGTTAAGCGTGCCACAGGCCCTGCGTTGGGCGCTGCGAGTTGAGCCGGCTCTAGCGTGCGCTGCCACAGGTGCCCCAACGCCTGGAACACTACGGAACGACCATCCGGGGCCACGCGTGTCCAGCGCAACATCTTGACCGGCACGGACTCTGGAGCCACCTCTACAGGAAAGCGCACGGCGGGCTGCACCTCGCGAGTGGCACGCACGCGGAACGGGACCACCGTAGCCTCCCCCGTGGCGAGGTCGATGCGTCGGATCTTGCCACCACTCCACGCATAGATAGCGCGATCATCAGGAGCCCACGCCATGCGCGGTGCCACACCATGCACAGCCCAAGTTTCTTGATAGTCGCGCTCTACCGCAGTCGACACTTTGCGTGCAGCACCAGAGGCGAGGTCCAAGACATACAAGGCGCTTTGAAAGTTGTCGCGGCGCACGAAGGCCAACTGACGGCCATCATGCGAGGGCGTGGGCGCACACGCTCCACCCATGCCGCCAGCGACGCGCACGCGCTCGCCTGTGGCGAGCTCTAGGCGATCAATCGCATAGATGCCCTTGGTCGCATCTTGCGAGTACTCAAAGGTCTCGCCACCTGTCACATCCAAGCTGAAGTACACATAGCGACCATCCGGTGAGTAGACCGGTTCCCCAAGATCCTTCTGGTCGTTGGGCTTGGTCGTGACTTGCAAGCCCTCTCCGCCGCTGAGGTGGTACATCCACAACTCACCAGCACCCAAAGACCGTCGCCCTGTGTAGTGCTTGCGGGCAACGAGCCACTCGCCATCCGGTGACCAAGCGGGCTGCGTCAACAGTCGGAAGGTCTCCTTCGTTACTGCACGCGCACCACTGCCATCCACGCTACAGACCCAGATGTTGTCGCCACCACCCTCATCACTGGTGTACGCCAATTGCGCGCCATCAGGCGAGAACGCGGGCTGCATCTGCCACGCTGTGCCCGTGCACACGGCGCGCGCTTCACCACCTGTGGCCGGCATCGTGTAGATGTCGCCCAACCAATCAAAGGCCAGCGTTGTTCCATCAGGCGACAACGCGACATTCATCCATGTGCCTTCTTCCAGGTCGAAGGACACTTGTTGGACGGGGGTCTGCACCAAGGCGACGAGCAGCAGCGCGTGGATCATGTGCACACTCTAGCGCCGGCGGCGAGAGTGGCTACTCTGCTTGACATGCAACCCAAGGCCGAATCCCCCCGCGGCATCTGGACCGTCATCGGCGCCTCTAGCGCCGGCACGCTCATCGAGTGGTACGACTTCTATATCTTTGGAAGTCTTGCCACGATCATCTCCAGTGCGTTCTTCCCCAAGGGTGATGAGCTAGTCGCGTTGCTCTCGACTCTCGCCACCTTTGCGACGGGCTTCATCGTGCGGCCGTTCGGTGCACTGGTCTTCGGCCGCGTGGGTGATGTGATCGGACGCAAGTATGCGTTCTTGGTGACGCTGCTCATCATGGGCGGCTCCACGATGGCCATCGGCCTCTTGCCCACCTACGAGCAAGCAGGCGTGCTAGCGCCCATCTTGCTGCTGATCATGCGACTGCTCCAAGGACTGGCGCTGGGCGGCGAGTACGGCGGTGCCGCTACGTATGTGGCCGAACATGCGCCCGCTCATCGCCGCGGGTTCTACACCTCCTTCATTCAAACGACCGCGACCTTGGGGTTGTTCGTGTCGCTAGGCGTGATCCTTGTGTGCCGCACGCAACTGGGTGAGGAAGCGTTCAAGGAATGGGGTTGGCGCCTACCGTTCTTGGGCTCGATTGTGCTGGTGGTGTTCAGCTGGTGGATCCGGCGGAGACTGCAGGAATCACCGGTGTTTGCCGAGATGAAGGCCAGCGGCAAGACCTCGCCGAACCCGCTCAAGGAGAGCTTTGGCAACAAGGAGAATCTGCGCTGGGTGCTCTTAGCACTGTTTGGTGCCACCATGGGCCAAGGTGTCGTGTGGTACACGGGCCAGTTCTATGCGCTGTACTACCTGCAAACGCAGCTGAAGGTCGACTACATCGTGGCCAATCAAGTGGTCGCCGTGGCTCTCTTGGCCGCGACGCCCTTCTTCGTCGTGTTCGGAGCACTCTCGGACAAGATCGGCCGCAAACCGTTGATGATGTTGGGCTGCTTGCTCGCGATCCTCACTTGGATTCCGATCTACCAAGCGATGACAGTCGCGGCGCAAGCGTCAGGCGGACCTGACACTACACAGCTGACTCTCCTTGTATTCGTGCAAGTGCTGTATGTGACCCTTGTCTACGGGCCGATCGCCGCGTTCCTCGTCGAGCTGTTCCCCACGCGCATCCGCTACACCTCGATGTCCCTGCCCTACCACATCGGCAACGGCGTCTTCGGCGGGCTCGTACCGTTCATCGGCTTGTGGGCCGTGAACAAGTTCCAGAACCCCTACGCTGGGCTCTGGTACCCCATGGCCATCGCCGGCATCACGCTTATCGTGGGCACCCTGTTCCTGCGCGAACGCCGCAATGTGGATCTAGCCGACTAGGCCAGCGTGGCGATCACCGGCGCGTGGTCGCTGGGTTTGTCGCCATCGCGCGCGGCGAGGTCGATCTCGACTGCGGTGCAGGCGTCGAGGGCCGCGGGGCTCATCAGGATGTGGTCGATGCGCAGGCCGGCCTTGCGCTGGAAACCGCGTGTGCGGAAGTCCCACCAGGTGTAGTGGCCGCCGTCCTTGTGGAACTTGCGGAAGGAATCGACGAGGCCCGCGGCGCACAAGTCGCGCAGCGCCGCGCGCTCGGGCGTGCTGCACAGGATCTTCTCGCGCCACAACTCGGGGTCGTGCACATCGAGGTCGTCGAAGGTGACATTGAAGTCGCCCAGCACGAGAACTTTCTCACCCATGTCAAAACGACTTGACACGAACGCCTTCAACTTCGCAAGGAAATCCAGCTTGTCGTGGTAGCGCGGATGACCGACCTCCATGCCATTGATGACATAGGCATTCACTACGCACACATCTTCGATCGTCGCGCTAATGACGCGGGCCTCCGTAGCGGTGCCGTCATCGACTTCGGCCTCATCGCCATCCATGCCGCGCACCACATCCTCAATGCGCCGCCGTGCCAGAATCGCCACACCGTTGTAGGTCTTCTGGCCGTGCACGACGCAGTTGTAGCCCGCGTCCTGCAAGGGCTCCCAAGGGAACTGATCGTCAAGGCACTTGATCTCTTGCAGACAAACCACATCCGGCCGCGTGCGTTCCAGCCACTCGATCACGCGCGGCAAACGGGCACGAACCGAGTTCACATTCCAGGTAGCGATGCGCATCTGGCCGATACTAGCGCCTGTCTACTCAACTTGACAGGAAGGCCGAAAGCACGCCGCACGAGCCTGAAAAGGCTGCTTGCCGACCCCGCCAGCGGGCTTGCACTAGAAGTTCCTTCCGTGCGAGCTGTTCTCGGCTTATCCTAGTCCGTAGCAAACTCTACAACTCGCTGCGCGTGACGCGCGGACTTGACAGAACCAGTGACCCCGAACTTCCGTAAGCCGGGCCGTAGCCGTGGTGGCAATGGCCCGCGACCCTCCTCCGCCTCCAAGCCTGCGCCCGATGTGGCGCCCCTCCAACCGACGATGGAGGTGCCTGATGTGCGCTCGTTCCGCGAGTTCACTTTGGGCGACGACATCCAGAACGCCATCGCGGACATGGGGATCGTCGTCCCCACCCCGATTCAGCGCCTGGCGATCCAACCGGTCCTGAATGGACGCGATGTGATTGCCAAGGCCGAGACCGGCACGGGCAAGACGCTGGCCTTCGGCGCGCCCATGATGGCCAAGATCGATCCGTCGCGTTCCTCGGTGCTCGGGCTGGTCCTGACACCGACGCGCGAGCTGGCGGAGCAGGTCTACAATGTGCTCAAGCAGCTGGGCGATGCGCGCGGCATCAAGCTCGCGCTGGTCGTGGGCGGTGAACCGCTCGAACCGCAAGTGCGCGCCCTCAAGGCTGGCGCCCAAGTCGTGGTCGGCACGCCGGGCCGCGTGATGGACCTGCAGCGTCAAAAATTCTTGTCCTTCCCGTGGACGGAGTTCGCCGTCCTCGACGAGGCCGACGAGATGCTGGAGATCGGCTTCCTTGACGACGTAAAGCAGATCTTCTCGACGCTGCCCGACGAGCGCCAAACGCTGCTGTTCTCGGCCACTTTCCCGCCGGAACTGCTGCGCCTCGCGCGCGCCCATACGCAGAATCCCATCGAGGTGGCGACCTCTATGGGCGTGAAGACGGCCGACACCATCCACCAGTCCTTCATGCGTGTGCACGATGACGACCGCGCCATGGCGCTGATCCGCATCATCGAGCAAAGCGAACCCGAAGATGTGATGCTGGTCTTCTGCGACCGCCGGACCGAGGTCGACCGCTTGATGCGGCGCTTGGAGCGCATGCCCTTCTCGATCAAAGCCCTCCATGGCGGCTACGACCAAGCGGCGCGCTTCCGCGTCATGAGTGCTTTCCGCACGGGCGAGGTGAAGGCCTTGGTCGCCACGGATGTGGCCTCCCGCGGCTTGGACGTGAAGCATGTGACGCTGGTCGTCAACTACTCCGCGCCTCAGGACATCACCGACTACACGCACCGCATTGGTCGTACCGGACGCGCAGGTCGCCAAGGCCGCGCCATCACGATCGTCGGCGACACCGACTACAAGCGCTGGCGCTTCATCGAGCGCGACGCGACCTTCCGCATCGACGAAGTGGGCATGCCGGGACCGACGCGGCGTGGACCTGACCGCGGTCCCGACCGCGGCTACAGGGACGACCGAAGTTACCGCGATGAGCGCGGCTATCGGGACGATCGCGGCTACCGCGACGAGCCGCGAGGCAGCGACGACCGCTATCGTTGACTACACTATCGCGGAGCATCCCCAGCCATGAGCGCCCCGCAACAGCCGTACTCGATCACCTACCTGCCGGCCAACACCACCGTCCATGTGGATCCGGCCAAGGTCCCTTATGACCGTCATGGCAAGCCCGGTTCGATCTTAGAGATCGCGATGGGGCACGGTGTGGACATTGATCATGCCTGCGGTGGAGTGGCCGCATGCTCGACATGTCATGTGATCGTCAAGAGCGGCTTCGAGTCCATGGTGCCGGCCGACGAGCAAGAGGAGGACATGCTCGACACCGCGCCGGGTGTCACGCCGCGTTCGCGCCTCGCGTGCCAAGCCGTGGCGCGCGGCACATGTGATCTGGTGGTCGAGGTTCCAGCCTGGAATCGCAACCACGCCAAGGAAGGTGCGCACTAATGGATGTACGCCTAGCGAATCCACGCGGCTTCTGTGCCGGCGTTGACCGTGCCATCGAGATCGTGGAGAAGGCACTCGAGATCCACGGGGCGCCGGTGTATGTCCTGCACGAGATCGTGCACAACCGCCGCGTCGTGCAGGATCTCTCGGCGCGCGGTGTCAAGTTTGTCGACAACCTCGAGGAAGTGCCTGCTGGCTCGGTCACGATCTTCTCGGCGCACGGTGTCGCCGATGCCGTGGTCGCCGCAGCCAAAGAGCGCCGCTTGCGCATCATCGATGCCACCTGTCCGCTGGTGACCAAGGTGCACTTGCAAGCCCAAAACTATGTGGGCAAAGGCTCGGAGCTCATTCTTGTGGGCCATCCCGGACACCCGGAGGTCGAGGGCACGCGCGGACGCATCGACGGCAAGGTGCATGTGCTGTCGACGGTCGCAGAGGTGAATGCGTTGGTTGTCGACAATCCCGACAAGCTGGCGTATGTCACGCAGACCACGCTTTCGATTGATGACACGCGCGAAGTCATCGATGCCTTGGTGCGGCGCTTCCCGCACATCCAAGGGCCCGAGTTGCGCGACATCTGCTATGCGACTCAGAACCGCCAGAATGCGGTCAAGCAGCTTGTGGACGAGCGCATCGACGCGCTGTTCGTCATCGGCTCCAAGAACAGCAGCAACTCCAACCGCTTGGCTGAACTCGGCGTGCGCTCGGGTGTGCGCAGCTACTTGATCGATGATGCCTTCGAGATCCGTCCCGAGTGGCTGGTCGGTGCGACAAGCATCGGCGTGACCGCCGGTGCGAGCGCACCCGAGCGCTTGGTGCAAGAGGTGCTCGAGCGCCTGAAGGAACTGGGCGTCGAACGCGTGCAAGAGATGCAAGGCGAGCAAGAGACCACTGTCTTCAAGCTGCCTGATTTGCTGGCGAAGGGCTGAGCCATGTGGGCATGGATGTGGCTCCTGCTGTGCGCTTCGTCTGCGGACGAGGAAGCGAGCAAGTTGATCGAATCAGCCGAGCGCGATGCGCGCGGCAAACGCTATGCGGAGGCGCGCGCGACCTACCAGAAGCTCGCGCGCAAGTATCCGGGCACTCCCGAAGGAGCGCTCGGTGAGCGCCGCTCGCAACCTAGTGCGTTCTTAGGCTGGGATTGGATCAAGCAGACGGGGCCGTCGTCCAATCGGCTTGACATCGTGTGGATGGGCGATGGCTGGGAGTTCGAGAGCCTCAAGGACTTTGACAACCTCGCCAGCGATGCGGCCACGGTCCTGCTGCGTGACGAGGTCATGCGCGAATACGCGAGCTACTTGAACCTGCGCCGCGCCATCTTGGTCTCGGCCCAGAACGGCGTCGACGGGTTCGGACGCGACTACGACACACCTCTGGGCGCGCACACCACAGGCACCTTTGCGGGTCATGTGGGTGTGGATCACAGCAAGGTGAAGCGCATGCTGGCCGAGATTCCTGAGCATGACGGCCAAGCGATCGTGTTCGTGCGCAATGGCGTGCTGGGCACAGGCGGCGGTGGCACTGCCGTCATCGGCGGCCGCGAGATGAAGACCATGGTGCATGAGTTCGGGCACAGCTTCGGCCAACTGCACGACGAGTACCAAACGCAACAAGGGCATGGCGGCGGCGGCGTGCCGAATGACGTGAATGTGTCAAGTACAGGTGACACGACCAAGGTGCCGTGGGCGCATTGGATCACGGCCAAACATCCGCAAGTTGGCGCGTACGAAGGTGCCGCCGGTCAGGTGCGCGGCGCGTGGCGCCCTACAGCAGCTGGCTGCATCATGGACAGTGCTGCGACCTTTTGCCCTGTGTGTCGCGAACACTTGGTGTTGCGACTTTACGAGTATGTAGATCCGATTGACTCGGTGACACCGGAGCCGCAAGCGCAGCGCATCAAGGTCCCCTACAAAGTGGGCGACGAACCGCTGAAGCTGACGGTGCAAGTCATGCGCCCGGCGACGCACGCCTTGGAAGTCGAGTGGTATGTGTTGCCGGAGCGGCACTTTGCGCGCACCGGCAACGGGCCCAGCGTGCGCGATGATGACGGTGGCCAACCTGCCATCGGCAAGCGCGGCACCAAGCCGCTCGCCGACTTGCATGCCAAGCCCAGCGCGACATCCAAGGGCAAGTCGGATGGCTTGCACACGCTTTCGATTGCCCAGCAGGACTACGAACCGGGCGTATGGCGTGTGGTGTGTCGCGTGAAGGACACAACGCGGTTACGCGGCGAGAAGTACCCTTGGGTGCTCAAAGACGAGCTCGGACTGCTGCAGTCCGAGCGCGGTTGGTGGATCGAGATTCCGGCCCGCTAGCTGGCAGCGGCCGTCGCCAGGCGCACCACGCTGTCCAAGTGCACTGCGCCATCGCTCTGCACATACGGTTGCACATGCGTCTCAAGCCACGCGAGGGCTTGGTCGCGGGCTTTGGGGCCGTGCTGTTCGACGGCCTTCTGCAGCGCGGATGACATCTCGCTCTCAAAGGTCAAGAACTCCGCCACCGAAGCAAGGCGCAAGTGCACCGTCAGTTCCTCGCTTGCGCGCACTGTCCAGCCGGCTTGACACAGACGCTCCTCCATGGCGCCGGGGCGACCAAAGCGCATAGGCCCGGGCAGCTCTTCGCACGGCAGAGGTGATCCAAACAGCTCGTGACACGCGCGTGCCTGCAAGGCCAGGAAAGGCACGCGCTCAGGCTCGGCCCACCATGACAACGCCAGCAGTCCGTCTGGACGTACATGCGTGCGCACCGCACGCAATGCGGACACCGGCTCGGGCATCAGCATGAAGCCCCAGCGCGACAAAGCTGCGTCGAACTGACGACCCAGCGCTAGGCGCTCGGCATCATGCTCTTCAAAATGCACCTGTGTCGCGCCCATCGCGCGCGCGCGTGCCGCAGCGCGTGCCACCATGTCGGGCGCAAAGTCCACGCCCAAGACCAGACCGTTCGGCCCTACGCGCCGCGCCGCGGTGAAGCTCGGCTCGCCTAGCCCTGAGGCGATGTCCAACACTCGTTGCCCAGGCGCGATGCACGCCAGCTCCACCAGTCGATCATTCACTGACTGGGCACCACGCTCGAAGACCTCCCACCACTTGGCCCACGGAGTCGCCGCGGCCGACCATGCGGCCCGCTGCAGTGCCTTGAAGTCCTCTGCTTGCATCGCGAAAGTCTACTCGGGCTAGAGCGTGCTTGGGCCTCCACGATGGATCGTTACCAGCTCTATGAGGTGAGTGTGCAGGATCCAGCGACGTTGCTGGCGTTCTTGCTGCGCTTGCATGGTGGCGATCCGCGCGTGCTCGCCGAGGATTGCTCGGGCACAGCGGCCTTGGCGCGGTGCTTCGCCGACTCGCATCCTGAGCGACGCGCGCTGGCGCTCGACTTGGATGCGGAGGCGCTCCGACGAGCCGCGCATCCGCGTGTGCAGTGCCTGCAAGCGGATCTGCGCACACAGCCCGCGATGCCTGAGTGTGACCTGATCCACTTGGGGAACTTCTCAGTGGGCTACTTGCACACACGCGCGGAGCTGATCGCGTACTTGCGTTGGACGCGCAAGCGACTTGCACCCACAGGTGTGTTCACGCTCGATACCTACGGCGGCGCTCTCGCGTACCAGCTAGGAAGGAATGAGCGCCGCACACGCCTTGCGGATGGATCAGTGGTGGTCTCCATTCTCGAGCGCGTGCATGCCGATCCGTGGACAGCGCGTGTGGTCGATCACTTGCACTTCACACGCAGCCTTGCAGGCGCAACGATTGAACAGCTCACGCAAGCGTTCGAGTATCACTGGCGTTTGTGGACGCCGATGGAACTGAAGGAAGCGTTGCAAGAGAGTGGCTTCGCTGAGATGGTTGTGCACACGCAACTGGACCAGCCATGGACACCCGCAAGCGACAGCATCGGCGACAGCGAATGGGTCGCCCTACTCGCGGCGCGCGGTCACGCACCTGTCTGATGTTTGGACGCGCACGCGGGGCGAGGGCGGGCACCGGCGACAGCAACACCAAAGACAGGCCAATTACAGTTC
>Ga0255088_1000743_pt1 | contig 13822 bp, 10 predicted proteins | sample Colum_Miss_RepB__2_FD_188587 | JGI IMG/M metagenome (GOLD analysis project Ga0255088, IMG submission 188587) | Freshwater microbial communities from Columbia River, Oregon, United States - Colum_Miss_RepB_8d | ecosystem: Environmental > Aquatic > Freshwater > River | place: USA: Oregon...
TATGTTGGGCCTGGGTTGTTTGAGGTTTGTTTGTTTTCTTGATTCGGAAAATGCCAGCGATACTTCTTGGAAAAATACTAGATACACTTGGGGAATTATCGTTGTTCTTGTTTCTGTTTTCCTGCATTGCAGACTTTGCAGGCCTGAATGGTTTGGTGGTTTCTTTGGGCAATATTGGTCCCTCGGCGTTCTTATCCTTTCTTTTATTGCTGCTGGTATCTCAGAATTATTTTTCCGAAGGAACAAGCAAGCCATCGCTTTGCCCATCATGCTTTGTGGCGTATTGATCCCTTTGGCGCCCCAGTTATCCTTCTGGTTTAAACAATTTTTAGTCGCCTATCCCGAAAAGTTTTTCTTTATGAAGGCTTTTGCGGAATCTGCAATGAGGTTGCCTGTTGATTTTTCAGCTCAGGCATTCTTGTGGTTTCTAGCAGCATTGGTTTGGGGCTGGGTTGCAATGCAGAGGAACTCTTTTTACCTAATGTTGGCTTCTTGTTTGGGATTGGTGAGTGGATTTTGGTCGTTATGGGTTAGCCAAGGTTTTTCTATTTTCCAACATCCGCAAATGTGGCTTGTGCCCCCTGCAATCTTCCTTCTTATTTTAGAATTTTCGCTACGCTCGAAACTGCATAAAAACCTTTCTCAGTTCCTGCGCTACACCGCCCTTGCCTTCCTTTACGCTTCCTCCGCTTCGGATCTTTTGATCCTTGGCATTGGTTATTCTGTTTGGTTACCCATTGCGCTTGCATTCTGGAGTGTTATGGGGATTTTGGCAGGCATGGCTACACAAACGAAAGGGTTTCTTTATTTCGGGATGGCGTTTCTTCTTTTGGATATTTTCTTCATGATATGGCATGCAGCGGTAGATAAACAACAGACATGGGTGTGGTGGATAGCAGTTATTATTTTGGGAAGTGCAATCTTGGCAATGTTCACCCTGTTTGAAAAGAAGAAAACAGAAGTGAAGAATCTGATGAACAAATTAAAATCTTGGGACTAGATTACTAAGTAGCCATTTCTTCTTGCTGTAAACTGCATTTTCAATACGCTTTATGCTCGTATTTTAATAATTTAATGAATTTGCTAGACTCAATTCAGCCTAGGAAAGGCCATGGTGTTATTCAAAGGAATGTTTACATGAATAGTTCAGGATTTCTTATAGGTTTTGTTCTTTCAGGTATTTTGGGTTATGCAAATCCAGATCTCGAAGCATTAAAACAATATCAAAACCAACCCTTGATTACAAAGTTATCAACTCCTGTAAACACTTTCTATACGCTTTGTTTTGCTGCAGAAGCATACCCTGTAATTCCCAGTTTGATTAAAGAGGCTTCTTCCTGTCTAGAATTTGAAACGGGAACGATATCTCCTGATATTTTGAACGGTATGATCTTGGACCTTAATGATATTCTCGATGAGTTATCTGTTCCGTTGAGTGATTTTAACGCATTGCCAGGTCAGGATCGGATTGTTGTTTTTAAAGATGAAGCTCTTAGCATCAGTTTGAAAAAATGCAATGATGGCCTTTGGCGCTTTGATAAAGAGACCGTTTCACGAATCAAATCCATGCGTATTGTTTCTGCAAGCAGAACTCAAGCAAGAAAACTAATTGCCAATCAACTGAAATCTGGTTTGCACGACCCTAATAATACCATGAGTGAATTCATGATGCATGCTTGCAATAGTGATTTTATTTCAGCGACTCATCATCTTGATCTTTCTGAATTTCCCCCAGACAAAATAAAAACTATGGGGGCGTTAATCGGTTGGAAACTTGCTGCGATTATTCAGCGTAAAGGTTATTTATTCACCCAGGAAATTCCTGAAGATCCAAACGGACCTAAATATATTTGGAACGCAAGTAGTAAAGGTATGATCGCTGTACAAAGGGCTTATATACCTGGCGGGAAAGATGCATGGCTTTTTACCAAGGATACGATTCGTGCAGTTGATTTGATGTATGAAGACATTAAAAATCAACCCATTGATATACGCTATAAAATAATGGGTAAAATTGTTCCCCCAGTTCCTGATAATTTTGACCCTTCAATTTTTCATTTAAAATCGGGAAAACCTGATTCTGTACCAGTTGAACTTTCTACCCCCCGAAAGCTCCTTAGAAATTTCTACCTTGCGATCATGGTGGCTGAATTTGATATTCATCAGCAAAAAAACCTCAACAACTTCCTTGATTTAAGTATGCTTCCTATCGAAGATTTGGAAAACCTCGGCCCTAAAAGAGCAGTAATGCTTGATGCTATCCTTCGAAAAATTAGCCCCGACTCCAATAACCTTTCAGATTCCTGGAGTAGTCCTACCCAAGTGATCAATGGCCCTCCCGGGTTCGAACTTGGGATTCTCAGGCAGCATGATGGATGCTGGCGTTTTGGCCCTGAAACAGTTGCCAATATTCCCACGATGTTTTCAAAGCTTTCATCAGAAGAGCAGGCAAAATATAATTACACTCATGACCTCGCCAATCCTCGTAACACTATTTTCTTCTTTTTAGCTTCTGTGAATTTATTTAATGATCGCGAAGCTATGCGGGCATTGGATCTTTCCGAAATACCGATTCCAGCCAGGCATGCGTTAGGCCCTGTGCTTGCCTTCAAATTAAAGTTTATTTTCGACAGGCTCAGTCAGATTTATCTCCAAGAAATTCCCACTGATTCCAAGTTGGTTAGTTACGAACTTTACCGCGGGCACTTGGGAAAGATTTTTATTTCTCCTCAGGATAATGGAAAGGGGAAAATTGAATGGAAGTTTGATTCAAGTTCGGTAAGGCGCATTGAATCAATTTTTAATGCAGTTATTGATATGCCTGTGCGACCAGATTTTATTAAATTAAATTTGGTTAGGCTTAAGGCTGATTTTTGGTCAGAACCTGGCATATGGTTTCGTTTGAATGTGCCTGCCAAGTATCATAAAATATACTTCGGGTTATGTGTTTATCAGTGGGCTGCAGGGTTTATTTTTACCATTCTCAGTTTATTGATTGCGATATTTTCTACTTATTTTGTCAAATTTGGGATCCACCATTTTGTTCCGAATTCGAGTGGGGGTGTTTTTAAGACAAGAATGAGGCGCAATTTTCGAGCCTTGAAAGCTCTGATCTTTTTTACCCTTGTTTACTCTTTTATTCCTTGGCTTGATCTTCCTAATAATATCGCCATTTTTATTTACACTATAGAACAAATTTTAATAACACTTGTTGTTGCTTGGTTCTTCTTGCAACTGGTTGATACTATCGCCCTTATTTATGAAGTTTCTGAATCCATGATCAAATACAAGGGTGTCGCAGACATGCTGGTTCCTTTTATTAGTAGAAGCATAAAGCTTATAGTCATACTTACCGCCATCTCTCTTTTGATAAAGAATTTTGGTGAGGCAGAATCGTTGGGTAGATTTCTTGCGGGGTTGGGCATTCTTGGGATTGGTATTTCACTTGCTGCACAGGATTCTCTCAAGAATCTTTTTGGCACATTACTTCTCATCAGTGAAAAATCTTTTCGTGTAGGCGATAAAATCATTCTGGGTGATAAAGAAGGCACGGTCGAGCAATTAGGTTTTCGCGCTACCAAACTTCGTACTGTAGAAGATTCTCTTTTATTGATACCCAATGCTAATCTTGCGACAGCCATCATCGACAATTATGGTTTTCGCAAGCAACGAAGGTTGCGTTTGGTATTTGGTATTGATCTTCATACCGAGGTTGAAAAGATAGGTTTGTTGCATGTTAAATTGTTGGAGAAACTCGTAGTAACTCCGAGAGTGATTGCCAGCAAGACGACGTTTTCGTTTTTAAAAATAGGTGAGAACGGATTAGAGTTTGAGATATCAGCTTTTGCAGATATTCAAAATGATGAGCAGGAGAGAAGGCTTAAAGAGACGATTTTGGAAATTGTTTTGAGCTTTGCATTGGAGATGGGAATAAAGACGACAAATCTTAAAAAGTAAAAGTTGCAATTATTGTTAAACAATAAAAAAAGCTTCAAGAAAGCGTATGCCTTCCTGAAGCTTTTTTATTTAGTGAAGAAATTAATCTCTTAGCTTGATGGATACATACTTGGTTTCCAAGTAGGATTCCATGCCTTCCTGAGCTAGTTCCCTGCCCAAACCGCTTTCCTTCATGCCACCAAATGGGCATTGGGGCGTTGCTGGTACTGGGTCGTTTATGCCGATGATCCCTGCTTCCAATCCTTCTGCCATCTTCAGCGAAGTGCTTAGGTCGTTGGTGAAAACATAGGCAGCAAGGCCATAAGGGGTGTTGTTTGCAGCAGCAATAACATCTTCGATTTTATCGAATTCGATGATAGGCATTACAGGAGCAAAAGGTTCTTCGGTAAGGATTCTGCAAGTGGGGTTAAGGCCAGATATCACGGTAGGTTCGAAGAAGTAACCCTTTTCGAATTTGTCGGATTTCTTGCCACCGGTAAGTATCTGACCGCCCTTGCCCTTGGCATCGTCAATGAGGCCTTGGGTATGTGACAGCGCTTTTTTCTCGAACATTGGGCCGACTTCGATACCTGCATCGAGGCCATTGCCCATTTTCAACGCCTTGGCAAACTCCACTGCTGCTTCGGTGAATTTCTTCTGGATATCCTTGTGTACAAAGAACCTGCTGGGCGAGATGCAAACCTGCCCGTTGTTGCGGAACTTTCCTGCAACTGCAAGCTTTGCGCTAACTTCCGGATCTGAATCTGGGAATACAATGAATGGAGCATGCCCACCGAGTTCCATGCTGATTCTTTTCACCTGATCTGCGGATGCCCGGATCAGTTGTTTGCCCACTTCGGTAGACCCTGTGAAGCTGATTTTTCTGCAAATGCGATTTTGCATGAACTCATCAGCCATCTCTTGGCCGGGTCCGATCACTAGGTTGGCAACGCCTGCGGGAAGGCCTGCCTCGATCAGGCATTCGAAAATCACGATCAATGATCTTGGAGTTTGGCTTGCGGGCCTGCTAACTACGGTGCAACCAACTGCAAGGGCGGGCGCCAACTTGCGGATCGCGAGTGTGATGGGGAAATTCCAGGGGCTGATAGCTCCTACCACGCCCACGGGGTGCTTGAGGGTGATATGCCTTTTGCCTGGCACTGAGTTCGGGATTACTTGCCCGTAAGCTCGTTTACCTTCTTCTGCAAACCATTCGAAAGTATCTGCAGAGTGCATTACTTCTGCTTTGGCTTCGACAACGGGTTTGCCTTGTTCCATAGTCATAACGCGAGCGATGGCATCAGCGCGTTCGCGCATGAGGTCAGCGGTTTTTTTGAGAATTTTCGCTCTATCCCATGAGGTGAGTTTCTGCCAGCCTGGCATGGCCTTGGCAGCGGCTTCCAGCGCCAGCTTGGTTTCTGCCCTGCTGCCATAGGCAACTTCCCAAAGTACTTCTTCGGTTGCAGGATTGATGACTGCATGTGTTTTGCCATCTAGGGCATCGCACCATTTGCCATCAATGTAAAGTTTCGTCTGAATGGATGTAGCAGTCGTCATGAATCAACCTCAATCGTTAAAAAAGTGGAACAGTTGGTATTGTAGTAAAACAAAATTAAGCGCTTGGAAGATCAAGAACTTTGCGCATACGGGCAACGATGTCGGTTAGTTCTTTTTCGCCCCCGCCCCCGACTTCGGAAGTTGCCCAGCCATCATAGCCAATTTCACCCAGTGCCTTTAAAACTTCGGGCCAGTTTTCATCGCCTTCGCCGATGGCGCACCATTGCTTGGTATTGCTATAACCTTTGAAGTCGAATTTGACCATTCTTTTGCCGAGCTTGCGGATCCAGTCAGCGCTGCTAACTCCATACTTTACCATGTTAGAGCAATCAAAATAAGCACCGACAAATGGGCTTTTAAAGTCATCGATGTATTGAACAAGTTGTTCGGGTTTGGTGATGAAGTTGTTCCATACGGTTTCAATGCAAATCTTGATGCCTAGTTTTTCTGCAGTGGGCAGTGCTTTTTTCACTTCGATTTGGGATCGTTCGTAGCATTGTTCGTAGGTTGCATCTTTGTTGACAACCCCCGGAACTAAAAGAAGCGTATCTGCGCCAAAAAACTTGGCATCTTCAATGCCTGAAATTAAAGCCTTTAGCCCCTTGGCTCGAATGGCTTCATCGGGCGAGGAAAGAGTATCGCGCCAGTGTACCGAATCAATCACGCCATGGATTTTAACGCCTGTCTGTTCTGCGGCCTTTTTGGCTTCTTCTTTGTTCAAGCCACTGGGGCTGTCGACTTCAACACCTTCAATTCCGAGTTTTTTTGCAAGGGTAAGTTTTTCGAGTGGCGTGGTGCCTGCTTTGATCATGCTATATTTAACTGCCAATCGAAGTACGGGCTTTTTTGCTGGTGCGAGGCTGGAGTTAAGAGCCATCACTGAATTTCCCAAGGTTAAAGATGCGCTTGTTACGAGGGTGTTTTTTACAAAACTTCTGCGATCCATGGTTTGCTCCTTTTTTGGAATTCATCTATTAAGTAAAGATTAATCGTTTAAATGGTCGCTGCACAGAAAAAACTATCCGAGTCTTCTATCTGTAACGGATCTAAGGGTGTAAGCTTGGTTGAATGATCTCTATAGTAACTGTCTGTATTGTAATCACCGCTGAAATACGGTGAAGTTGAATTGTCATTCAAAATCCACTGGAATAACACAAACATGAGACACCTTCCTTTTCTTGGTTTGATGGCTGCACCTTTCACCCCCTTGAATGAAAAGGGTGATCTCAATCTGGATATGGTTCCGCTTCAGGCCAACCATCTTTTAAAAAATGGTGTTAAAGGTGTTTTTGTCGCGGGCACCACGGGCGAATGCCAGTCTCTTACTCTTCAAGAAAGAATGCAGCTTGCGCAGGCATGGTCGGTTGCAGCTAAAGGTAAGCTTACCTTCATGATTCATGTTGGTCATAATAGCGCCCGCGAAGCGCGAGAGCTTGCCAAGCATGCGAAATCTGTTGGAGCAGATGCCATATCCTCTGCAGCACCTTGTTTTTTCAAACCAGCGGCTCCTGCGGATCTGGTTGAGTTTCAGGCAGAGGTTGCGAGTGCTGCGCCTGAGCTTCCTTTTTATCATTATCACATCCCGCTTTTCACAGGGGTGAATGGGCCGGTTGCTCCCTTCCTAAGGATGGCGAGTAAGAAAATCCCCAATCTTGTCGGTGTCAAGTATTCCCACTCTGATCTTTCGGATCTTCTTGAATGCACGATTTTAGATAATGGCAGATTTGAAGTTTTATTTGGTTGCGATGAAATGTTGTTGGGTGCAATTGCGATGGGGGTTCGTGGCGCAGTAGGAAGTACCTACAATTTTGCAGCTCCTATTTATATTGAAATGATGGAGGCCTTTGAAAAGGGCGATGTAGAAAAAACCAGATTGCTGCAGGAAAAGAGTGTTGCAATTGTACGGTTGATTCAAGAGTTCGGTGGCATACCCGGTGGCAAAGCTTTGATGGGTGCTTTAGGGGTTGAGTGTGGGCCGGTTCGCCCTCCCCTTCACAAATTAACCAAGGATGAAATTCAAACACTTCGCGATAAATTCATGGTGCTGAGTTCTATCAGTAAATTACCTAATCCCCACGCTGTATGATTGTTGGAATTATTGCACGGGTGAAACTGATGCCTCAATAGACATCTTCATGGGTTCCCAGCGATTGGAGTAAAATGGCTTCTTCTCCCTTATATTGAACGATTTCAAAAATCAGGCGCATGTCATACCCTAGGCTGCAAGCATATGAGCCTTCAAGTTTCCCTTGGAGTTTATGGGTTTTTAGAGAAGGTACAAATATATCTTCTTGAAGATATTCTAAGGTTTGTTGCAGCGACTTGATCGAGTCCGGGGATTTTTTAAGAACCTTCTTAGCAGTGCGCACAAACGAAGGTGATTTTAAAAGAGTCCGTCTCATTCAAATAATTCGCGGGTCAATTGTTCTGGTGTGGTTGGCTTGCATAGCCCTGCAGCAAATTCTTCCCGCGAGCGTTCTTGGTCCTGCGCCATAGCTTCTTCAGATTCTTGTGTTAACTTTTGCTTTAAGATTAATATCAATTTTTTTTGTTCATCTTTGGACAAGTGGTCCGCAGCTTCTAGGACTTGTTGAAATGGTAAATTAAGGCTCATAATTATTCCTTCCTCGAAAGATTCACTACCGTAGAGTAGCATATTTTTGGGGATTACCCAAGGGCCCTCTTGTGAAGGCCTTAAAATCAGTTCCTTCATCTTGAATACACTAGCCAATCCTTCGATTTCCCCCTATTTGCTGGATAATTTCCATTGCAGGGGGTATCATTATTATGATGTAAGTTCTTTCTTTTCATGGGGATGGCATGCCTTCCGTTTTAATCCTTTACTTAGTAGCAACGCTGGGTGCTGAACCTGCCAAGGTTGATTTCAATCGAGATATTCAGCCGATTTTCAAAGAGCATTGTTATAAATGCCATGGCGAAAGCAGCAGTAAAAATGGCCTAAGGCTTGATCGTAAAGCTGATGCCCTCAAGGGTGGCGATTCAGGCAAAGTGATCATCGCAGGAAAAGCAGATACAAGTATTCTCTTTCGCAATATTGGCTCGATCGAAAAAGCAATCATGATGCCTCCTAAGGGGCCAAGGCTTTCATCGCAACAAATAGATTTAATAAAGAACTGGATCAATCAAGGGGCTTTATGGCCTGATGATGGTTCCGAAAAGTCGAATGTACTTTCTTGGTGGTCGCTTCAGCCCATGAAAGTTATTCCTCCTCCTAAAGCTAACCACCAATGGGTCAAAAACCCGATTGATTCCTTCGTTTGGAACAAGTTGCAGCAGAAGGAATTAAGCCCATCGAAAGAAGCTTCTAAGATTACACTTTTGCGCAGGGTTTATTTTGATGTTACTGGTCTTCCTCCCGAACCCGCAGAGATTGAAAATTTCCTCAACGACAAATCGCCTGATGCTTATGAAAAGCTGGTAGATCGATTGCTTGCTTCTCCACAGTATGGGGAACGCTGGGCTCGCCATTGGCTTGATGCTGTTCACTTCGGCGAAACGCATGGCTACGACAAAGATAAGTTAAGGCTCAACGCTTGGCCCTACCGGGATTATGTGATTCGTTCGTTGAATGCAGATAAACCTTATGGCCGATTTGTTTCAGAGCAACTTGCGGGTGATATGCTTTTCCCTGGAACTCCCGAAGGAATCGAAGCCTTGGGTTTTATTGCATCCGGCCCTTGGGATTACATCGGTCATGCTGAAGTGCCCGAGAGCAAAATCGATGGCAGGGTTGCGCGCCATCTTGATCGTGATGATATGGTTGCCAATACTGCCAACACTTTTCTGAGCATGACGGTTCAGTGCGCGCAGTGCCATAACCATAAGTTTGATCCTATTTTGCAGACCGATTATTATGGCATGCAGGCCGTTTTTGCAGCGCTTGATCGCGCAGATAAGCCCTACCATGCGGATGCTGGAATAGCATTGCAGTTTGAATCATTAAAACAGAAAATCAAAGTTCAAGAATCAGCAATGCAGGCATTCGAAGCAAAGATGCCTGGTAGAAAAGAACTCGCAGAAATTGATTCTCGCATTGCTCAACTGCAAAAAGCATCTGTTGGAAAGAACCCTGCGTTTGGCTATCACAGTGGGATTAGCCCCAAGCAGTCAGAATTAAAGTGGATTCAGATCGAACTTCCCCAACCGCAGATCATTGATAAGGTTGTGTTGCATGCCTGTCATGATGAGTTCAACAACATTGGTGCGGGTTTTGGTTTTCCTGTTCGCTATCAGGTGCAGATTAGTGATGAAGCAACATTTAAAGCCCCTGAAATCTTGAGTCTAAAAACCAGTGAGCAAGATCAACTTAATCCTGGATTGATACCCGTACCTATTAATATGGGGATGAAAAAAGCAAAGTATATTAGAGTAGTTGCTACTAAACTCGCACCCAGACAAAACGACTATATTCTTGCGCTTGCTGAAGTAGAGGTGCTTGATGCCAAGGGTAAAAATCTTGCCCTAAACGCCCCAGTTACCAGTCTTGATTCTACCGAAGCCCCCATTCGTTGGACTAAAAAGAACCTCACTGATGGTATTTGGTTTCAAGGTGCTGATACTAGCAATAAAGAAACTGCAGCACTGCAAGAGCAAAAGAATAAGTTGCTTGCAACTCTTGTACCTGAAGCCGACAGGCTGGCACTTCAAAATATGAAATCTCAAGTTTCTGAATTGAAGGCACAGCTTGCAAAAATGCCCCAGCCTAAAATGGTTTTCGCTGGAACGGTTCATACAGGAAGTGGCGCTTTTTCTGGTACGGGCGCAACGGGGGGCAAGCCTCGAACCATTCATTTACTACAGCGAGGCAATATCGAAAAACCGCTCGATGTTGTTTCCCCCAGGGCTATCACTGCCCTCCCCCATTCTCCGGGAATGTTTTCAATTCCAGAAAATGAACCCGAAGGTTTGCGCAGAGTTGCTCTTGCCAACTGGATTACTCATGATGCAAATCCGCTTGTTTGGAGATCTATTGTGAACAGGGTTTGGCGCTGGCATTTTGGCAGAGGCATTGTGGATACCCCCAATGATTTCGGAAAGATGGGCAAAGAACCTTCACACCCTGAACTTCTTGATTGGCTTGCAACCGACTTCCGTGATAATGGTCAATCCCTTAAACGCCTGCATCGATTGATTTTAACCAGCGCAACTTATCAGCAATCTTCCGCCATTAAATCTGATAGCGCTGCCAAGGATTCCGACAATGTTTATTACTGGCGGATGAATCGTAAGAAGCTCGAGGCTGAAGCTATTCGCGATTCTGTCTTGAAGGTTTCGGGCAAACTTGATGAAGCGATGTTTGGGCCCAGCTTCCAAGATTTTGTTATCGAAAAACCGGCGCACTCGCCACATTATCAATATCACCTTCATAATCCTGAAGACCCCAAATCATTCCGCAGAGCCGTTTATCGCTTTCTCGTTCGCTCTCAGCAACAGCCCTTCATGACTACGCTTGATTGCGCAGATCCATCTTTATTAGTGGATAAACGCAATGAAAGCCTTTCCGCATTGCAGGCCCTTGTGCTCTTGAATAATGGTTTCATGCTGGTGCAATCCAAAGAGTTTGCAAAAAGATTAGAGCGAGATTTCCCCAAACCGCAACAAGTTGAAAATGCTTTTCTGATTGCTCTTGGGCGCAAACCCACCCAATCTGAACTTGAATCATTGACTGCCTTGGCAACTCAGTATTCGCTCGCAGATTTAGCCCGTGTGCTTTTCAATCTCAATGAGTTTTCCTTCGTCGATTAAACCGGATGCCCTATGAACTTCAATAATAATAACCCAAACCTGTATAATCCCGGCATGAACAGACGCGAGATGCTTTGGAATACCGGCGGCGGCTTGGGCGGTATTGCTCTTGCTAGCTTGCTCGGAAATCAATCTGCATTTGGTGATTCGCTTAATGAAGGAGGCGTTGGTGGCCTTCAGGGGCTTCCTCATAACCCGCCCAAGGCCAAGCGGGTCATTCAGCTTTTCATGGCGGGCGCTGCTAGCCATGTTGATCTTTTCGATTTCAAACCAGAACTTGTTAAACAGCATGGTAAGAGCTCCGACTTCGGTGAGAAAGTCGAAGCGTTTCAAAACGGGCTCGGCCCCTGGCTTAAACCTATTTGGGATTTCAAACCCTATGGCAAATCCGGGAAGATGCTTAGCGATACTGTCTCGCCTTTGGGCGATGTAGTTGATGATATTGCCTTTGTTCACAACATGGTTGGTAAGACTGGCATTCATAGCCAGTCTACTTATCTGCAAGCCACGGGTTTTCAGAACCCAGGCTTTCCTGGTATGGGCTGCTGGGTCAGTTATGGCCTAGGTAGCATGAATCAAAACCTTCCCACCTTTGTGGTGCTTCCTGATCATCGTGGTTTTGCAAGCAACGGCCCTAAAAATTGGGATAGTGCTTTTCTTCCTTCGCAACATCAAGGAACCATTCTTAAACCCTATCGAAGATCTTTTCCCTGCGCCCCAAGGCAACTTTATTTCCAAGGCCAGCTCTAACGCTTCTTTTGATATTCTTGGTAAACTCAACCGCGAACATTTGCAATCCAGGGAAGGCGATAGCAGGCTTAATGCCCGCATTCAAAGTTATGAGCTTGCTGCGAGAATGCAGCTTGCAGCACCCGAAGCCATGGATATTTCGAAAGAGCCCGCTTACATTCGCAAGCTTTATGGCCTTGATCATAATGTTCAAACCTTCGATAAGGAAATCAATGCCATCGAAGAGATCGATCACTTCTCGCGCAAGTGCTTGGTAGCTCGAAGATTGTTGGAGCGGGGCGTGCGCTTTGTGCAAATCTGGTCGGGTTGCGATAACGGTTTTCCTAGACGCAATTGGGATAGCCATGAAGATGTCGAACGCGATCATGGCCCACTTGCAATGGGCATGGCTAGGGGCTCTGCTGCACTTATACTTGATCTAAAACAACGCGGCCTGCTTGATGATACTATCATTCTTTGGACCACGGAATTTGGGAGAATGCCTTCTTCTCAAGGGGGCAAAGGCCGCGATCATAATCCCTATTGCTTCACCAATTGGCTTGCGGGCGGCGGTATCAAGGGCGGTGTATCTTATGGCCCTAGTGATGATTTTGGGTACAAACCCCAGGATAGAAAAAATCCTACTCAGGTATATGATATCCATGCAACTATTTTGCATTTGCTTGGTATCGATCATACTTTGCTTACTGTTAGGAATAATGGCATCGATCGCAGATTGACCGATGTTCACGGGCATGTGATCGAAAACATTCTCGCTTGATGTATCTAATACTTCTGAAAGGCCTCTGTTCATGGACCCGTTACAAAAAGTGATTTCCATTGTTCCTACTGCCAAAGTTTTATCCCTCATGGATGAGTTTCGAGAATTCGCATTTAAAGGAAACTTTATTAATGTCGCTATTGGCGTGGTCATTGGGGGCGCATTCAGCAAAGTGGTTGAAGCTTTGGTGAAAAGCATTCTTATGCCCTTTGTCAGTTTGTTCACCCCGGTAGAAAAAGGTTACGCAGGTTGGACTTTTGTTTTCAATGGCGTTGAAATTCCATATGGTGTATTTCTGGGCGAAGTCATTAACTTCCTTATCGTTGCTGCTGCGATGTTTTTCTTTATCGTAAAATTTCTTGGATGGATGATGAATGTAAAAAAAGAAGAGCCTTCGATTGTGCTGACCAAACAAGAAGAACTCCTCATCGAGATCCGCGACTTGTTGAAAGCCAAAGCATCCTAATATTCTTATAGTTTAATCGAGGCATTCCCATGCGAAATATATTGCTATCTCTGCTTGTACCTTGTCTGTTAAGTCATCCTGTATTTGCTGCAGATGAACCAATTGATGTTGTCATTTATGGCGGAACCTCCGCAGGGGTCAGCGCTGCTATCCAAGCTTCCCGCATGGGAAAAACATCCATCATCGTCGAACCCTCCAAGTATTTGGGAGGCTTAACCACTGGCGGTTTGGGAGCTACCGATACCGGCAGCAAAGCGGTCATCGGCGGCATCTCCCGTGAATTTTATCAACGACTTCGCAAACATTACGATAAGCCAGAAAGCTGGAACCTCGAAAAACGTGATTCCTTTAAAGGCTATCGCAAAGATGAAGATGCAATCTGGGCTTTCGAACCGAAAGTTGCCCATAAAGTTCTTCACGAAATGCTTGATGAACACAAAATCAAGTTCGTTCTAAATGAAAGACTCGATCGCATTAGCCCTACTGCGGTTGTAAAAAAAGGCACTGCTATCCAATCCATCAAAATGGAATCAGGCAAAACCTTTACAGGCAAAATGTTTCTCGATGCCACCTATGAAGGCGACCTT
>Ga0255088_1000747_pt1 | contig 13802 bp, 10 predicted proteins | sample Colum_Miss_RepB__2_FD_188587 | JGI IMG/M metagenome (GOLD analysis project Ga0255088, IMG submission 188587) | Freshwater microbial communities from Columbia River, Oregon, United States - Colum_Miss_RepB_8d | ecosystem: Environmental > Aquatic > Freshwater > River | place: USA: Oregon...
GTTACATCGAGGTCTTGCGTCATTACCGTGGCATCGTCGGCATTCGCCAAGCGCTCAAAGCGCGTTGGCTGGCACAGCTTCCCCAAGTTTTCATGGGGGTCGATGCGCCCGACTTCAATTTATCACTGGCTCAGTCCCTGCGCGAGTCGGGGGTGCCCACGATGCAGTTGGTGTGCCCGTCCATCTGGGCCTGGCGCCCTGAGCGGGTGAGCACGCTACGTCGCAGCGTGGACCATGTTTTGTGTCTGTTCCCCTTCGAGCCCGAGTTGTTAAGACAGCATGGCATAGCTGCCACGTACGTGGGTCACCCGCTGGCGCAGGCCATTGCGATGAAACCGGATCGCTTGGCGGCGCGGGTCCATCTGGGACTGCCCGCCGATGCGCACGTGGTGGCCTTGCTGCCGGGTAGCCGTGCGTCAGAAATTCAATACCTGGCCGAGCGGTTCGTGCGCACGGCACTCCTGCTCGCCAAGCGTCATCCCGATCTGCATTTTTTGCTGCCGGCCGTCCCCTCACTCAAGCCTAGGCTGGATGCCTTGGTGCAGCAACTGCGGGCAACCGAGTGGGTACGTGTGCTGTCGGGTCAGTCACATGCTGCCTTGGCGGCCTGCGATGTCACGCTGGTGGCCAGTGGCACAGCCACGTTGGAGGCGGCCTTGTTCAAGCGCCCCATGGTGATTGCTTACAACATGCACTGGTTGAGTTGGCAGTTGATGCGGCGCCAACGCTTGCAGCCCTGGGTGGGCTTGCCCAACATCTTGCTGCAAGACAGGGCAGTGCCCGAGTTGCTGCAAGAGCAGGCCACTCCTGAGGCCATGGCGCAGGCCCTGGAGCACTGGCTGAACTCGCCAGATCAGGTGTTGGACTTGCAACAGCGGTTTGAGCAACTGCATCTCACGCTCACGCGTGATACCCCTACCTTGGTCACCCATGCGATCCAGGAAATTCTTGAACGCTGAACAAGCCTCACTCGCTTGGGACCTACCAGGCCTGGTGGCCGGGGTGGATGAGGCCGGCCGGGGTCCACTGGCCGGGCCCGTGGTGGCCGCAGCGGTCATTCTGGATGATCTGCGTCCCATCAAGGGACTGACCGACTCCAAGAAACTCACGGCCCGCACACGAGACCGCCTGTATGACGAGATTCGCGCGTACGCCCTGTGCTGCAGCATTGGGGAGGCCTCGGTCGAGGAGATCGATCGCCTGAACATCCTGCAAGCCACGCTACTGGCCATGCAACGCGCCGTCGCCGGACTGCGTCTCAAGCCGGTGAAGGTGCTGGTGGACGGCAACCGCCTTCCCGTGCTCGATGTGATGGCTGAGGCCATCGTGCAAGGGGACGCCAAAGTCCAGGCGATTTCGGCTGCCTCCATCCTGGCCAAGGTGCACCGAGACCGTTGGTGCGAAGCAATCGATGCGCAATACCCGCACTATGGCTTTGCCGCGCACAAGGGATACGGCACGGCACTTCACATGCAGGCCCTGCGCGAGCACGGGCCCACGCCCTGGCATCGTCGGAGTTTTTCGCCTGTGGCAATGGCCATCGCTGAGGGTCGCCAGTGGGGTGCAGCAGCCCGCCCGGGTCTTCCCAGCGACCCTGCAACAGGGGAGTGGACATGAGTTCTCTTGACCAGTTGCTGTGTGAGGTGTTGGCATGACCCGACCGCCCATCACGCCAACTCGTATCACCTCGCGCGACAACCCGCGCTTCAAGACCTTGCGTCAACTCGCGGGGGACAACACCGCTTATCGCAAGCTGGGGCAGGTGTGGCTGGAGGGCGAGCATTTGTGCCAGGCGGCTCTCGCCCGGGGCGTGAGTCTGCAGTCCTGGGTGTTTTCAGAATCGGGTTGGTCACAGCGGTCTTCCGCCATGATTGCGCTGGAGGGCGAGGTGTGGGTGCTGCCCGATGCCTTGTTTGCCAGTCTGAGTGAATTGCCATCCCCCGGTGGGGTGGCTGGCGTCATGCCCCTGCAAGATCGTCCCTCGCTACAGGCCCAGGCCCACACGCTGGTGCTGGACCGGGTGCAGGACGCGGGCAATGTGGGATCCATGTTGCGTAGCGCTGCGGCCATGGGCGTGACCCAGGTCTTGGCCTTCAAGGGGACGGCGGCCTTTTGGTCGCCCAAGGTGGTGCGCTCAGGGATGGGGGCCCACTTCGCCTTGAGCCTCATCGAGGGCCTGGACGTGGAGGATTTGGCCCCGCTTCAGGTCCCCCTGGTGGTGACCTTGCCGCACCAGGGACCCTGGTTGCACGAACTCTCGTCATCCCAAGGCTTGCCGTACCCCTGTGCCTGGGTGTTGGGTCATGAAGGGCAAGGGGTTCAACCCGCCTTGATCGAGCGCTCGTCCCTGTCCGTGCGCATCCCCCAGCCGGGTGGAGAGGAGTCGCTGAATGTGGCTGCTGCTGCGGCCATTTGCCTTTACGCCAGCGCCACCTCACGCCGAGATTAGTCTGCGCGGCTGCGGCTATAATGAGGGGCTTTCCAGCATCCAACCGCACGCCTACAGCTCGACCTCAAGCCTACTCCCACACACAAGCAGCCAAGCGAGTATCACTTCTTGCGCGCGCTGGGGCGTCACCGAACCTTTACGGAGAACCCAGTGCTTTTGTCTCTTCAGGGAACATTCCCCACCGCCCTCCTGGCGCTGGCAGACGGCACGGTCTTTATCGGCAACTCGATCGGAGCTCCCGGCTCCACCTTCGGCGAAGTGGTGTTCAACACCTCCCTCGTCGGTTACCAGGAAATCCTCACCGACCCCAGTTACTGCCAGCAGATCGTCACCCTGACGTATCCGCACATTGGCAACTATGGCGTCAACACCGAGGACATCGAAGCTGATCAGGTCCATGCTGCCGGCCTCATCATCAAGGACTTGCCCCTGCGCGCGTCCAACTTCCGCTCGCAACAATCCCTGAGCGAGTATCTGCGTGCGAGCAAAACGGTGGCTATTGCCAACCTGGATACCCGCAAACTCACGCGCTTGTTGCGCACCCAGGGCGCCCAAAACGGGGCCATCGTGGCACTGGCGGACGGCCAACAGCCCACCCAGGCGGTGATTGACCAAGCCGTGGCGGCAGCACGCTCAGCCCCCCACATGGCTGGACTGGACCTCGCGCAAAAGGTGTCGGCAACCCAGGCCTACGACTGGACCCAGACCGAGTGGAAACTCGGCGAAGGCTACGGCACCCTGCAGTCGCCCCGCTTCGAGGTGGTGGCGTATGACTTCGGGGTGAAGAAAAACATTCTGCGCATGCTGGCCGAGCGCGGCTGCCATGTGCACGTCGTGCCTGCCAAGACCCCTGCTGCCGCCGTCCTGGCCCGCAAGCCCCATGGCGTCTTCCTGTCCAACGGCCCTGGCGATCCCGAGCCTTGTGACTACGCCATTGCTGCGGCGCGCGAACTGATCGACAGCGGACTGCCAACGTTTGGCATCTGCCTGGGGCACCAGATCATGGCCCTGGCCAGCGGCGCCAAGACGTTCAAGATGAAATTTGGTCACCATGGTGCCAACCACCCGGTCAAGGACCTGGACAATGGCCGTGTCTCGATTACCAGCCAGAACCACGGTTTTGCGGTGGACCAGACCTCGCTGCCCGCCAACCTGCGCGCCACCCACGTGTCGCTCTTTGACGGCACCATCCAGGGCCTGGTCCGTACCGATCGACCCGCCTTCTGCTTCCAGGGGCACCCCGAAGCTTCACCCGGCCCCCATGACATCGCCTATCTGTTCGACCGCTTTGTGGCGCTGATGGAGAAACACTGACATGCCCAAGCGCACAGACATCAAGAGCATTCTCATCATCGGCGCTGGCCCGATCATCATCGGCCAGGCCTGCGAGTTCGATTACTCGGGCGTACAGGCCTGCAAGGCGCTGCGCGAAGAGGGTTACAAGGTCATCCTGATCAACAGCAACCCCGCCACGATCATGACCGACCCGGCCACGGCCGACGTGACCTACATCGAGCCCATCACCTGGCAGACGGTCGAAAAGATCATCGCCAAGGAGCGACCTGACGCCATCCTGCCCACCATGGGGGGGCAGACGGCGCTCAACTGCGCGCTCGATTTGTGGCGCCACGGTGTGCTCAACAAGTACAAGGTGGAACTGATCGGTGCCACGCCCGAGGCCATCGACAAGGCCGAGGACCGCCAAAAATTCAAGGAAGCCATGACCCGCATTGGGCTGGGTTCTGCGCGCTCCGGCATCGCCCACAGCCTGGACGAGGCCTGGGCGGTACAAAAGACTGTGGGGTTTCCGGTGGTGATTCGACCCAGCTTCACGCTGGGCGGCACGGGCGGCGGTATTGCCTACAACCCGGAAGAGTTCGAGACGATCTGCAAGCGCGGCCTGGAAGCTTCGCCCACCAACGAACTGCTGATTGAAGAGTCCCTGGTCGGGTGGAAAGAGTTTGAGATGGAAGTGGTGCGCGACAAAGCGGACAACTGCATCATCGTCTGCTCCATCGAAAACCTCGACCCCATGGGCGTGCACACGGGCGACTCCATCACCGTGGCCCCGGCGCAAACGCTGACCGACAAGGAGTACCAGATCATGCGCAACGCATCGCTGGCGGTGCTGCGTGAAATCGGGGTGGACACCGGTGGCTCCAACGTGCAGTTCTCGATCAACCCCGTGGATGGGCGCATGATCGTGATCGAGATGAACCCTCGCGTGTCGCGTTCTTCTGCGTTGGCCTCCAAAGCCACGGGTTTCCCCATTGCCAAGGTAGCCGCCAAACTCGCCGTGGGCTACACCCTGGACGAGTTGCGCAACGACATCACCGGGGGCGCAACGCCGGCGAGCTTCGAGCCCAGCATTGACTACGTGGTCACCAAGATTCCGCGGTTTGCGTTTGAAAAATTCCCGGCCGCCGACAGCCGACTGACCACCCAGATGAAATCGGTGGGCGAGGTGATGGCCATGGGCCGTACCTTCCAGGAGTCGTTCCAGAAAGCCCTGCGCGGCCTGGAAGTGGGCGTGGACGGCATGAACGAAAAAACCCAGGACCGCGAAGTGCTCGAAAAAGAGCTGGGCGAACCCGGCCCCGAGCGCATCTGGTATGTGGGCGATGCCTTTGCCCAAGGCATGAGCGTGGAAGAGGTGTTTGACCTCACCAAGATCGATCCCTGGTTCCTGGTGCAGATTGAAGAGATCGTGCGCATCGAACTCGAGCTGGAAAAAGCCAGCCTCGAGGCCATCACTGCTGACGAACTCCGACAGCTCAAGAAGAAGGGCTTTTCAGATCGCCGCCTGGCCAAGTTGCTGAAGACCACCGAGAAGGCCGTGCGCGAACAGCGTCGCGCGCTCAAGGTGCGTCCGGTCTACAAACGCGTGGATACCTGTGCGGCCGAGTTCTCCACCGATACCGCCTACATGTACTCCACCTACGACGAGGAGTGCGAGGCCGAGCCGACCAACCGCAAGAAGATCATGGTGCTGGGTGGCGGACCAAACCGCATCGGCCAGGGCATCGAGTTTGACTACTGCTGTGTGCACGCAGCCCTGGCCATGCGGGAGGACGGCTATGAGACCATCATGGTCAACTGCAACCCTGAGACCGTGTCCACCGACTACGACACCAGCGACCGCCTGTACTTCGAACCGCTCACTCTCGAAGACGTTCTGGAAATCGTCGACAAGGAAAAGCCTGCTGGCGTCATCGTGCAATACGGCGGCCAGACCCCGTTGAAGCTGGCTCTCGGGCTGCATGCTGAGGGCGTGCCCATCATCGGGACCAGCCCTGACATGATCGATGCGGCCGAAGACCGTGAGCGTTTCCAGAAACTGCTGCACGAGTTGGGTCTGCGCCAACCGCCCAACGCCACCGCCCGTACCGAGACCGAGGCGCTGGAAAAAGCTGCAGCGCTGGGGTATCCGTTGGTGGTGCGTCCGAGCTATGTGTTGGGTGGCCGTGCGATGGAAATCGTGCACGAGCAACGCGACCTCGAGCGCTACATGCGCGAGGCCGTCAAGGTGAGCAACGATTCTCCCGTGTTGCTCGACCGGTTCCTCAACGACGCCATTGAGTGTGATGTGGACTGCCTGAGTGATGGTCAGGTGACTTTCATCGGCGGTGTGATGGAGCATATCGAGCAAGCCGGTGTGCACAGCGGCGATTCGGCATGTTCATTGCCGCCGTACTCGCTGTCGGCTGAAACGATTGCCGAACTCAAGCGCCAAACGGCTGCCATGGCCAAGGCCTTGCAGGTGGTAGGACTGATGAACGTCCAGTTCGCCATCCAGAAGCAGAATGGCGACGATGTGATCTACGTGCTGGAAGTCAACCCGCGCGCTTCGCGCACGGTACCGTATGTGTCCAAGGCCACGGGCATTCCCCTGGCCAAGGTGGCGGCGCGTTGCATGGCCGGCCAGTCGCTGGCCTCGCAAGGGGTGACCCAGGAGGTCACACCGCCGTACTTCAGCGTCAAGGAAGCGGTGTTCCCCTTCGTCAAGTTCCCGGGCGTGGACACCATCCTCGGCCCTGAGATGAAGTCCACCGGCGAGGTCATGGGTGTGGGCAAGACCTTTGGCGAAGCTTTCGTCAAAAGCCAACTCGGTGCGGGTACCAAGCTGCCGCGCCCAACGGATGCGGTGCGCAAGGTGTTCCTGACGGTCAAGAACAATGACAAGCCGCGCGCTGTTGTGGTGGCTCGACAGCTCGTGGCTCTGGGCTTTGAGCTTGTGGCCACCAAGGGCACGGCCGCTGCCATTAGCGAGGCGGGCATTACGGTGCAGGCGGTCAACAAGGTGACCGAAGGTCGCCCCCACGTGGTGGATATGATCAAAAACGGCGAAATCGCCTTGGTCATCAACACTGTCGAAGAGCGCCGCAACGCCATTGCCGATTCGCGCCAGATCCGCACCTCAGCGCTGCTGGCCCGGGTGACCACCTTCACCACCATCGCTGGGGCCGAGGCCGCAGTGGAGGGGATGAAATACCTGGACCAACTGGACGTATATTCGGTGCAATCGCTGCATGCGCAGCTGGCAACGGTTTAAGGCTTTTATCAGAGACAACCCATGGCTACCTTACCCATCACGCTTCGCGGCGCCGAAAAACTCAAGGAAGAACTGCACCGACTCAAAACTATTGAGCGGCCCGCGGTCATCAACGCCATTGCCGAGGCTCGTGCCCAGGGCGATTTGAGCGAAAACGCTGAATACGATGCGGCCAAAGACCGTCAAGGGTTTATCGAAGGTCGGATTCAGGAAATCGAGAGCAAGTTGTCGATGGCTCAGGTGATTGACCCGTCATCGGTGAATGCGGGCGGCAAGGTGGTGTTTGGCGCTACCGTGGAGCTGGAAGACGAGGCCACAGGGGATGCGGTGACCTATCAGATCGTGGGTGAGGATGAGGCGGATCTGAAGTTGGGGCTGATCAATGTGAGCAGTCCGATTGCTCGGGCCTTGATTGGGAAGGAAGAGGGCGATGTGGCAGAGGTGCAGGCGCCGGGCGGGGTGAGAAGGTATGAGATTGTGGCGGTGGTGTATCGCTGAGCGCGGTGGGCGATGAAGGGATTAGATAGTACTTCTCGTCAACTCTTGGGTTATGCCCGTCAGGAGTGGCGGATGCTGTCCCTGGCTTTGGTTCTTTTCATCTTAGGTGGTGCAGTAGAACCTACGATACCCGCTTTGTTTAAAAAGCTTATCGACTCTGGATTTAAAGGTGGATTGGACTACCCTCTTTGGTTGGTACCCCTTGTCATCATTGGCTTATTTTTATTGCGAGGGGGCTTAAATTACTGTGGAACTTATATAGTTCAGTCCGCGTTGAGTCGGATTGTGCTGGGTTTTCGTCTCCGCCTTATGAGCTCCTTGCTTAGAGCAAAGTCAGATCTATTTATGCGTCTCACACCGGGACAAATGGTGAACAAGGTGATCCATGATCCCAATGGTGCATCACAAATGTTGGGAAGTACCCTCATTAATTTAATCAAGGATGCAACTATTCTTTTGTGCTTAGTTGTGTATTTGCTTTATTTAAACTGGCACCTTACATTAATTGCATTCATCAGCATGCCGTTATTGGGTTTAGCTGTGCGTTATGCGCAAAGGAGATTGGATCGCGTTGGACAGGCCTATTACGAATCACAACAACGTTTAACGGACATTGTGGATGACAATGCCCGGGCCTGGCGCGTTGTTCGAACCTTTGATGCGACAGAGTTTGAACGCCATCGTTTCAAGGCAGAGGCTGAAACTTTGCGAAGGCTATTCAGAAAGCAGATGGCAACAGGTGCACTCGTCACGCCGATCACTCAACTAGTAGCCGCATTAGGAGTGTCCATCATTGTGACTCTAGCCTTATACCAGGCAAGTCAGGGCGCGAGCACTGTGGGTGAATTCGTGTCATTCATCATGGCGTTACTGATGACGATTTCCCCCATGCGTCATTTATCCGATGTGTTTCAACCCGTGTCTGGTGCATTGATATCAGCAAGAGGTGCATTTGAATTGCTCACGTACCCGCCAGAGGAGGATAATGGTACGCTTGAAATACCTGTTAGCTATGGAGATATATATTTTCAGCAAGTGACGGTCCGATTTTCGGATAGTCATGAACCTGCATTAGATTGTTTCAATCTTCATATTCCAGCTGGACAAACTGTTGCGTTAGTAGGTGCCTCCGGCGCTGGGAAAACAACCGTCATCAATAGTTTGCTGCGCTTTGTCTCGCTTCACTCAGGTTCAATTCAGTTAGACGGCGTACCCATCTCTGATTTGCGATTGTCTAGCTTACGACGGCATTTTGCAGTCGTCTCTCAAGACATTGTCCTTTTTGATGGAAGTTTTGCGCAGAACGTTGCCTATGCCAGTTCAGGTGGTGTTGATCGAGCCAAGGTGCAGTACTGCTTGCAAGCAGCTAATCTTTGGGGGCACGTTAGTGCCTTGCCGCAAGGGATGGACAGCCCTGTAGGCGTTAATGGCAGCATGCTTTCCGGAGGGCAGCGCCAGAGGTTGGCCATTGCGCGAGCGCTCTATCGAAACGCGACTATCTGGATTTTCGATGAAGCAACCTCTGCGCTGGATTCTGAATCTGAAATTATTATTCAAAAATCAATCGAGTCACTGCGCCACAGTAAAACAATCATCATCATTGCACATAGACTCAGCACCATTCGACATGCGGATTTGATTTGCGTGATGTCCGAAGGCTCAATCATAGAGCAAGGTTCTCATGAAGAACTAATCGCCCGGCATGGTAAGTACGCCGATATGGTTAGTTTGCAAACCGGTTAATCCAACAGGTTGATCTCAATAATGCAATCAATTCAAACCTTAGTAATTTCCCTAAAAGACTCATTGGTTCGTCAACAAACGGTCTCAAGAGAGTTGGCAAAGACAAGATTGCATTGGAAATTTCTAGACGCCGTTGATGGACGGAAACTTGATTTACGTACAGTACCTTACAACTCTAAAAAGGTGAAGCGTCTTTTGGGCTTTGAGTTGATGCCGAGTGAAATTGGTTGTTATCTTTCGCATATGAAAGCGTGGCAGTCATGTGTTAACACTCAAACCATAACCTTAATATTTGAAGATGACTTTGTTATAAATGACAATCTTGATGAGTTATTGGAGACGACGTTTCTTCAAGTTCCAAACTGGGACATTATTCGTCTTCAGGGGTTAAGTGAGTGTGACGATAATCTATTACAGAAAATTGGATCCTATCGTTTAGCAAGAAACACAAGTGATCCCTTGGGGTCGACTGCATATATTGTGCGGCCAACTGCAGCACTCCAATTGCTATTGCATTCCTCGGAAATTTTTGAGCCGGTTGATCATTTCCTTGAGCACGTGGAAAAGCACGGATTAATTGTGTCTGCCATCAAACCATATCCAATCACCGTCGTGGATATGACCAGGGAGACCACAACAATTACTGATAGGCCAGAGCGAAAATCGATCCGTGGTATTCAAAAGAAAATCAGATCTATCGCGAGAGCATGGGATCGCATCTCATCTAATAATCCCTACTTTCCGAAGTAAGTCAAGTAAATCTATTTTACGTGGTTGCTTTTTTGAGAATTTCCTTGATAAAGTTTATTATCGGCTCAAGCGTGGGCATTTTGTGCAGAAGCGGTTGAGAAGAAAATTTATCTAGGGCGTATTTAGATGTCAAGATTGCACCAAGCTCTTCGAAGCGATTGCTCATCATTGGGGCGAGGTTAATAAATGCCAATGGATTAAAGTCGATGCTGACATTAGCGTCCGTCCAAGTCAAAGGCAAACAGTCTCCCATAAAAGCTTCAGGTATTTTCTCAGTGTAATAACCAGGATACATGCTATTTTCCGGGCATAGATTGAATCCAAAGTTGTTCATTATTTCTCTCTTCATAAATCCACTTACGTTATGATCTTTAATTGAGTGATCAAAGAAAGGACCATACCCAACAGCAGGAATGACTTTAGAAACCGCCTTAAAAAGGGTTGAACGTGGTTCATTTAGATGACTGGCAAATAATACGGCAGATTTGGATTTTATTTGGAACCTGTTGCCCAGAGGCGCCATTAGTCTACTTAGTTCTATGGGATGTCCATACCGAGGGTTTTTAATTCCATAAACACCTTCATGATCCCAGTTTACAAGCTCCATCCAATAAGGTAACCGCTGATGGTTAGGAGTATCAACTGCCAGATCGAAGCTCAAACTAAAATCGGCGGGGAAAGTGTTGTACCTAACATTTTCATTCGTGTGGAACAATGATATTTGATCAGAGAATTTCTTAATTTCGAACTCTGGGTTTGGAAAGAATTTTCTTATTGGTTTTGGAATCCATCTATTCTTTTTAATTTTTTTCAGAAAAGGCCCGAAAATTATCAGGTCTGATTGATTTGTGGATGTCCATGAGATTGAGTAGCCTAAGCTTTTTATGATACATGGTACTAGTGACTGATGATAATCACTAGCAACTCCTACGGTTGAGATTCGAATATGATTGAGCATAGATGAATTTAATCTATTAAAAACTACTCTGTTTAAGAATTACTCTGTCTAATAATTACGTATTGCGAGGGAATAACTTTCTCTTTATTCGATACAGTAATCGCGCCTCCCTGGGCGCTTTCGAGCGAGTATGTTCTATGATTTGTTCATAATCTGAATTGACATACTCCTGTATTCGTGAGTTTCCCCACTGCGAGGGGTCTCTAAAAGCGGATAATCCATATTTTTTTGACAAAAGACTGAATACTGACTGGTCATGTCGATGATCTTTGAAATCATCGTAGTTAGGCACGCCAGAAATATTTTCAACATCTGTCAATATGTTTTCATTTTCGCAATAATTTATATATTGATTGATGAAGTCGATACTATATAAACTTTTTCTTACTACGATGAATGAAGCCAGTCTTTGCCGACTCTGTTCAAATCCCTGATTATCGCAATCCATTAAAATAAAGGCATCACGCTTAGTCCATGAACTTTCTGGCCACTCTAATTCAAAAGGAATTATGTCTTGTTGAAATTTTAATGGCAACTGAGTTAGTGGTCGTGCTGATTTTTTGAAAAATGCTCCAGAATCAGAGTAAATTAATATATCGCCGAAATTAATATTTTCAAGACAACGGCGTATGATGTACGGTTTCCATAACCAATAACCTCCTCCTCGAGGTTGACTAAGTATCGAGACATTCTTCTTATAGAAGCCTGCATCAATGTATTTTGGATTACATTCGAAAACATGATCAAAGCAACCTACTGATAGTGCTGTTTTCGTGTTGTATTGCTGTGCAGCTTGGAATTTTTCGTCAGAGTAATTTACAAGATAATTCATTATTTTTTTACGAAAATATTATTGTGTCCAACGCCACCTAGTAGTTGTAATTCTTTCTGGGCAATTTCTTTTGCGACTCGAGAGGGACCTGGGTGACCAGCGAATGAACCCGGGCCGGCGGCGTACTCAAAGTAAAGGCTTGAGTCATCCATGACAATCAATCCGCCTTGAGCTAAATTTTGGACACTAAGGGCCCAATCTTCGCATACTATTTCATATTCATGACTTCCGTCTATATATATCAAATCCCAGTTCGTTTGAGAAATAAATGTTTTTGCAACTTGACTATTTGAATATTCTTTGCAAAATTCAGGATAATCCAATCCGAAAACATCGTGATTTTTTTTCACATCATCTAGATAATCTAGCTGTTCGAGATAGTTGCTAACAGAATCTCCCGCTGATGAAAAGGGAGAAACTCCGGCAATTCTCGCTTTGTAACCTAATTGGTTGGCTAATATTTTCCATAGTGTTAAGCTTTGGCCGCGGTAGACTCCAATTTCTAAACAGTTGACTGGTTTGAATTCATTGAAAATTCGATACCACATACTGTGAAATGCATCCTCGCCGAAGCCTCGTTGATTCTCGGAAAAATATTTCCTGTGCTTGACTAATTCCCATGGTAATTTTTTTTCATAGAAATCCACCATTTCTTTATAAATAGAATTTCGATTTGTTGAATTGGCCAGAATATCTGTGATTGTTTCGCTTGCATTTTTATTTAAAAAATTTGTTAGCAGGCGCTTTAAAAATAATTTCTTTGTCATTTTTTCTTTGATTGAATTGGGTTGCTCTAGTAAAAATGAGCCGGTCGTGATAGTGGTGTTAACTGATTGACTACTTCTAATAGCCACGTTTAGTTAGCATTTCAAATTCTCCCCAAAATTCTACGAAATCTTCTTCCAACTCTAGATGTCCAACTCCCCCCCTCAGAAGGCCAATCCATATCCCGCTCCCAAGCAGACTGATAAATCACGCCAGCATACATCTGCGCAATCATGTCCTGTGTTACCCCGCGTCGACGGTCCTCGTCCAGTTGCCAAGCGTAGTGGTACACCTTGAATAATGCCTGACATGGCCTCAGTGCCACTGCTTGATACGACAGCAGCGCCTCCCCATACCAACGAGACTCGATCGGGGCCAATTCAATAGCATCCGCAAAGCTCATGCCTCGCGGTTTCAGGAATCGTTCATCGAGACTTTGCCAAACAGCATGATGCCAGACCAAAGGAAATGGTCCAAAGCTATAGCGCCTCCCTAGGCGACCAAAAATTGCCTGCACTTGATCTGCTTCGCGCACGAAGTTTGTTACCACGCGTTTACGACCCTGGCGCAAAGCTTCTTCAAGCAAATCATGCGCCTCGTCTAACATGGTGTAGGGCGTATCGTCAGCAGTCATGAAGTCTGAGCGACCAAATGCGCGTATGAAAATAGCGTCCGAATCCAGGCATAGATAGGAGTCAGACAAACCCAGCCGCCAAAATTCGGACTTCACGATTTGTTGGGATAGGCTGCCGGGTAGTTGGCTGACCTGAGTTGTATCGATACGCGGTGAGGAACGCAAGATGTCTACATCCGAGATCAGATGAACTTCGTGACCCACCAGATGCTCTTTGAACAAAGCCAGGTCAGCTTCTGGCACGGATACATAAAAAGGCAACGCTTCGGTATTGAACTGTCGAACTGACTCTGCAAGCCGGACCAACCGCCGCAGGTCAGTGCTGTAACTTTTGCAATAGAGCGCAAGGGATGTCATGGTGGATTCGCTCCAATTGTGCCAGCCCAGCTCATCAGTTGTGATGTCGACGCCTGGGTCGTGTACGGACTCACCTGCCCCGAATCCGCTAACCCTCTCTCACGCCATTGCCCCCACAAATCCTTCAAATGCCGCACCATCTCCGGCGCCGCCAACTCACTCCCTCCGTCACGCAAAGAACTCTGCGCCACCCAATGCCCTTGCCCACGCAAAATCTCCGCCATCTGCGGGTTGTCATGCAACGTGGCCAGTATCGGGCGCTGC
>Ga0255088_1000749_pt1 | contig 13756 bp, 10 predicted proteins | sample Colum_Miss_RepB__2_FD_188587 | JGI IMG/M metagenome (GOLD analysis project Ga0255088, IMG submission 188587) | Freshwater microbial communities from Columbia River, Oregon, United States - Colum_Miss_RepB_8d | ecosystem: Environmental > Aquatic > Freshwater > River | place: USA: Oregon...
CTGAGCGTGATCAGACGCCGTCCTGTTGTTCTTAAAGAGGGAGAGCCACCTCTTCTTTGCCTCTTTGCAATGGTCAAATCGGAACACTTACCTGAGACGTTTAGAGACCAGACTTGGGTTGAACCTAATTTAATCATTAGGACTCGTACCGGAGCAGCTCATCCAGAGTACGCGGCACTTAAACTATCTGTCGGTCTACCTCCCACTTACTGAATCATTCAGTAATCGAGTAGTGTACAGAGATCTAGACTTACCTAAAAGAGTGTGTAGATAGCTGGAACAATTAAGAATTAAAGTCTACTCACAGAGGGACTTTTTCTCAGTGCACTTTGGTGATAGGCCAAAGCCGCTCGTCGAATAGAGTTACATTGAGCTTGGGTTAACTCAGTCGATTTTTTATAAATGACTGGATTCATTACATTTTGCTCGTTTTTCACGTGATAGAGATTAAGATAGTGTCCCAGCTCATGTGCAATAATGCCAGCAAATTTACCTACCCTACCATCTATCACTACACCTAGAGGAGAGTCACCTGGCATGGCAGTCCAAGCATGAGCAGGCCCAATGTGACTGTGATCCCAGGCAGCTGTATGGATAATCACAAGATGATCTGACTCCCAAAATGGTTTTCTGAAGCTCTTCATCTCATCTAGAGATTGAGGCGAAAATGGCAACCCTTTTGACTTCGGATTTACCGTCTCATATTTTCCGATGGAAAAACTTAAATCACACTGCGAATAGATCTGGTTGATTGAGCCTAAGATGGTCTCGATTTCGGAACGCTCAACCCAAGGCCGCCCCTCTTCATTGACAAACTCAATGAACTTAAGGGCTAATAATAGGTGGTTATCCTCAGCCAGAGAAGCAAGCGCCTGTGCTGAACTCCTGAAAAATAAACCAGAGCAGACTAGACTTATAATGAGTAAACAAAAAAACCAAAGAAAGCTAACCTTCCCCTTACCCATGAAGACAGATTAGTCCAATGGATTGATTTTTATCAAGATCAAATCACAAGGATCTCTACCGTCCCTCAAACTCTGAAAACTCTTATCAAGCCGAATCCATCCTAATAAAACTGGAGAAACCCTTCCCTTCCCTAACCCAAGACTAAAACACCAAATGTAATCATCTCACACATCAAATCCTCTCAAAGATCCTCCATGCCCAATTGATGCTATCACCACCTCATGACGGAGAACTCTTAGACTTGAGGTCAAATCAACTCAAAACCTTACTCCCCGAACATCGCACATGCATTTAAGAATCAATAACAATCCTAACTCAAAGAACACTTAATTTTTACGATTGATTACTTTTAATTACTGATCATCGATTAAATAAAAAAATTCATTTGATTATATCTTAAATCTGATGTAGCGATCTTTTGCATTTATCTCAGCTCGGTACATGAATGTGTGTGTGTGTGTGTGACTGAAACATAAACATGATTTTAAAAAAAAGGAATATTTTATCATAACGCCTCTATAACCATAACGTTATGCCGATCAATTTTTGATTTTTTTATCAATCACTGATTTATAAGATTTAAATTGTTTTCTGCGGGGGGAAACATGAACTTTAAGCGGATCATTCAACTAAGCTTTCTTACATCTTTATTAGTCAATCAAGCTTTTACTATTTCCCATGCCTCTGAACCTGAGGAATATAGATCATACTTGAATTCAAGCTTCTTTCAGCAAAAAGAACTCCCCTATACTCAATGCAGTATTGTAGATCGTGGTTTAGATCGAGTGATATTTGGAGGAACTCTTGCTGCTGGAGTTGGAATATCTACAGCATTATCATACCCAACTACGCGATACCTTCATTGCTCAGTAGGTGATGATCAGAGCTATAGCTACTTCATACCCATCACCTTTGATAGTATCGTTCACTTTGGAGCCTCAGCTGCTCTTACTCGGGCTGAAGAGCTCAAAATCAATGTCAAGGGACTAAATGGAAAGCCAGTGAGCTCTCTATTTTCAACATATCGAGGCTTGTCTGCAGGACTAACAGTACTTGCTGGCCCAAAGGCTGGATATTTAAGAAACTCAAATGGAATACAAATCAGATACTCTGGAGTGAGTATAGGCTGGTTTGGCATACTTGCCGGATATAGCTCACTTGTCCTTGAACCCAGAGGAGACCTTCTCTATGTCAGCACTCACTCAAACGGCACACATATAACACCAATCCATATGAATTTGGAGAACTTTAGATTTGTTAAAATCTCTAAGGAAAAACCCCATTCCTACCAACCTTCCACATCAACCAGTGAGAAATCCCGATTATTAGAGCTTGAAGAGTCAGATCGATGGAATTAGCCTATTTTGCATAAAACTCTCTTAACTATACCCTAAATCAGAGTTGAAAGGAGTTATTATCTTCACTTGAAATGCAGGGCATAAAAATCGAAAGATGAGGCAAGAACAAGGAATCTTATTCATTCGAACTGCTTTTTTGGGCGATGTCATCCTGATGACTCCGCTTCTGAAGCGAGTTCGCATTTTATTCCTAAATCATCCGATATATAAGGAAATCCAGTCTAATGTAGTCATCCAGGCCTCTCAATCTTTGATCTATACTCAGAATCAAGAGCATTAAACCTGAATCAGCAGTCATTACGAATTACAGAATTACGCAAAATTGAACCCTTTCCAAATTACTGACTCCATCAAAACGCTGAGCCCCCCCTCGCACACCCAAATTAGAGGTACATTCTATTTCATTAGAAGGAAAGATATAGGAGATGGACTTTTAAATGGCTTGGTCATAGATTTAAAACTAGAATTCAAATATCTCTCATAGCTTTTCGCACTCTAATACAGAGGACGAACCGCATTAGAAGAAAAGCTTAGATCTGTGTTCCGACTAAAACGTCAAACAAGGAAATAATACTAAAATCTCATTTTTTTATTATTAATTATATAATTATAATTTTATATTACTTTTTAAACGAGACCTAGGTTATTCATAAACACGATCACAATAGGACACACCTCGCCACTCATTATAAATACTGGTATTTTAAAGTAATAAAAAGAACTAGGTGGTTTTTTCCTTTTTTATGAACCATAAGACTCTTCCCTTAATTAAAAAGATTATCTCTAGACATATCCAAGGAAAGGCTCCTTTGAATTACAAAGGACACTACCGCCAAACCCCGTAATCATCCATAGGATGATGAGACATTAGAAGACAGCATTTGCGTGTGTAATCAAAAATAAAATTGGAAATATTATTGTGAATTCTAATTTGATTCATTACAACATGCGATTGAGAGATCGTTTATGAAGAAAAAGCTGATTCATCTTTATACATCATTTTTATCTTCGGTGCTCTTAATTCCTGCATTGGAATGCTCAAGTCAAGCCGAGTGCCTTTCCACCCCAAAGTATACGGCAGGCGGCTATAATGGATGCAGTGTACGAATCGATGGTAAACAACTCGAGTTTGATTCCTCAATGAGTTTAGAAAAATGCACTGAGTACTGTAAAAGTCTTAAAGAAAAAAATAGCGCATCAAGTGATGCACATGCGATTACAGCAGAAGCAAGATCGAGCGGAGGTGCTACTGCCTCAAATCCTCCCACAACATCAGGCACTCTAGCAGCTGAATCATCAGAAAGTGCTCTAGATTTAAGAGAATTTGCGGACAACAGTAGCTTTTTCTTTGATAACTCCAGCGCATGTCGACTCAAATCAAAAGAGGACCTAGTAAGTCATCATTTAGGAACGACACTCGAGTTACTCCGAGATATCGGGGCTAGTGCCGAGGCAACAAGTAGCAGCGGAGCATCAGCAGCTGCAGCAGCGCGAGGGGGGCGCGATGAAATCTCTTCAGAACAAAGGCATGCACTCATTGAACGCTTGGTAGCTATTCGTAGAGTCAGCGTCAAGGATAGACCCTCAGAGTCTGATCAGAGAGCATTGCTCGATTACTGGGCAACCCGAGAAAAACTTCCCCGACCTTCACAACTACTAGGAATCAAGCCAGAGCCCGTCACTTTTGAATTGTCAATGGATGACGAATTTGCACTACCTCCACCTATGCCGTCCTTAATTGAGATGCGATACGGAAAAGCTAACCTCATTAAGCTAGTGAGCAGTCGCGATACATCACTCCTTGCACAAGGCATTGAGTATCAAAAAGGAGGTCTAGCTAATTTAGTCGATATCATCTTGTCGGGAATAGTTCATGGTTATATCGGTCCTATGTCTACTGAACTTGATACAAGCATGAGCTCGCTTAAGCATGGACCCTACTGGGTAGTCCTGGATCGCCATAAATTATCAGACGATAGATTAGATGAAACCGAAAGACTATTACATTCTAGCGAAAGAGACAGCATTTACACGGATCAATACCATTTGGCGTACATCATACCTGATGAAAAAGAAGAGCTCCTTCGCAGAGCCCTCACTCACGCACTCGAGGTGGGCATTTTAAGTAGAGCTGAACATGCAAAGTTAGCAGATAAAATTATTCCATTTGCTGAGTATATGAGAATTCCGCAGGACAGTAACCGACTAACAGAAGAGGAATTAAAGAAGTATCTAACAGGACGAACTTCGAGGAAATAAAAAAGGAGTTTTTCACAGAGATGTATTAGAGGGGCATGGAGAATACCCTCCGAATCACGCTGCTCTGTGAAAAACTCTACTCCAACACTGCGTATGAAGTGTGACTAAAACGCAGACCTGGATTAACGATATTTCTGACGAGAAACTCGCTCCATAGGACCCTTCAAACGCGGCGAGTCTGAAAGGGTTGGAAGCTTCTCACGATATTGAGTTTTCTTTTCTCGTGCATGAAGCTCTTTTAAACTGGAATCAAAATCAACTTGCAGCTCTTTCTTCACCTGAATCTCAGATACCCGTTGATAAATTGCAGTATCATCGGTGAGTTGAGATTGAGTAGGCACTGATGCTTTTGTAATAGAAAGAGCAGTTAAGCCAGCAACTAACCCACATAAAAACCAAATCCATTTCAACATAAAGCTTAAATCCTCACTTTTAGCGTTCACGTGCCTTCAAGAGCATTGGGCACTCTCAAATCACGCGGGAGCCTTGAGCAAGGTCAGTGCCAACCCAGAGCTATTCTCTAACCCTTTGTTATTATGGAGTTCTTTAAAAAGTGGGGTAACCTACTTTCGAATTTATCTTGTCTAACTTTTAGACATCTGACAAAAATCAATTCAATCATGACCATCAAACAACGACCAATTCGACTAGTTGGAGTCAGACAAAACAATCTCAGAAATATCACCGTGGAATTCCCATCTCGAAAGCTATCTGTCATCACAGGTCTTTCGGGAAGTGGAAAAAGCTCCCTTGCTTTTGATACGCTCTATGCTGAAGGTCAAAGACGCTATGTTGAAAGTTTATCTACTTACACTAGACAATTCTTGGAGAAGATGCCAAAACCTGACATAGATTCTATTGAGAATATACCGCCCTCTATTGCACTGGAACAGAAAAACCATGTTCTCAACTCACGAAGCACGGTGGGAACTCAAACTGAAATCATTGACTACTTGAGGGTCCTCTTCTCAAAGATTGGAAAAACATTCTGCATTTCCTGCCAGGGCGAAGTAAAACAAATTCATTCACAAAGTATTTTAGAGTGGGCAATCCACTCACTGACTGGGCGAAAGACAATTATTGTTGCCCCTCTTGAACTCATGACCCAGGAAAACCCTTCTACAAAGAAGTTACAAAAGGGTAAAGCAAAGTCTGCTTCTCAGAGTACCAAACAAACTCTAACCCCTGAACTCCTGCAATCACTTCAAAAAACTCTGCACGCCTATCGAGAGCAAGGCTACCAAAGGGTACTCATTCAGACCAAACTTGAACAATTCACCGTATTAGAAATTGAAGACCTCACCGATCAAATCCTAAAAGGCCTCCCCAAGGACTCTCGATTCTTTGTCGTCATTGATCGACTTGCGCTTAAAGAACCGATTGACTCGGAGACAAGAGGTCGCCTACTCGACTCCATTGAACAAGCATTAACACTGGGGCATCATCAAATGGGATTTTTTGATCCATCAACTGAGGAACCTACATCTGAAAAGTTCAAGATGTTCAAGACCCAATTTGCATGCATCAAGTGCGGCACTGAACATCGAATTCCCGAGCCTCACCTATTTTCTTTCAATAGCCCGATGGGCGCATGTACGACCTGCAGTGGATTTGGATACACGCTCACTCTTGATGAGGCCTTGGTTGTACCTGACCCTACACTCCCCTTAAAGAACGGAGCTATTGATCCATTCTCCAAGCCAGCATACATAGAATGGCAAAGAGATCTACTTAGGTTTGCAGAGCGCCACGGAATATCTGTAGCAAAACGCTATTGTGATCTAACCCGCTCACAGAAAAATCTCCTTTGGCAAGGAGATCCTAACGACTCTACATTTCCAGGAATATTAGCTTGCTTCGAAGAGCTCAAGAAATGGAAATATAAGCTATACGTTCGGGTATTTATCAGACGATACCAAAGCCAAACCCTCTGTCCTAACTGCACAGGAGCAAGACTCAAAAAAGAAGCTCTTGCAGTTCAGATCCACGGAAAATCAATCATTGATCTGCTTGAGTCTTCCGTTGAGGATTTTCTACAATGGATGCAGACGATTGATTTTTCTCAACAAGAGAGAAAGATCGCTCATGAAGTACTCTCACAGGTGACCAGAAGATTGACCTTCCTTCAAGAAGTAGGCGTGGGCTATCTTACTCTTTCCCGACTTACAAAAACTCTCTCAGGCGGTGAGTTTCAGCGCATCAATCTAGCAACACAGTTAGGCAACGGACTTTGCGGAACCCTATACGTCTTAGATGAACCCTCTATTGGACTTCACGCAGCTGACACGGCTCGCCTGATTGGCGTACTTCAGCGCTTAAGAGACCAGGGCAATTCCGTTGTAGTCGTTGAACATGATCTTGAAGTCATGAAAGCGGCTGATTGGCTTGTAGAACTCGGACCTGGAGCAGGTCACCTAGGAGGGCAACTCGTTGCTCAAGCCTCAGCTCAGGACATCTCTCAGATGCCTCAATCCGTCACAGGAAAGTACCTCAAGGGAGAGCTCAAGTTGAAACGTGATCGAGGTCCTCGATCACCTGCTCAAAGAAAACTTATTCTTCATGGATGCGAGGAGAATAACCTCAAAAATATACGAGTTGAACTGCCCTTAGATCGCCTTGTCGTGATCACAGGAGTATCGGGCTCTGGCAAAAGTACCCTTGTTCATAAAACCCTCTACCAGCATCTTTCTCAAATTCTCTACCGGACCTCAGACTCTCCAGGAAAACTGGATAAACTCTATGGTGCAGAACAGTTGGGCGGTGTTGTGCTCTTGGATCAATCCTCCATCGGAAAAACATCTCGCTCGAACCCTGCTACTTACCTCAAGGCATGGGATGAAGTGAGAAGACTTTTAGCTCAGCAGGTTTTATCTCTTAGGCGAGGATACACGCCTCAACACTTTTCCTTCAATGTCGATGGGGGGAGATGTCCTGTATGCAAGGGTGAAGGAGAAATCACTCTCGATATGCATTTCATGGCGGAAGTTAAACTTCCGTGTGAAGAGTGTAACGGAAGAAGATTTAAGAAGACCATTCTTGATGTTCAGTACCGCGGAAAAAACGTTTATGAAATCTTACAATCCACTATTGACGAGGCTTTTGAATTATTTAGAGATCAGCCCACATTGAACCGCAAGCTAGGAATTCTCAAGGATGTTGGATTGGGCTACTTAAGACTAGGACAGTCTGCAACCACATTATCAGGAGGAGAATCTCAGAGACTAAAAATCGCTGCAACTCTGGATGATCGAAACGCTGAAAACCTCTTGTATATCTTTGATGAGCCGACAACTGGATTACATTTGGAAGACATTAAAAAACTGATGCGAGTAATTCAAGACCTTGTGGATGCAAAACATAGTGTGATCATGATTGAACATCACTTAGATGTTATCGCTCAGGCAGATTGGGTGATTGATTTAGGACCAGGCGGTGGGACTCATGGTGGAGAGCTTATTGCGGAAGGAACGCCTGAGGACTTGGTAAAAAACCCAAAATCAGTGACTGGATCTATGCTAAAAGGAACCCTTCTATGAAACTTCATTTTGTGCGCTGGAACCCCTCTCCTGAGTCACACACTTCACCCAAAGTTCCAAAAATAGTTTTCTTACATGGCATGGGTGGCACAGGAGCATTATGGCGTCCTATTGCAGTTCATCTTGAGAGCAAAATGGATGTGCTGGCTCTAGATCAAAGGGGGCATGGTCGAAGTCAAGTCCCGACTCATTCTGGTAGCCGAATTGAAACGCATTACACGCCACTTGATTACGGAAGAGACATTGTCGAAACTCTGGAGGCTTTAGAATTTCACCCAACATGGATGGTCGGACACTCTATGGGTGTACGCTCTGCTATGGCTTGTGCTCACCTTAAACCTGAATGGATTAAGGGCCTGATCCTGGTTGATTTAGGATTTGCAGGTGTAGCCGGTGGAGGCTTAGGAGAAAACCTAGCGCGCTTTATTCGGATCCTTCCCCAAGAGTTCATCTCTCGAGAAGAGGCAAGATCCTTTATGGAACAAAACTGCCCTGATCCTTCTATCGTACAATACCTGATGGCTGTATCTGTTAGAGATCCGCGTACTGGGCATTTAATTTTTCCATTCGATCACTCTGCACTGATTCAAACTATTTATGCAGCCCGAGACGTTTCAATTCGCCACTGGGTAAGGGAGGTAGGGAGTCAGAATATACCTATTATCATCCTAAGGGGAGCCAAGAGCCTTGTCTGGAGCCACGAGGAGTACATCAAAGAGCGTGATTCTTTTTCTGATCTAAAGTCCGTAAAATTCATGGAATTTGAAGATGCAGGACATGGACTTCCGTTTGAGCAGAGGCAAAGCTTCGTTTCACTCATTGAAAGGTGCGTTTTTGAACAAGTGTAGCAACTCTACCTGTACGAATCTCTACTTGAAATTCATTTTAACTAGACCAAGCCTCTGAAGATTTAGGAATCGAAGGAGCTGGGTCGAACTACATGACCCTAAAAAAGAGTATCAAACAATTAAATACTCTTCAGTCAAAATGCGCTAATCTTCTAGCACTAGTGAGTGAACCCACTGCAGATGCATGCCTTGCTGCAGGCCGATCTGAAACCATCTCGCAAATCCATCAGAAGCTGGCAAGCAACTTAGAGAATTTTGAGGCGAGCCCATTCCTAGTGACTGCTGGCATGAGTGAAACCAACCCTGGAATAGTTAACACTTACCATAATAGAGTTGCAACCTCTCTCAAAGACACATACTCCGCAAGTCTAGCTGCTGAGGATCTAGGATACAACAAAGCTACTGATGCTGAAAAATATATTGCACGAGCGCGAGCTTTATATTCAAGGATATACACTCAACTTGAACTTCTGAGTGCCAATAACGACGTGCTTAAGACTGAAAGAATAGAAAAGCCATAAGGAACCTATTTATATTTTTAAGTCATGACATCACCCTGATCATGGATTAGATAAAAAGCTAAACACAACAATTCTCGCACAGAATTAACCTGATCAGTTGTTCAAAATTAGACATAAGAACATGAAACTCAACTAGATGTTTAAGTGGAGTCACTTTTCCTGCCTTTTTTGATTTCTACTAAAACTTTTATGACATTAAGCAAATAATAATAAATTTTTGCTCAATTAAAATAATTTTTAAAAACTACCTTTAAAAGATGGTCAGAACGTTCCCATTTTTATTAGGTAAATTTTTATTTAAATAAAGAATAATTTGTGGTAGAGAAAACGAATCTTCAGACAGAATCTTCGTTAAGATAGGGGCTCATTTCAAATGAAACTCGCAATAAACTCTCATGTGATTTTATTAGTTCTATGCACTTCTATTTCTGTGGGTGGATGTAAATCTGAGGCTCCTCATCCTCCTGAATCAAGCAAAACACCTCGACAAGCAACTCTTCCCAAAGTCTCACTAAGGCCTTCACTTGAACTCACTCAACTTACACCTCTAACAAATTTTGAATTGAGATCTCTACTTACAGTGTCGCGCGAGGACTTATTTGAAAGAGGATCTCAATCTCTCCTTAATGTAATTGCTAGTCTTCGTGCTAACGGAAGAATCGACAGCTGGAATAAAGCTAATCTTTTTGAACAAGGTCTTTTCAGGGCGGAAACGGCCATTTCAGGTTCTCGCCTCAATGGCGGGAATATTCACGAAGAGGCTGTTTCTATTCTCACTTCCGGTGGACTTCCAAACAGCCACTTATTGAGTGTAGGAGGCATTTCTAGGCCTCGCATTGATTCCACGTTAAATTGGATGAATTACTCAGATACTCAGTCCATACAGCAGATCTCAGAGCAAGGTTTTCAGATCACTTTTGCAAACTTTGCAAATCATCGACTCGGTGGGGGCTGGAACCGGCACGGAAATGTTCAAGAAGAGCAAATGGCGCAGCAATGCCCAGACTTTGCAGTCATTCTGTCTGCATTTAATTCCGAACAAAACCAGACTCAGATCCATACCCGCCGTAACCCAACGACCCCTACTGATCAAGAAGGTGCAAAATATTCTCATGGAGATGGAAATACCTCAGACCCAAAACTGATCACAAACTTAAGATGCTTTCAAAAACTCACTCATACTTATGAACATCAAACGCGCCTCATCTACCAAATGCGCTGGAATGATCTGAGTCAGGTCCTTGAGGATCGGGGTAATGCTCCTTCCATCAACATGATTGCTATGGCTGCGCCTGAACTCCGACAAACTGAAAGAGGGATCCATTATACGATCGGATTACTGAGGGATTTTTTTGATAATGCATTTACCGCATTCTCAATGGTCAAAGCATACGACCTACAACATGGAAGGCATACTTACCTTGTACTTGGACGTTGGGGTGCAGGAGCGTTCGGCCATAACCTAAATATGTCTCTCGCAATACAAACCTTTGCGGCAAAACTTGTTTTAGAAGATACAGATCGCATTCTCTTCACAGGATTGGCGCCAGGAGAGCAAATACCTGAACATGAGGTCTTCTCACATATTTTGACTGGAGCTATTGATAATCCTTCTAGTATTACTTCGGGCAGTATACAGGTGGATAATATTTTTAATATTTTCCTCGGCGCGTATAATAGTCGACTAAACTGGCAAACCCGCCCCTGAATTATTTTGTGCTCAGATTGTTAGAGTCTACTTTGAAGGTTTGCTAAAAGCTCAATCAAGACTGGGGCCAATACTTCTCATCACTCAGTGACACAATCATCGTGCTGTAGATCTTTCAAATCTTCTAAGTGTAGGATTGTTACCCTGCGCATTACGGATGAAACTGGTCAGCTAAAACAATGGCTTGTTCAAGATTTGCCCTACGAATAGCAGACCTAAAGAGGCTCAAGGTTCCCTGTGGATAATACTCTTTTCCTGCGTGCCTGAGATGCATTTTAAACACTATATCTTGATCCCTCCATGCACCCGCAGTATTGAGTTGAGGAAGAATATACCGAACATCTGCAAACTGGCCTGGATGAATCCCACCAACTAGAGCATGAATTAAATCCAAAACATCCTTATTAGTCAAATTACGAACTGATTGAGCAGGAACTTTAAGTCCCCTCACTGCTCGATAGCTATCGGCCAAATCACTCGCAAGAATAATTCTGGTAGCCTCTATAAGATCCGCTGTACTCACAGCGTCTACACGGCCTGAAGATTCAGCAGTATCGATACGTTCAGCAGCAATTTTTTTTCGAATCTGATGAGCTCGATGCTCAGCAAGAATTTCTGCAACATAGGGATCCATCTCATCACACACTTCTGTCACACGCTCGTCAAATTCGATACCTGCTGCTGCAGCACTAGAGGATCGTCCTAAAACATCTTCAGTCTTTGATGCACCCAAGTACTGATCACCCACACTATGGTATGTACCACCCCCCATTCTAAACGAGGCTACTAAATCTCCACGTAAGGGCTTACAAAACAAACTCCTCTTGGACTCTTCTTTTTCGCAAACACTGGCATCTGTGAAAACAGACGAGGAACCGCTCCCTGAAGAGGATGAATCTATACTTAAACTCTTGAGATCCCGTTGAACCAAATCAAAAGAGGAGGCGACTTTACACTGAGGATCAGAGTGAGAAAATGATGATGATGATGATGGGACAGAGTGCGCAAATGCAACAGAATCTCCTGCACTGAACCTTTCATCTAACCCTTTACTCTCCAATCTACTACTCTTTTTACCTCGACTTCGAGCCTGAGATTCTCTAGCTTGTATTTCAGCACACTCTATTTCGATGATGTTTTTACTTCGAGCAAGAGACAGTACGCTTTGAATAGCAACGCCTCTCATGTGTATTTCTAAAAACTCAAGGGAGGATTCAGGAAGAAGAATCTCTTTTTTTGGAAAAAAACTACTCAAAATTTTTATATTACTTTTAGAATCATACGAAGAGAAATTGAGTGCAAAGTTATAAAAAATTAATCTAGCCCACCGGTTTCTATTTTTTTCTCCTTTTTCACACTCTGCGAGTGTACTTAGATCCCTTTCATAAAACTTAAGAAACGCTTTAAGAAGACGAATTATCTCCTCGAAGTCCTTTAGAAACTGATCCACAAGCGGTGATGGCGGGAGATTTTTAAGAATAAAGGTCAGATTAGAAATCGCTTTAAGATTCCAGTGAATATTTTTTCCTTCATTTTTTTTAAGAATCCTTAAAATCTCCTCAAGCTGGAGATGAGTCGAATTCAGCAGTTTCTGAGTCACCAATCGATTCTTAGGAAGTCCATTTGAAGCTAAATAGGCGTGGTAGCGGTCATTCAAAAAAAGGCCACATTCTACCGAATATCGTTAAAAGCTGTAAGTGCTGCAGCATTTAGCTCCATGATAACTTCAATGAATAAGTCTTGAACTAGAGCAGCTCGATAAGCTCCTTCGGGCAGCCTCGAGTACGCTCTCGCAAATTGGAACACCTCAAACTCAACAATACTCCAGAATAAAACTGATTGTTGAGCCATCTTCATTCCATAGGCGGGATAAAACACAAGCGTGTCACTCTTTTTTCCCTGGTAATCAGGTGGACCAGGATAGACACCCCTGCGGCCGGCAACCCAAAACACACCCCTTTGAATTTCAAAAGAATCAATTAAATCTTGATAGTATGCTTTTTGTACTTTTGCCTCAGCAACTCCATCTTTCAAGAGCTGCAAAAACTGATCATGTGCCAATACTTCATTTGAGATGGGTAAGCTCAAAACTAACCCAAGAGTCACAAACCTAAACGAGAACCTCAACTGCATGAGAGTTGAATTAGTATGATTTTATCATTTTTATTGAAATAGTTTTCCTCAACACCTGGCCCCAGAAATGCGATTAGAAACATCAAAAAACTCGGCGCCCTAAAAACTACAACATTTTAAATAATTTAACTTGAATTAAATTTAACCTCACTGAACTTAAATGATAGAGCTTCACCAATAAAATTCATTGAGACTTGGTTGAATTTCTAGAGGCCAGAGTAGGGAATGATAAAAGTTCAATAGTTGACTGTTTATATATATTTATGATAACCCTAGACCCCTAGACTCTACTTCGAACTACGAGAAACAAGCCTCATGACCTTATGTCTGAAGTGCGAACTCATGATTATGCTTCTCTCAAAAAAGTAAGATGTGGATTTATAGGAGTTCTAAGTATTTATGAAGAAACCTGTTCAGTATTTAGTGG
>Ga0255088_1000751_pt1 | contig 13751 bp, 9 predicted proteins | sample Colum_Miss_RepB__2_FD_188587 | JGI IMG/M metagenome (GOLD analysis project Ga0255088, IMG submission 188587) | Freshwater microbial communities from Columbia River, Oregon, United States - Colum_Miss_RepB_8d | ecosystem: Environmental > Aquatic > Freshwater > River | place: USA: Oregon...
ACATCATACTGTTTCGTGATTTCCCATAGAGTCGTGGTGCCCTGCTGCCCAGCCTTCGATTTTCCGATGGGAGTGTCGCGGAGCAGATTGAATACCTTTTCACCGTCAAAGCAGGATCCAATAAAGTATCCACCCACCTTTAGAGTCTGTGCAAGATTATCAATAAAGCCATTTAGTTTCGCGGGATTCTCAAAGAAGTAGTGAATCGCGAACATACAGGAAATGCAGTCTGCACCCATCTTAAGACGCCCTGCACCAGACTCTTCGACAAAGGCAGGAACAGATCCAGTGGGTTTCACCTTACCAAATACGGAACGGAGAATATCCTTTTCTTGATCATTGTTACCCGCAGAACCATCGACAAGAGGTTTAGTAGAATCTGCAATCGCAAAGACCATCGGCGGAATATTCTTCAAGCCTCCGCGTTCTATAGCAACACCCATATAACGAGTATAGGCACTATCTTTCGTGTCCATAATATTCTTTGCCGCATAATCCACTCCTAGGACGAAATCTACACCCCCGCGTATCCAGTTATGGAGATCGCCTGCTACCCCACACGCAGTATCAATCAGAATCTTGCTTTCACTTGATAGGGCGACACGATACAGAATCTCGCCACGAATGTAACGCCCGTGGAACGCCTTCATTCCACTTACAAGGGCCTCATCGATCAAGGGCTCCTCGCGGTCAAAGTAGCGCCGCGCAATGGTTTCACGCCCCGATGCTTCCGTGCGAATGAGACTGAGTTCCGCTTCTGTAGGCTCGTCCGCCCCCGTGCGAATCATGGATTCCGTCACAGGATCATAAATGCTGTTCCATACATCCTCTGCAACGCCTTCGGAGTTGAGAGTGCGGCTAAGTGTGCCGCGTTGAAGGCGCTCGGTTTTGTCCATGCGCACACGTAAGGGCCTCCAGCGCCAACCAGGCGGCTGCGAAGGATCATACGCCATTTCCACAATGGTCTTGTCCTGAATCGGCTCTTCACTGTGTTCCGTCATGATATACTGCTCCCCTGTATCGGGATCCTCTTTCACCTCCATACGGCAGATAGCAGCCATCGGATCAGGGAATTCCTTCGGCGTAAAGATTACCGGCTTGTATTCCCTCTCACTCTTAGCACCATAGGGTGTGCGATCACGCCGCGGGAGTTCGCGATTATTCAGCACAATATCACGTGCATTCTCGTTATTCGAGCCAACATAGAGGCGAAGCGTCTTGTAGGTGAGTGTCTCACCTGTAGCCCCCGCTTTAATCCCCGTAATGACCTTATCTTGCGTTTTAGACCCTGTCATTTTCTCGGTTGTGACGAAGAAGTCAATCGTATTGTCCTTGGGAGGCTTCCATTTGAACTGCTCCCAGAAAGTCGCGGCAGGCTTTTCGGGAAGAGGCAGTGCATTCGGAGTGAAGATCAGACCATCTGTATAATAGGGTCTAGCAGCGGTGAGAACTCGCGTTGCCATTCGAAAGATACTGTCATTGCCCGCTTTGCCGAAGAAGAACTTCTTCGCAGAAACCTGAAGTTTCGTCGCCTCCGTGAGATTTGCAACAGTGACTTTCGGCCCCGTATCCTTGTTCCATCGCTCAACCCATGCATTCAGCTGGAAATGGCGACTATCTTCGCGCGGCGGAGTGGGCAGAGGCGGCTCACCTTCTGCAGGAGGCGGTGTTGCCCCCTCTTCAAATGGGAATTTACTCACATCGCGCTTATCTACTGCGAAGATGATATCAAACACGAGAAACTGCTGCATAGGCCTCGGGGGATCATCTTTTGTTTGCGTCACCCATTCACCATCTACTAGCGAGAGACGCAACTCCGTATTGCGCAGCCCAGTGCGATATACATTCATGCCCATGTCAATAAGATAAAAGTCGCCTTTTGCATCTACAAAGCCGAGAGTTCGGAGACCATCCGCTTTATCTGTAACATTATAGCCGTCGCGGATATTGGGAGTCTTTGCACTGCGTTCGGAACTGAAACTCTTCTTTAAAAGTGTGCGGAGTGCAGGGCCGCGAAAGCGATCAGAACCTGTCAGTTGAGAATATGCACTCAGCACTTTTTGGCGTGCGCTCTTTCGAATGAGAATCGTATTCTTTTGAATGCCCCGCAGGATCTCGCCAATGCCGCGAATGAGGCGCTTGAGAGCCCCATCGGTCGTGTCATCTGGGCGATGTAGAAGCTCCACCTCAATCTCATATGTAGGCACACTTGCCATAACATCCTGGTCCCGGAAAGAACGCTGCCACTGGAACTCGCCCCGCCGGAGCCTCTTTGTGCTGCGAACAATAGACATGTCAATGCGAATACCATCATTTTCAAATGACCAGCGGCGAATCATGCGGAAGGCCTTGCGTTGTTGCGGCCACGATTCAAAGAGTTTCTTCACAACCGCGTCATCACTTGCCATATCCGTCTCTCGCCGCATTTTAATACGCGTCTCGTAGTCGTCAAGGTCAATCTGGGAATCCGCTGTCGCACGATCCTTAATCATAACGGTATATGGTTTTCCAGCCATTACATCATCTTTGCAATAGGCCTGAATGATGCCGAGACTGGAAATCGTGAAACGAATGTGTTCCGGGGTGATAACCGTAAGACGATCTTCTTGCGGTAGGGCCGAGTAGCCCTTCGCGCGAAGACGCTGTGCAACCGCGAGGAAAGTCACTGCATCTACTTCTCCCGAGGAGCCAAAGGTCGCTTCCAGCTCATAGTCGGGGTGGGAGATCCATTCTTCCACCCTTTTCCGGATATTTTCGGCCTCTGCAGAGAATAGTTCCATGGAGGCCGAGTTCTAATAACTTGTATAGCTTTAGCTTTGGGTGGCAACAAGGCAATTTTACTTTACGCGCGGTTTTATCAATAAAACTGCGTGTAAATGTCACATGAAGAGTATCATGCCTTCGGCGACTTCGGAGATTTAACATCGCTATCTCCCCCAAAAAATATGAGCGCAAAAACGACGAATGACAGTGCGAATAAAGTGGTGTATTTCACTGTATTGTATATGACAGATCCCACTGTGGTTCTAGAGCCAGGAGGTGACCATCCAGCAGGGATATTGTTGTACGATTTACAGCGGCTATATACACAGCGTTTGGAATAGCAGTCGTCATCTTTTAAACACATTTGTCCATCTGCAAGCTCGCGAGTGGTATAGGGGTTGTGAAGAAGAGGATGTGTTTCAACCGACCAGGGGGACTTTATATCATAGAAACAGCTGTTGAACAGATGATCGGACTTCAGACTTCCATCGGCGCAATAATATGTATGTATAATTCTCGCAGATTCTGTGAGATCTTTTGCATTTTCATCGGGATCCTTCGTTCCAGCATAACCCTTCATCTGTAAAAGGGAATTCAGAAACTCGTCATTCTTCTTTTGAGCATTTATCATTTCCGTCATCTGATCTAAATACCCTTCCGTGCAAATAGATTCAAAATTTGCTAGAACTGCGATACATATGACTGCTATAACTATAAATACTTTACGCATCTTACCTAACTGTGCAATTTAATATAAAAATAAAGTGGGTGTCGCAGGCTGCGAGTAATAATTATTCATACTGAGCATTTTGTTCAAACGCGTGGATTCTTGCATATTATAGTCGGGATCTACTACGCGTTTTCCTTCATAGCCATAACCTTTTAGTAACCACTGAAGATATACGTCATTTGGTTGCTCTGAACTTATAACAGTTGTCGCGTAGTTGTGATATCCATCTCTATTATTAAACAAACACCCTAGTAATGCCGCAATCAATAATAGTATGAATAACTTCCGCATTCTACTTACGTACCTGATTATAGATGTGTTGTTTATCCAGAAGTTACAAAAACTTTGCTAACGCGCTAATAGCCTCTGCGCGCCCAAGAGCCGCGGCCCAATCGGCCTTCTTGGGTTTATCGATGCGCGGACCGAGTCCTGCATTCCGCTGGGCCATCTTACTCTTGATGTCTTCCAGAGTTCCCTCGGCGTCGGGCCAATCAATCTTCCAGCCCTCGCGCTCGCGCTCCCCCAGCCACTTGGCGAGACCAACCCCTACCGAGCCTTCCCCACCAGCATGAAGCACTGCTCGCGAACCCGCTGTAGCCCCCCATACGGGCAAATCCACCGACCAAGAACGCGGATCTTCGGGAAAAAATCGCACTTTCTTATTGGCCTCATCCACCGAGACTTTCTGATAACCGAACAGGGCACAGAGTCCCGTATCAAGTTCATGCGTGTCCATAGGGGGGGACACAGCGGAGGTCTGTTGTGCGGCGACCTGCTCAAGGATTTTCTTGCGCTGCCATTTCACTCCGCGTAACTCTGCATCGGCGCGCTCCGTGATTTTAAGAATCATATCACGAAGAATCGTGCGCCGAACAGCCGGTGTTCCTCCACGAAACTCGGGATCTGTCTTCCATAGATATAGACTTACAGGACCAGGCGGCTCTAGCGGAGTCGGCGCCCAACCCCCCGCCAGAGTCGCAGGAATACTTTCTCCCTCTTGCGTATCAGATATTGCTAAAATCTCTATCGGAGTCACTTTGCAGTTCCGATGGGGATTTTCTAAGGCCCATGATTGGATTTTATGTAACACCTCCATTTCCTATAGGAGTATAGTGCTGAGGCTTTAGTCCCCTCCAAGGACAAGCGCCTCCTGGGCCTTACGTTCCTCCTCTTCACGCTGTGCCTCATCGTCGCGAGTTTTATGACAGAACTCCATGAACTTTTTCATTTCGTCAAATACCTCGGGAGGCAGCTTACAGAGATCAAAAAACACGCCGTTGCTATTCTCGCTGAACTCAGAACGCGAATTTTTCAAAATACGATAGAGTTCTTCTAACTCAGATTTGGATAGCGCACGAATATCATCCAAAAATCTTTTTCTCTCCTCGTATTCATCATTTGTTAGCACAGCAGCAGTAGCACTCATTCTATTCTACTTGTCAGTCGGCAGCGCCCTCATCTTCCGCAGCAGCCTCCTCCTCGCCATCTGCAGCCTCCTCGGCCTCCACAACATCCTCCTCGGCATCCTCCTCAGCAGCCTCCTCAGCAGCCTCCTCAGCAGCCTCCTCAGCAGCCTCCTCAGCAGCCTCCTCAGCAGCCTCCTCGACTGGCACTTGGCGGGGAGCAGCAGCGGGTGCTTTTGCGGCTTTTTTCCCCTTTGAAGACCGGAATGTTCCAACGCTCAGAATATACGGATCATTCACTTGAAAACGGGATTTTTTCACTTCGACCTCCACCTTTTCACCAATCTCTACCGCTTCAAAGGCGTCGTTGCCAATATGAAGATCACGCGGCACAATAACACGAATAGCATCGTCCATATAGGAAACATACATGCCCATTTTATTTTTGCGAATTACAAGACCTTCAATAATGGCACCGTCAGGTGGGTTCAGAACTTTGCCCTCTGCCTGAATATGAAAGATAAGACTCCCTGTAAAGCGCCCCTTCTCTAGTGACCCCATTGAGCGAGAAAGTAGCTTCAGCGATCCAGGAATAACAAAGCCGTGCCGAGAACATCTCCCCTCTAAGCGCTGCTGCAGCTTTTCACGAAGAATATCCTCGACAGATTCGATTTTTACACGCATATCTTTCGGTGTGAGCGCCACTTGCTCTTCAAATACGCTGGTGTGTTCCATGTGATCTTCCTACCTTCCTAATAGGATTCCATTTCATCAATTTTAAGCCCCCGCACGTTATTATTTACCCCCCTTGTGTCCAGATTTGAATGCTGCAATCGGCCGATAGAAATAGCGTTTTCCATCTGCATTCATTGCCTGCATAATATCGAGCCATCGCAACATAATATTCTTTAAAGCGCATGCGCGAATGGCATTCTCAAAACTGCGAGTTTTAAACGGTTTCTTCCCCTTCAATGCATATATCCCCGTTCTTCGTTTAGTTGCTTCTTCTACTGCGGTCCCCTTCTCTCGCATATCCAAATACTTTTCTACAAGTATAAAAGTGGAGTATTTTTCACTTTGAAGTATCTCCGCGATATCTTTGAGCATACGAATATGAAATGCGATTGTGCTTACAATAGAACATTCACTACCCTTTTCAGGTTTTTGACCTGGCTGAACAGAACGCTCATTTGTTTTAAATATTGTCCGCCCCTCTTTTACTTTTGGAACATTAAATCCATATATGGGTCCAGCAGTATTAATATTTGCCTGTAATGTATTTATTGGATTGCTGGCATCCGTATCAAAAATGCGTGCAACTGCATCTGAGCATGCTTTTCCGGGACCACATTTATATTTGATAGTCCCTGTCGTAATATCCATAATACGAAATGCAGATGTTCCAGATTGCTCCACGACTTGTTCTTTTGTTGCAACTTCTTTTGCTTTTTTATCACCGCTCCAGAATAATTGTTCTTGTTCGTTAGGGCGAATATTTTCATCCCAAATCATTTCTAATAGCGCTTGAGCCAAAGCCTTCAAATAGATAATACGCCTTTCCTCGGTAATTCCGCTATCTGGATCATTTTTAATATACGAATACAACCAATTAATCATAATAAGCTGATCATTTTCGCGGAAAATAGCATCATCTCCTGTATAGCGCGTTCCAATACTTTCACGAAGGTATTTTGGAATATCATCATTATCTGCGGTTTTATCTTCAATTTCGCCAGCCCATTTTGTAATAGCAGCCCAGAAATTTACTGGCGCAACTTCCTCTTCTGCAGCAGCAGCAACAGCCGCGGGTGCGGCTGCAACCCCCTCTTGTGCAGCAGCTTCCGCAACTGGTTTTAATTGGTATTCTGCCGGTTCGAATTCCCTTTTCCTTATAGGGACTTCTGCAATGCGTAGCGCAAGAGGGACACGAATATCAGATAAATAATCAGGTTGAAACATAAAATATTTGTTTCGATAGACAATATATCCATCCACTTTTCCAACCCGAAGACGAAATGACTGATTTCCTACAATGTCAGAAAGAAGCCCTGAAAGTGCCCGCTTAGGAACTCCAGAAAACATTTCGTGTATGTTTTCTAGCGTAAATACTGTTTGTCCAGCGTCCTTTGGTGGAGGCGATATATCATTAACAAGGGGCACTTTACCCCCTTTTCCGTAGAGAAGTTCAGGATTGAATCCCTCTGTTTTCATGGTATAATCGCGCCCCCGTTTCATTTCACGAAACTTATTCAAAACCACCCAGTCATTTATGATTGTTCCATCGGTTGCAGGCATTTTATCAGGGACGGGTATATCGGGCGCAGTTAGTATAGGTAACAAATCTACAATTTCTGTGTTCCATTGCCCCTTTGATAATTTAGCTTTTAAATCTTCTTTAAATCTGTTCGTTTCTACCCCTACAGAATCGGCATCATTTTGGGTGGCAGTGGCATATTCAGATATTCCTGCTTCTAACTCTGCAATCCATTGTTTAAAAATCGGGTGACGACGCATTGTCCATTTCCCCGTTCCTTGAAAAATACTTTTTATGGCAGTTTTCAGATGTGATTCCATCCAACGCACAGAATAATCATCGTAAGTGCTTTGATTCAACTTTTCCATATTAATATCTACTCGCCTCGCGCATTCATATTCACATGTTTCAATCCAGTCACATACATTTGTATAGGGTGTATCATTTACACTTACTTCTTCGCGAATACGCCCCTGTGCATCTACATGACGTTGATCGGCGAGCCCAGTCACTATAATCGCTGAACGATTCAAATTGCAATCAAGCGCATATCGCTTCAAAACACGTGTTACTGCACCGACTAACATGGCCTTCGTCATTGCATTACGATACATATATAAATCGGCCGTTTCCGTATCTTCTTCACCTCCAAATGTATTTACTAATAAATGTGTCGTGCAGTTTCTTTGTTCAGGGGGTAAAAGGGCATGCGAACATGTACGAATACCACGACCCAACACTTGTTCCATTTTATTCAAGTGAAACCAACTATCAAAAATATAAATCTCGCGCACGAAACGGAAATCAATACCTTCAGATGCTACTTGAGAACCTATGACAACCTTTATTTCACCGCCATCCATATTCGTTTTTACCCGCGCAGCCTGTATTGCCTTCGGATTATTTGGTGATATATTTGCACGGCCTGTAATCATTATATATCTTGCAGGGACAAACTTGTGCCCCGCTCCTGCATGTGCCCTTTCCTTTCGAGGACATTTTGCGCATTGCCGTCCTTGATCACCCTGTATGCCATCCTTTAACAAAGGTTTTCCTTCTGCCCAAGGACTGTAACCATTTGCCTCTAGGGCAAGCGCCAACGGAAGTGCGCCCGATTTGATAAATCTGCTATATATAAATACAATCCCTTTTGCCGTTTGTGTGCGCTCCAATGTGAGTTTTGCTTTGGGCGAAACCGTGCCTAGATTTTCTATTTGAAGCCATGTAGGGGGTCCCTTCCGCGAACGAAAACTGGACGCCCCGCCGCCACCCGTATCTTCAAAGCAAGAATCAAAGCCGGCATCACGGATTTGCACACCATCTTCCCCTGGAAATAACCAGTTACCTGCTTGAACCATCTCATCAATACTGCCTACGCCTAACCCCCCTGCCTCAATTGCTTCCTGCGAGATTCGCATATATTCGCCCGCAGAATCCCCTTCAAATGTAATCGGCACAAACGGAAGGCGTTTCATGCGTTTTCGTGCATCTTCTTGAACCGGTTTTGCATCTGGGCCCAACCTAGGCCATTCACCAAGTTCGGCTGTTCCTAGTGGAGGGAGACGCACTGGAAATGATAGCGGATTCTCACCTCGCATAAAACTTACATAGGCATTTGCAGCGGCACCTAGACGTTCTTCACCAATTTTCCTAACTATATCCGCCCCATCAGGACCCTTTTGCTTAATTACCTTGAACGCCCCTGTCACAGGGACAAAAATATCACGCTCCGTCAAGGTAGTTTTCTTGTCATTCATAAGTAATAAGTTTAATAGGAATATGATTTCCTTATAGGAATTATACATGGGTGTGCCTGACATGAGCAATAGTTTCATTCCTTCTGCGGCATTCAGAACTTTAATCAAACTCGGCGTGAGCCTCTTTCCAGCTTGAGCCTCTGTAAGTTCTAAATCGCCACCAGGATTATCTGTATTATCTTCTACAGATTCTGCAGGATTGTCCCGCAAGTTGTGGGCCTCGTCAATCAATATAAGACGGCCACTGAATGCCCTACGAAGAATACGATTTTGTTTTTCTTCATCTATAGGTTTGGGCATATGTTTCAGCAAATCGTCAATCATTCTATGAAATTGAATGTAGCCCATGAAGAGATATCGTGAATTTATAGACTGTGTTACGCGGCGTGTTATTGTGGCGCGATCACGCTCAAATTCCGTACCGGTGCGTTTTAAATACATGTTGCCCGTGCATCCCTTCGCCATATTTGGCACCCCTTCATTCCCAGGAATAACTAAGGCCTCTTCATCAAATATGGTGCGACGAAATCCGGGCTGAATATTTCTCGGGGCCACAATGATTACTTGACGTCTAGGAAATGCCTGAAGATAGTTCTCTGCAACAGTTATACCTGCACAGGTTTTACCAACACCTACCCCGTGAAAGAGAAGGGCAGATTGATAGGGACACTGTGGCGAAAGAAATCGCCCTATAAAACGCTGGACTGGTGTAAGCTCAAACTCATTATCGGGATCACATGGATTAACTTTCTGCCTCGCCTGTTCCGCAATACTATCCTGTTTATTTTCTGCAAATTCTTGCTTTTGCATTAACTTTTCTGCAAATCTCGGATCATCTGTATCGGGATAAAGGCCCGCACTACTTTCCCATGCATCTGTCGCTTCCCATAAGCGAGGGTATATTTTCAACTTTTCAAGCTGCGCCGCACTCAACATTTCATCTCGTGTTTTTAATGGGAGTTTTTCATTATTCCATAAGTCCAATAAGTCTTCTGCGTTTAGTTCCGCAGACATCTATCATATATTTATTTTTTCGTTTCGTGCTTAACCGACGCGGGCAGCTGCAGAGCGCAATATGTCTTAAGAATATTATTAACCCGGAATAATACTTCGCGTTTTTCTTTATTGTCTGAACGTATGTGTTCATGTGCATCCGCGAATGAAAACCACTGAATACGCCCAACTTCTCGCTGAATATGTTCATTTGTTTTTGCGGCGTCACTTATACTACCTTCGCCTACACCCAATGGCGCATATGCAATGTAATACTTATGACAATACTGAACACCATTTGTGCCAAAAAATAGTTCTTTAATGGGTTCAATATTACGAGCTGTTACAACCTGACGATCGGTTATATTCGTCTCTTCCCAAAGTTCCCTCATTGCACATGCATATTCTGATTCCCCTAACTCTTTACGACCCTTTGGAAACCCCCATTCAGGTGTTGCCCATGCAGGCGGGCATTCTTTAATTAAATCCTCTAGTTCTGGACGCAAAGCTTCTAACTTTTGACGCGCATGCTCTTTTTCATTTTTATATGCATGCGTCCCCCCTTGAGGCGGACCCCACAGCCCCTCCCACAGTGTTTCAAATGACTGTGTTAGTAACTTTTCTCTCTCTTCTCCGGTCATACCCGATAAATGCTGTTTAATATATTCGCGATCAGAAAGACGATATTTTCCCCGCATTATCTCTATAAACCCGATACTATCCTTTCGCAAAATAAGGAGATATTCAATGTTTTTATGAAGTGATTCTAATCCCGTTAAACTCGGCTGGGCCTCCTGTACCAACGTTTCGGCTTGATTCCAAGCAACATTGCCTGGTGTTTTTACTCTGAATATAATAACCCCGTAACTTGTGATTGGCTGTGGGCATTGTTTCGATTGATGGCCGGCTTGCGAACAGTTTGTGCATATTTGTCCCGATGGTGAAAATATTTTAAATTGCTTCATTGTGCTTAAGCACTCAACTAGTTCATATAGGCTTTACGCGTTTAGGCGTATGCATAACATTACTCATATTTAGACAGAACGCGATGAAGTTTCCTCCTTCCGTGTGGGGACCTATTTTCTGGCACGCTCTTCACGTTACGGCTCTGTCGTATCCCACAAACCCAAACTATGCACAGAAACGTGCCGCAAAAGAATTCTACGAAAGTATGGCCGAATTGATTCCGTGCCCGGTTTGTCGAGAACACTATAAGAAACATTTACAAAAAATTCCCCTATCCCCGCATTTGGATCGGCGTGATGACTTATTCCGATGGACGGTTCAGCTCCATAATGAAGTAAATGATAATCTTGGAAAGCCCCGTGTATCAGAGACAGAATCTATTAACTTTTATAAGCGTATTGGGGCACGCGAGCGTTCCCCAATTATTACCCAGGTAGATTTGGATGAAATAGATGCAAGATCTATGTTAAAGGGTGCAATAATCGGCGCAACTGTTATGGGCCTTGGTGCGGGCCTTCTATGGTGGGCTACAAGAGGAGAGAATATAGAGGCTAAGTAGGATGGTGGTAAGTAAGCGCGGTGTAAGCCGCAAAGCAAGGCACCCAACAGATGAAGAAAAGCCATTATATAAGCCCGAAATTTATGAGGGCCTTCAGATCCCCCCTTCACCAGCGAAAGCCGTGAAACTTTCTGTCCGTGTTTTGAACTTGGAGCCCAAGATGACGAATGATGAAATCAAGGCACGTGAAGGAACATATTTTACAGATAAAGATGCCGATGAGATTCTCGATGAGGACGTGGATGTGTATGGTAAAGATCCCTCTACGGGTCAAAAGAAACTTTTGGCTCGTTTCCGAAAACACGTGTTGCCGAATGAGTTGGTAAAAACGGGCTGGGAAGCATATTATCAGACGGCGGCGGCGAGTCGTAATCGCGGAGCTGCAGCAGGGCCGATTCAAGCCGATTCCAACTATTGGAAAAAGCGCAAGCCGGTGGAAATCAATAAATGGTCGGCGCGTTATGAACAGGATGGGAAACTCAGTAAGATGCGCGTGAATAACAATGTGTTCAGTTCCGTTCTCGGATTTTTTGAGCAAACACCTTTTATGGGTCTTCCGTGCAGACTTACATCATACACGCAAAAATACTTCCAGCAGTATAAACACGGTATTCCATTTATTCAAGCGATTAATGGCGTGTTCAAACGTTTGATTCCGGATAAGCACGCGAAGCAACTTGCAGCTGCGTCTCAGGCGCCTAACTATCGTGTTGCTGATACGGCTTTCTCATCTATTACGATTAACCGGAACTTCCGCACGGCCCTGCACATGGACGACGGGGATTTCAGAGAGGGCTACGGAAATCTATCCGTCATAGAGCGGGGAAAATATTCGGGGGGCGCCACTATATTTCCGCGTTATAAGATTGGGTTCAACGTGCGGACAGGGGACTTTTTAGCCATGGACGTTCATGAATGGCACTGTAATACGGAAATGTACGAATCGGATGCGGATAAAAAATTTAATAAGGCCCTTCCGAAGATTCACCACGACTCGGTGGAAACGGGGACGATGGGGGGCGAGAAGCCTTTCACGCGTATTTCTTTTGTATGTTATCTGCGGGAAAAATTGCGCGGTTGCAAGCCAAAAGAGACGCAGGCGTATTATAATCGGATTAAATTCGATCCTCAGCGGGGGGATCTGCGTAAAAAAGGGGCCACGCGTAAAAAGTCCTCTATCTAGCAGAAACACAAATGCTTCTGCGTATTTTATCCGGCCTCTTGTGTGTTTTAGGTATAGGCGCACAAGATCCCATCGGCTCTACAGGTTGTACTGCGCCTTCGTGTGTTTTTGCGAATTCGAATCTGCGTTTCGGAACGGGTTCGGAAAATTCCGTGAATACCCAGGGCTTATTCGTGCAGCCGTGGTATTATTCACGGACGGCGAATTCATGGTATAAACTCACGTTTAATAACTACCCTCTTGATACGGCAATCGGCACAGGCAACACTTCTTCCCACTGGAGTAAGACTACGATCGTGGATTTATACTCACTCGCCCCGTCGAATTCTTTTACGAACTACTCGGATTTTGTGGTCGATAGCAGTGACGCCACAAAATCTGTGGGACATGGAAAGATTGTTGCTACACGTAACCTGAATTTACTGGGGCAACCTATCATATTTCAGAACATATTTTCTCTTGGCCTCAATGACAGCTTCGTAAAAATCGTAACGCAAGTAATAAATAACTCGACGGAGACCCTTAAGAATCTCATAATCTGGACGGGGACGCGGGATGATTTTGTGGGAATGACGGATGTGAATACAAAGACGCGCGGTAACCTGGGCACGGGTAACTTCACGGCTGTTACGGCGAACAATGAATCGTCCCGTGCAATTATGATTACAAATGCGAATGAGGGTGTTCTCTTTTATTCTGAGACACCTGGGGTGATGACGTCGTATGCACTCTGCTGTTCGTTCTCTAACGCATATAATGTGAATCCTCTTTCTCTCCCCCCCATGACACCTGTTCCCACGGACGGTTCCTATGCGGCTGTTCTTCCTTTGGGGGACATCGCAATAGGAAATTCTGGTAGCATTACATGGTACTATGCTGCGGGGGCCGTATCTTCTTTATCCGCGGTGGCTCAATCCGTCGCAGCAGCTCAGGTTGCGGATGCAAGTCCATCCTTGACTCCTGCTGCAACGGTGACAGGCACGGCAACAGGAACACCTACAGGAACACCTATAGGCACGGCAACAGGCACGGCAACAGGCACGGCAACAGGCACGGCAACAGGCACGGCAACAGGCACGGCAACGGGAACACCTACAGGAACACCCACGGGAACACCTACAGGAACACCCACGGGAACACCTA
>Ga0255088_1000753_pt1 | contig 13714 bp, 10 predicted proteins | sample Colum_Miss_RepB__2_FD_188587 | JGI IMG/M metagenome (GOLD analysis project Ga0255088, IMG submission 188587) | Freshwater microbial communities from Columbia River, Oregon, United States - Colum_Miss_RepB_8d | ecosystem: Environmental > Aquatic > Freshwater > River | place: USA: Oregon...
CCCAAGATCCGAGATTTGACAATCTCCGCTCGGAGCCAGTTCTATTGTCATGACTCGCAGGATCGGGCGCACCCGACTCGAACAACACAAAACCCTCCCAGGCAGAATGAACCCGCACGAAGACCTCCTTTGGGCCCGGTTGTTGGCCTTCAACTTCGACGAAACCGGCGACGCGCTGACCTTCACACAACGACTGGCCCGCGAGAACGGCTGGAACCTCGGATTCGCCCGACGCGTCGTCGAAGAATACAGACGCTTCCTCTACCTCGCCCTGCGGGCCGGACACTCCGTCACCCCATCCGATGAGGTCGACCAGGCCTGGCACCTGCATCTGGTCTACAGCCGCTCCTACTGGGACGAACTGTGCGCCCAGGTCTTGCAACATCGGTTGCACCACGGACCCACCCGCGGCGGCCAAGCCGAAGACGACCGATTCCTGGATGCCTATGAGGCCACCCGCACCAGCTATCGTCGGTGTTTCGGATCGGAACCCCCGGCCGACATCTGGCCTGAGCCCGAAGTGCGCTTTACCCCGCAGGCCCGCTGGCAACGGGTGGATCTGGCCTCTCACTGGTGCCTGCCCAAGCTTGCCCTGCGACGGACGGGCCTTGGCCTGCTGGGGATCCTCGGTCTCTCCGGTGCGGCGGTCGGTTGCTCCGGTGTCAACGGAGAGGAACTGATCGGCAACGGCCTGTTCCTCATGGCCGCCTTCCTCGTGGTGGCCGCGGGATTGGGTTGGCTCATTATCCGCACCGCCCGCGGAGGCGGCTCCGGCGGCGGTTCTGACTCCAAGCGGGGTTCTTCCGGTTGCGGAGACGGAGGCATCGGAGGCGGCTGCGCGGCCGACTCGAGCGGCGGACATCACAGCCATTCCGACGGTTCTTCCGGCTGCGGATCCTCAGGGTGTGGGTCTTCGGGTTGCGGTGGTGGTGGAGGGTGTGGCGGAGATTGAAACCTAACCCTTCCACGGCACTTCCCCCCACGATGCCCTCCGAATCTCCAGACGAGCAACGCTTGCGCGAACTCGGCTACCGCCAAGAACTGGCCCGCCGGATGAGCGGCTTCTCCAACTTCGCCCTCTCGCTGGCCATCATTTGCATTCTCTCGGGCGGCATCACGTCGTTCCACATCGGCTTCAATAGTGCCGGAGGCGCCAGCCTCGGAATCGGATGGCCGCTGGTCAGCCTCTTCTCCCTGTGCGTGGCGGCCACCATGGCCCAGGTGGCCAGCGCCTTCCCGACGGCCGGCGGCTTGTACCACTGGGGCTGCCTCTTGGGCGGACGCGCCTGCGGCTGGGTGACCGCCTGGTTCAACCTCGCCGGGCTCATCACCGTGCTGGCGGCGATCAACACCGGCACCTATGACTTCGCCACCGCAGCCTTCGGATGGACTCCGGCCGCGGAATCCGCTGGAACCGTCCGCGTCATCGCCGTGTCGGTGATGACCTTGTCCCAAGCCCTGCTCAACCATTACGGCAATCGCTGGGTCATCCGGCTCACCGATTTCAGTGGCTGGCTCATCCTGGGAATCGCTTCGGTCATGACGGTCGCCCTGCTGGTGGCCACACCGCACTGGGAATGGTCGCGCCTGTGGACCTTCACCAACTTCAGCGGCTTGCCCGAGAGCTCACCGGTCTTCCCCAAACAGGACTCGGTGCCCTGGCTCTTCTGCCTCGGATTCTTGTTACCGGCCTACACTCTCACGGGCTTCGATGCCTCGGCCCACACCTCGGAGGAAACGCTGGAGGCCACGCGCAATGTGCCCAAGGGCATCGTGCGTTCCGTGGCCGTGTCGGCCGGTTTCGGCTGGGTGATGATCGTGGCCCTGCTGCTGGCCATGCCCGACCTCAAGGCCGGAGCCGCCAAGGGATTCGAGATCGTCCCCTGGATCCTGCGCTCGGCTCTGGGAGAACGGTTTGCCCAATCCCTTCTGGGCGGCGTGGTGATGGCCCAGTACCTCTGCGGACTGGCCGCACTGACCTCGGCCTCGCGGATGACCTACGCCTTTGCCCGCGACAACGGACTGCCGGGTTCACGCTGGCTCAAGACGGTCCATTCCGGCACGCAGTCTCCGTCGGCCGCCGTCTGGACCAGCGCGCTGGCCTCGGTGGCTCTGGTGATTCTACTGCGCTACGAAACCATCGCGGCGGTGTGCGCGGTATTTCTCTACCTCAGCTACGTGCTGCCGGTGGCCGCGGGAGCCTGGGCCCACGGGCGCACTTGGACCCGCTTCGGCCCGTACCAACTGGGAAGTGCCTTCAAACCACTGGCCGCTGGGTCCTGCGTTGGAGGTCTCTTCCTGCTGGTCATCGGTGTGCAACCGCCCAACCAACAAGCGCTGCCCATCTTGCTGGGAAGCGTCGGGGTATTGCTGGTGACTTGGTTTGGCTTTGAAAAGCGACGATTCAAGGGACCGCCCGGCGGAGGTCTCCAATAAGACTCATTCGCCCCTTCAACGAGGGAGCCAAGAGTTCTTCACTGTTTCTTGGCTTGGTCAAAGGCATCGGCCAAGGCGTTCCAACCGCCCGCATTGGGATCGATCGAAGGCCGCGTAGCGGGGCGCATAGCCTGACGATCGGGCGGACGACCCGGCGGACGACCTCCGCTGGCCTGAGGGGATCGCGGCGCGTTGGGAGCCGTGCGCTGCTCGCGCTGAACGCCGATTTGCGGATTGGCCTTCATGGAGAGGGCGATGCGTTTGCGAGCCAGGTCCACCTCGGTCACGGTCACCCGGACCTTCTGACCCACCTTCACGACCTCGGCCGGATCCTTCACAAAGCGGTCAGCCAGTTGACTGACATGGACCAAGCCATCCTGGTGCACACCGATATCCACAAAGGCTCCGAAGGCGGTGACGTTGGTCACGATGCCCGGCAGTTTCATGCCCGGTTGAAGGTGTTCGAGTTTTTCGACCCCTTCCTGGAAAGCGAAGACCTCGAAGCGTTGGCGCGGATCCCGTCCGGGCTTGGCCAACTCGTCGAGGATGTCCTTGAGGGTCGGCAAGCCCACCTCGTTGGTGACGTACTTTTCCGGACGGATCTTGCCGCGAAGCCCACCGTCACGGACGAGATCGCTCACGGCGCACCCGAGATCACTGGCCATGGCATCGACCAATTCGTAGCGCTCCGGATGAACCGCGCTGGAATCCAAAGGGTTCTCGGCTTCATGGATGCGGAGGAATCCGGCGCATTGCTCGAAGGCCTTCGGCCCCAGGCGAGACACTTTCAGCAATTCCTTGCGGGAGCGGAATGGCCCGTGTTCGTTGCGGTGGCTGACGATGTTGGCGGCCAGCGACGGGCCCAGGCCCGACACATAGCTGAGCAATTGCTTGCTGGCGGTGTTGAGCTCCACGCCCACGCGGTTCACGCACGAGACGACCACGTCATCCAGACCGCGCTGGAGGGCATTGGGATCCACATCGTGCTGGTACTGACCCACACCGATGGACTTCGGATCGAGCTTCACCAGTTCAGCCAGCGGATCCATCAGGCGACGCCCGATGCTCACCGAACCCCGGACCGTGACATCTTCGCTGGGAAACTCCTCACGGGCGACCTCGCTGGCCGAGTAAATCGAGGCGCCGCTCTCGTTGACCAACACCACAGGAATGCTCGGCGGCAAGTGCAAGGAGCGGATGAACTGCTCGGTCTCGCGGCTGGCCGTGCCGTTGCCAATGGCGATGGCCTCGATCGCAAAGCGCGTGACGAAATCGCGAACCTTCTCTCCCGCTTGGGCCACCTGATGGGTTCCGCCGGCGGTGGCATAAATGACGTCGTGGTGCAGCAGCTTGCCCTGTCGATCCAGCACCACTGTCTTGCAACCGGTCCGGAATCCCGGGTCGAGAGCCAACACGTTCTTCTGACCCAACGCTGGTGCTAAAAGCAGTTCGCGGAGATTCTCGGAAAAGACACGAATGGCCTCTTGGTCGGCCCGCTTCTTGGACTCGATGCGCACTTCGGCCTCGATGGCAAAACCCACGAGTCGCTTGAAGCTGTCCACAGCCGCCAAACGCACCTGCTCGGCTCCCGGTGTACCCCGGGCTTGAACGAAGAGTCCCTCGAGGATGGCGATGGCTGATTCCTCGGGCGGCGTGATGCGCACCAGCAGCACCCCTTCCTCCTCGCCCCGGCGCATGGCCAGCATCCGGTGACTCGGGATCTTGGAGACGGGTTCGGTCCAGTCGAAGTAGTCCTTGAATTTGGCCCCTTCAGCTTCCTTGCCGGTCATCAACTTGGATCGGACCTGAGCCGATTCCCAATACAGTTCTCGGAGGCGTGACCGCGTGGCGATATCTTCACTGAAACGTTCGGCGAGAATATCCCGGGCGCCAGCCAAGGCCGCGGCCACGTCAGGCACTGATTTCTCAAGACTCACAAACGGCGCCGCAACAGCGAGTGGATCAATCGTGGCCTGTTCGTTGAAAAGCAGGTCGGCCAGCGGTTCTAAACCGGCCTCTTTGGCGATGGTGGCCCGGGTTCGCCGCTTCGGACGAAACGGAGCGTACAAGTCTTCCAGGGCGGAGAGGGTATCGGCTCCTTCCACGGCGACCTTCAGGACATCGCTCAGCAATTGCCGCTCGGAAAGCGATTTGAGGATGGCCTCGCGGCGCTGTTCCAATTCGGTCAGCTGGGCCAATCGGTCCCGAATGGATGTGATCGCCACCTCGTCGAGGCTTCCGGTCACTTCCTTTCGATATCGGGCGATGAAGGGCACGGTCGCACTCTCACCCAGCAAGCGGGCAGTAGCCGAGACCTTGGCGGCCGGGAGGTTCAACTCGGCAGCGATGCGGGCGATGAATCGATCAAGCATGACGTCAACGGGGGGCGCTGTTTAGAGCCTCCCCCCGTTTCAGGAAAGCTCCGTGTTCTCCCAATTTCGTGATTCCCTCGTTTTCTGTTGTTGGTCTCCACTTCGGCATGACTGGTCTACGGAAACCATTGGGGCGATGTGCGAAGTTTGCAGCCATCGTTGTTCTGGCTGCGTTGGGCGCTCTGCCGTTGCCCGCCCTCGAACGGGAACGACTCTTCGGGCCCGAGATCAAGACCGGCGACTACAAGCATCCGGCCAGCTTCACCGAACTGAGCAACGGCGACCTGTACACGGTCTTCTTCAGCGGCCGGGGTGAATACAAAGACAACCAGGCGGCTGTCTTCGGTTCACGATTGAAGGCAGGCACACGCCGGTGGTCGAAACCCGTTTCCATCGCCAGCAACCCGTTCCACGCGCTGGGTAATGCGGTGGTCTGGGAGGCTCCGGACCACGTGGTCTGGCTCTTTTATGTCACCCGCTACGGCGAGCTTTGGAGCGACTCGCGCATCACGGCAAAGGTCTCGCGCGATGAGGCCAAGACCTGGTCCGAGGCCTTTCAGATAACCTTCGAAGCCGGCACCATGGTTCGCAACCGGCCCGTCGTCTTGGACGCCGGCCAATGGTTACTGCCGGTGTATCACGAGATCGGCACCGACCCGGAACTCGATGACCCCCGCAACCGATCTTTCTTCCTGCGCTACGATCCGGCCCGGCGCACCTGGACCGAGAGCAATCGCATCGGATCGCGTCTGGGCAATATCCAGCCGGCACCGGCGGTCATCGACGCCGAGCATTTGGTGGCCTTCTGCCGACGGGGCGGTAATTACGAGGGGCGTCCGGATGGGTGGATGGTGCGCACGGAGTCACGGGACGGCGGACGCACCTGGAGCGAGGGTGCCGACAGCTCGCTGCCCAATCCCAACTCAGCCGTGGATTTCTTGAGACTGAAGTCCGGACATCACCTGCTGGTCTACAACCACAGCTTCACGAACCGAACCCCTCTGACGGCCGCCTTGTCAGTGGATGGCGCGAAGACTTTTTCCCGACGCCTCGACTTGGAAACCAATCCGACGGGCGACTTCGGCTATCCCACCGCCCTCCAGACTCGCGATGGAAAAATTCACGTCCTTTATACGAGCGACGAGCGCACGGTCGTGCGCCGCATCGTGTTGACGGAGGCTGAATTGAATTCGGGCGAATCCACTCGCTAAAGGGGGGCAGGCTCCCCGTTCGCCTGCGATTGGAGCGACGATAGCGCAATGATTCCGGGATGAGCCAACTCGGACCTTTCCGCAGTGTGCACTAACCGAGCTAGGGCTTCCGAGGCCTCCGGATTTCGGATGCGCTCGATGGCCCAGCCCAGCACGGCCCGGGTCGACGGAAGCGTGGACGCCTCGTCGTGAAGCTGGACCAATTGCTTGACCGTGGAAGAGCGAGCCCCGCGGGCCAGGGTCTCCACCACCGCCTCGATAAGGTCGATGTCTTGGGTTTGCCCAAGGCTCATCACCAGAGCCGCCATGTCGTCTTCGGTGGAGAATCCTTTAAAAGCCTCTCGGAGGGCCTCCGATTCTTCAGGAGATCTGCGATCGAAACTGGCTCGAGTCACGGCTTGGATCAGGGCTTCAACGGCGGCCTGTCCGCCCGAGGCGGCGATGCGGTCGGCCCACTGGCCTTGTTCCTCGGGCGTGGAAGCCGCTTCGAGGCCCTGAACCAGAGATGGCAAATCCTGCGATTCCGGATCCATCACTGACCCGGCAGGCGGAGGCCCAGAAATCGGAACGGGCCTCCGGCGGAAGTTGTGGCTCCGGCCATGCGCATCGGACCCCTGATTTGCCGGAGCCGATGCGGTGGCCGAATCGAAGGGATCGCTTGCGATTGCAACCTCCGAACTCACCTCATCGACCCATTCAGACCCCTCCTTCGGATCCGACCGATCAGACCCAGCCAGAGGACCCCAACCATAGCGCAACCCGAGGTTCAGTCCCACGATGAGACCTAGCAGAATAAGAATAGTTTTGGTGGAGCTCATGGTGTTCGCGGCTCAGCGGTCGGTGTGACACTCAGAATGACTGGGTGATCTGGAGTCCGTAGGCGCCCGTCTCGGAGCCGGAGGAGCCTCGAACCATGATGTAGTAAGTCCCCGCCAACAATTTGCGGCGAATGCGGAAGTTGGTGCCGACGCCCAAGTCGTCGTCTTCAGCCACCGTCTGGCCAACGGCATCCCACAAGGTTCCACGGGTATCCAGCGATCCCGTGCTGGTCAGGGATACGGTGGCGGCCTGGGATAAAACGAATCGGAAGACGTCTTGATCCTGGGCGACGTCGAGTCGGGCCGGGGTGGTCGAAGGCACCGCCACGCGCGTGGCCGTTGCCGGGGTGTTCCCCACGTCATCGGTGGGAGATGTGCCGAAGCCGACGATGACGAAATCATACGGAGACTCGTCGGCATCATTGTTGGAGAGGCTGACCGAAGCTTGGTGGCGCCCTACGGTCGTCGGATCGTAAGTGATCTGAAATGCCGCCGAACGACCTGCAGCCACCGTGGAGGGCACCTGAGTGGTGACGCGGAATTGAGCCGCGCCCGAACCGCTGAGCCTCACAGCCCCCAGGGTGAGCGTCGCCTTTCCGGTGTTGCGAACAGAAAAGGAGGTTGAGCGGGAGCCGTTACTCAGATCGACCTCCCCGAAGTCGGTGCCATCCGCGGTTTTGGCTATCAATGCCCCGTCAGTGATGGGTGTTGAATCCAAACCCACCAACCCGATCTCCGGAGCTCCGGTCACCACCGGTGCGGCTGTCCATTTGGCCAGGACCGTGTAGGCGCCCTTCGATGAACCCGTGCCCGTCACCTTCAGGTAGTAGGTGCCCGCGGCGACATTCGTCAGGATGAGGAAATTCGAAGCCCCGGCGCCGTTGTTGTCTTGGGCGAGGATTTTTCCTGAGGTGTTGACCAAGGTGCCTTGGACATCGTTGGTGCCCGAACTGCTCAGATTCACCGTGCCGGAACCGCTCGCTTCGAGTCGGAACCAATCCTGATCGGTGGTGGTTTCCAAAATGCCGCGCGTAGGTGCGTTCCATGCGACCGCAGTCGCCTTGGCAGCGGTGTTGCCACCGAGACCGAGGTGCCGATTTGCTGCTGGATCCACGACCGGTAGTTGATCGTGTTGCCGTAAATACCCGGGGTGCCATCGCGACCGCAACCGTCTCCAAAACTCACCGTGCCGGCGTGTCGCCAACCGCCCCGACCATCGGAGACCACCAGCGGCCCACCACTGTCACCCTGGCACGTGTCGCGGCCGCCACCTGGAACACCCGCCGCGAGGTGGACTTCCGACAAACCGGGGTAAACCTCGGAAGCCTCGGTCAGGCTGACGAGGTTCATATCCACCTCCAACAAGATCGGCGACTGCCGGCCGCCCTCCGAGGTGGTGCCCCAGCCCATGCCCTTCACCGGGGTTCCGGGCGCGACTTGGCTGACGGCGTCCACCAGCGACAGCACCGGTACTCCGGTGAGCGGTTGGGAGAGCTTGAGCAAGGCAACGTCGTTGACCAAGGCACCCTTCACCGTGCTGAAGCGGGGGTGGATGACGATCTGAGAAACTGAGACCCGGGTGCCATCGCTGGACGACCGCAAGTCATAGCCGCCGACCAGCACATCGAGCGAGGAGGCCGACATATCTTCGACGCAATGTGCCGCCGACAACACCCATTGGGGATGAATGAGCGCGCCGCCGCAAAATTGCCCTTTCACCGGGGTCTGCCCTCGCAGGATCAGGGCCGTCATCCAGGGATACGCGTCTTTGGGTGCCGGGCGGCCACCGACAATTTTTGGTAGCGGCGAGGTCGTTGAAGAGGCAGCCATGAGGCGGCCACCGACCGGAGTTGCGTGACCCGCCATGAAGGCCAAGCCGAGGAAAGTCAGGCTAAGGCGGAGGCGGGGTGTGGAAGTGAGGAGTCTTTGAACGAGACCTTGGAGTTTCATAACGCTCCCAGCATCGGATCCCGCTGTTACCGCCTGATGACGCTCGAACTGTTTTATCGGACCGGGTTTTTCTTTCCGAAGCATTGACCTTCAAACCGTTGGATTTCGAAACCTCAGCCCTCAAAACGATATCCCACCTGAGGCACGGTCTGGATGAGGGTCGGGCGGTTGGGATTTTCTTCGATCTTGGAACGCAACGTGGTGACGGCGCGATCGACGCTGCGGTCGGCGACGGCCGCCGAGTCTCCCCAAACGGCATCGAGAATCTGCTCGCGCGTGAGCGCCCGGCCGGATTTGCGGGTGAAGAACTCGAGCAATCCGTATTCCTTCGGTGTCAATTCGATCTCCACACCCTTCCGGCTCACTCGCCGGGCACCGCGGTCCACCTCCAGCGAACCGATGCAAACCACATCCGGGGTGACCCGACGGTGACGGCGCAACAAGGCGGCGATCCGCGCCATCAATTCACCGATTCCGAAGGGCTTGGTGACGTAGTCGTCGGCCCCGAGATTCAAGCCCCGGACCACTTGGGCTTCTTCGCCCAAAGCCGTCAACATGACCACGGGTATCTCAAGACCGTCGGCACGGATCCGGCGACAAACCTCATGACCCGACAAACCCGGCAGCATGAGATCCAGCAGCACCAAATCGGGGCGCAAGGTCCGCGCCAATTCTAAACCCTGATGACCATCGCCCGCCGAGCGCACCCCATAGCCCGCGCGTTGAAGATTGTCGCGCAGGCCGAAGAGGATCGCGGCGTCATCCTCGATCACCAGAATGAGTTCAGGTTTCATGGGAATGTTCGGATTCATCGGAGGTGGCCGGAACATGGATGGCGAAGCGACTGCCCTCGCCCGGCGTCGTCTCCACCGCCACCCGGCCGCCGTGCGCCTCGACGATGGACTTCACGATATGGAGACCCAAACCCGCACCGGTGACAGGACTCCCAGGCCCTTCAGCGCGGTAGAATTTCTCAAAGATGCGGGACCGCTGCCGAGGGTCGAAGCCCCGGCCATTGTCAGTGACCGCAAAGCAGACCGTGGAGCCGGATTGGGAAACGGTGAGCAGGATGCGCTTGTCGGCACCGGTGTATTTGTGGGCGTTTTCCAGCAGGTTCAACAGAGCGGTGGTGAGCGACGGAGCATCGGCCCGGATCAGGGGTAGCTGAGGAGCGATCTCGGTGCGGAAGTCGCAGCCCGGAGCCGCGAATCGTGACCCGACACTGCGCACCGCAGCCTCGACCACGGTTTCCGGAGCCGTGGGCTGGAAATCATAGTTCATCCCACCGCGTTCCAGTCGGGCGAAGGTGAGGTAGTCATCAACCAAGCGGCCCAGCCGAAGCGTCTCCCGGGAAACGACCTCCAAATAGGCCCGGGTTCGATCGGGTTGCGGATCCGGGTCGGCCACCAGCGTGTCGATGAGCATCCGAATGGATGTCATGGGGGTGCGCAGTTCGTGGGAGACGGTGGTCAGGAAATCATGGCGAACCTCCGTCAGGCGGACTCGCTGCAGGAAACGGCGCACCGCCAGGAAGGTCAGGACCGCTCCGAGGAACACCGCGCTGGCCACCGAGGTCATTTGGAGTGCGGCTTGCCTGCGGGCCGATCCAGCCAGTTCGGCCGTCGCCACCGAGGTGTCGAGCCGCAACGCCCAACCGGGTAAGGCCACGCCCATGGACGCTTGAATACTCCCCACTCCGGAAACCGAATCGCCCTGGGGCACCAATTGCGCCCGGTATCCTTGCGGCCCGAGGGAACGATTCAACTGAGTCTCCAATTCTCGATGGAGGCGCTCCAATTGGTACAACCAGATCACACCGCCACCGGGTGCGGGCAAGAGCCAAACCTCTTGGCCAGGACCGTCGCCAGAAAGATGCACCGTCTTCGCAGTGGGCTGGTCTCGAACGGGCCTGCCTACCCATTCCTGAACAACCGCCAATCCGAGCACCTCAGCCAATTCGGTAGGCAAGGTGGCGCGGGCCCCGAGGCGTTGGATTTCGCGCCACAGGAACAATCGCTGACTGGCGGGCATGAGAGGGGCCGTGTGTCGGGTGACTCGACCAACCAGCGACTCGAGCGTGGGCTCAAAGCGCGCATCCTCCCGCGAGAGTTGCTGAAGTGCCGCCAACTCCAGGGAAGGAAGATACAAGCGGCCGGAAGGAGATCGGCTTCCTTCGAGTTTCTGTTCGACCAGTTGGGCCACCAACCCCAGGTAAGCATCGCCCATCGACTGCGTGAGGAGGCGTTGGTGGAATGCACCCACCAAGGCCTCTCCCCGGACGTCGGCCTCCGGCGGATCCATCACTCCGACGGCGGGCGCGGGATACAATGGGGTCCCGTCAGCGGCCAAGACCAACAAACCGTCTGGAAACCCCTCTCGGGGAGGCCCGTCTCCGACATCACCGAGGAGATCCCGAAACAACACTCCCGCCTCTGAAACCCGGGACGGAGTCGGGTTGCCGGCACGGGCCGCGCGCGCCTTCAAGTCGGCATTCAGCGTCCGGATGGCTTCCTCGAGCCGGAACTGGTGCAAGGCCTGCAATTCTTGAGTCCAATCCCGACGGTCTCGATCGAGGGTACGGACCGTGGTCCAGATCCAAGCCACCGCCGGAAGAGCGACAGCCAACCCGATGGCCATCAACGAAACAAACAGTTCGCCACGGGGCTTGAGGCGGAGACCGAAGGCGGATGGAAACAATCGGCGCAACACGAGATCAGGATTCCAGCGGACGGGTGTTCACAATTCGTAGGGCTTGAGCAACTGGCGCGCCCTCAGGAGATCTCCCGCACCCAGAGTGGTTTGGACGGCCGCCCAATCTTCCGCCCAGCGTAGGAGTCGCTGGGTGCCCAGGGCGTTTAGGCCCGATGTCTTGGAGCTCGAAGATTTTGGATCCACGGGTTTGCGCAACCGACCTTCGATCTCGCGAATGCGCTCGATGGCCGTCGACACCAAGGCCTGCGGATCGCCCGAGACATCCGTCGACTCGATGGCTTGAAGGGCGTCATTGACCCCGGTGAGAACCGCCACCAGTTCGGGCTGAATTTCTTCCGGAAAATCGGCCAGCCCAGGCACATGCAAGGTGAAGGCACCAAAGGCGCGATTGAGCGTTCGGGACGACTGCAGCCAAATCGAACGAGCCTCTCGAAAACGCCCATCCGACGCCCTCAATGCCACGGCTGCCGTCGATTCCTGGACCAGTTTCAAGTAGCCTGCAGTGAGTGAGTCTCGACCTGTTCGAACGACCGGATCGGCCCATCGGGCGGCTCGACCAGCCTGCCTGCGGATTTCCGACGCATCTTGCGCAACCAAGGCTTTGGCGAGCCGATCACGGCACTCGGCCACGGCGGCATTGGCGTCGTCCGGGGCGAAGAGCGAAGCCCGGTCGAGCATCCAAGACCGGCCTGGGCTTTGCATCCATCCGTTACGGATTCCCGAGGTTCTGGAACTCACCAAGGACGCCTCGAGCGACTCCATCGCCTGAAGCGTGCGATCGACCGATTGCAAGTCTTGGCCCGAGAGCTGTCGGCGCATCATGCGCAAGGCTCCCAGCATTTCACGGACGACCTCAGTTGCGCTGGATATCTCCGAATGCGCCAGAGCCCCATCGAGCACCAGCGCCAGGTCACCCAAGAACAGGCGCTCATCCTGAAACCAGCTCCGGTCGGACGGATTCGACTCCGGCGACAAGAGCAGGAGGTTGTGGGAGGCTTTCTGGGAAAAGGGTTCGGTGTCCGGAAACTCCCGCAGCAGCTTGAGAAAGAGATTCACCGCCGGAATCAGGTTGCCCTTCATCGTATAGCAAATGCCCAGACGGTGCATCGCCTCCACCCGGATCCGGTCTGGAACATTGGGTTGTTCGAGCAATTGCTCGTGAATGCGGATGGCGCCATTGTAATGGCCCAGCACCTCTTCCCGCCACGCACCCTCTTCCAGAGACAGTTGCATCGGCAGCGGCGGCCCAGCCTGGAGCGAGCAAACAACTGCCCACCCAAGCAGGATCCATCCGAAAATCAGACGATGGCCACACCCGTTCTTCATTCGACTGAGGAATCACTGCCACGGTCCTGTTACCGGGCTATGACGGACACGCTATTTCTCTCCGGACGATGGATTCAAGCGTTCCCACTGGCCAGCTAGTGGCCGGTGCTTCCATCATGCATCGACGATGTCCCCTTGGAAAAGCCTGACTGCCTGCATGTGGAGCCTGTCGTTGGGACTGGCGGCGGCCGAACTGCAATTGTCGTCACCCCTCGATTATCAGGTCGTTCAACGACAGACCCTGAACCGCGGCACGGTCCCTTTGATCGGGACCGATGGCTCGCACGTGGACGGAGCGATTTGCCTGGAGACCCGGTTCGTGGCCGAAGGCCATCCCAGCCCTTGGATCCGCTTGGATGCCCCCACCTCGAAGGGACAGTTCCGGTGCTCATTGGAAATGCCCGCGGGCGGATGGTTCCGACTCGAGGTGCGCCAGCGGAAGGGCGACTCCGTGGTGGCTCAGACGCACATTGAACACCTGGGCATCGGCGAGGTGTTCGTGGTGACCGGGCAATCCAATTCGGCCAACCATGGTGAGGAACTCCAGAAGCCCCAGTCCGGCCTGGTGACCACCTTCGACGGCACCCGCTGGCGTCCGGCCCTGGACCCGCAACCCGGTGCCAGCGGCGGCGGCGGCAGCTTCCTGCCCCCCTTCGGCGACGCGCTGTCCAAGCGGTTGGGCGTCCCGGTCGGCCTCGTCGCCTGCGGCATCGGAGCCACCAGCGTCCGCGAGTGGCTGCCCAAGGGTTCCCGCTTCCCCAATCCGCCGACCCTGACCCACCGGGTCCGCCGGCTCGACTCCGGTGAGTGGGAAAGCGATGGCGCAGCCTTCGAAGGTCTGGTGGCTCGCATGGCTCCCTGGGGTCCCGGTGGATTCCGTGCGATCCTG
>Ga0255088_1000764_pt1 | contig 13537 bp, 9 predicted proteins | sample Colum_Miss_RepB__2_FD_188587 | JGI IMG/M metagenome (GOLD analysis project Ga0255088, IMG submission 188587) | Freshwater microbial communities from Columbia River, Oregon, United States - Colum_Miss_RepB_8d | ecosystem: Environmental > Aquatic > Freshwater > River | place: USA: Oregon...
TCACCGGATAACTCGGCACGCCAACCTTTCGAAAACCGGCTTTGATGGTCTTGCTGGAATCGAGAACCACCGTCAGCGGATTATTCGACCCGCTGGCATCCCCGCTCCAACCTGTGAACTCATAACCGGCATCAGGAACTGGAGTCAGGACGACTGACGTGCCTTTGGCATAGATCCCATCTACTGCTGATTGAGTCACTCGACCACCTAAAGTGCTCTGAGCGGTTAGCACGGCCTTTTCCGTAGAAAGGGGTTGGAACAACGCCGTGATCTTGGGCGTGGCGTTGGTTACCTTGAGAATCCACTCGCTCTTGGGCTGGCCCGTTCCCACCGCTCCCCAAATGGCTAAGGCAAATCCCGGGTTAGGCACGGGGATTACACGAACCTCAGAGCCATACGGGTACACTTCAAGTGCTGGTTCCAAGACAATCTGCCCGTTACCGGTGGCTAGGTTGCTGATGGTGGTGCCAAAGTTGGCCACGAAGTTGGCGGGGGACTCGACAGTCCACGAAAAACTGGTATCCGATCCGGCATAGTCTCCGGCCCAACCGAGAAAACTCCATCCTGCCGAAGGAATAGCCTCAAGTTGTACCGTTGATCCTTGAAAAAAGGAACCACTTCCAGCCACCGCTCCACCGTTTGCGATTGCCGTCACACCGTATCTTGGAATTGGTTCAAAAACAGCTGTAACAGCCTTCTCGCGAGTCATTGCTAGATTACGCTCGGGGAAGGATCCGGCTACATCTCCGTCCCATCGGACAAACCTTGAACCAATTTCAGGAGTCGCACGAATTGTAATCACTTCATCTTGTAAATACCTGTTCCCGCTTGGGCTAACTTCAACCCATCCTAATCCAGTTTGACTGCTGCGAAGGGAAAACGTGGGTACGATTTGAATATTAATCGGATTATTTAATACTTGTTTTGAAAAATCACTGCTTAATGTAATGGCGCGAACAACAACCGAATTGCTTACAACAAAAGACCCTAAATACACTTTTGATTCGAAACTAGGCTCAGAGCCATCTAAAGTATATAATATCTGACTGTCGTTCAAATTGGAGGATAATTCGATCACCGCACGATCACCAAAACGGCCCCAATCGTAGACTACATTTCCACCAACCGAAAGCTGGGGCATTCCCTTTGGAACAACCAAAACTTGACAAGGAGATGTCAACAACGATTCAGCCTCATTTGAAGCCATTAACTGATAAACACCTGAGTGCGTTTTGATTGCTGATTCTAAAAAAAGCATGGAATTTGTTTTGCCCTCCATCGGGCGGCCATCGAAGTACCACTGAAATCGACTAGCTGCAACTACACGAGGAAAAAGTGACAACCGTTCGCCTTCCTCAATCACCAGACTGCGATCAACGTCTTTTATTACGCTTAGCAAATCGCTTTTAATAGCCAATGTATGCGAAGACCCAGTCACAATTGAAACCAAATTACTGACGCCTTGTGGCACAGTTGCTTGACCCACATTATTCCGGCCCCATGCAACCACAGTTCCATCTTCTTGTAACGCAACAACGTGTCCAGATTGAGACGATACTGCAACCACCTTTTTGACGCCTCTAGGAACATACATGGGAACTTTCTCCCAACGTCCACTAGAAGCCTCTAAATCAATTGCCCCAAACCCATTTAGATCACCATTTTTCTGCAATACTATGCTAAATGATTCGCCGGCAGCAATTGCTTCAACTCCCAGCAAATTAGCAGGCACATTAGTCTGACCCCAATTATTCCACCCCCAAGCAATTAGGCTGCCATTTTTTCTCATGGCAATATTATGATAAAGTCCGCAGGCGACGGATACAATGTTTGAAGCTCCAACAGGAGTTTGAGCAGACCCGACAAAGGTGCCACCGTCACCTCCTACCCTGTTATTTCCCCAACCGTAGATCCCACCATCATTTGATATAATAAAACTTTGCAAGCCTTCACCAACAGCAGCACCTACAGAACCATTTGACATTCCAAGTCCCGGTGGAACATTTGCTGAACCCCAGCCACCATTATAGCCCCACCCAACGGATGTCCCATCACTTCTGACTGCTATACAATGATAAGGACTGGCCGCTAAAGTTGAAAAACCCACCTTGCCTTTAGGCGGAATATCCAACTGCCGGTTCGCATTGTTCCCCCAACCAACGATAGATCCATCTGCTTTTAGCGCAAAACTGCACCCCCCACCAGCAGCTAACATAGTAACTTCACCAAGGTCATCTGGTATTTGTACCGCGGATTTGCTCCAATCACTATCGGTTAAGTACGACCAACCTATTACCTTGGAATCTTTGCGTCTAAATCGTCCGTTACCCTCACTTTTTGAAAACACGCATTTTACCCCCATGTTTTCAGCTGCTACAATGCTGACTGTATCACTCGTTGAGGCTTCGGCTGGCACGCCTTCCCAATGGTCGAACTTCCAATCCACCTGCGGTACAGCTTTTAGTGAGATTTTCGTACCGCTTTCATAGGTACCATTTCCTAATACGATTCCCTTTCCATCGACCGCACTTGTGATTGTAACGGAGCCGGCGAAGACGGCGAATTGGATCGCTGCCACCGCCCCCATCAGGCAGCAGGCAATTCGAAAGATCCGACTCAGAGAAAGGGGCAGACAGGTTGTCATCGGCTGGGGAGTTGAAATCGCGATGCCAAGCCAAGCAGTTGCTGGGCGGACATTGGTGGGATTCTCTCATCCATTTCTTGGCCTGAATAGGGGAGAAATCTGGTTAAACCAGAAAATATTTCGTAACGGGCAAGGGGCAAAAAGGATGGGAGAGAATGGTTACAGATGTGATCGAGCGTGGGAGATTAGCTCAGGAGAGTCTCAAAGCTCACAGTGTCCAGTGTCCCAGATTTTGCAGATTTAGACGGTCGTCTAGGCCTGAAAAACCTTGTCAGGGTGATTAGGTTTTCTTATTCTTTGATCAATGAATCGCTATGTTGCGTACCTCCGGGTTTCGACGAAATCCCAGAAGCTCGACGGTCTAGGAATGGGAAGCCAAGAACAGGTCGTTGCGGATTTCGTTCATCGTCAGGGGGGCGAGTTGATTGGAGTGCTGCGCGAAGTAGAGTCCGGGGCGAAGACCGATCAGGAACGCCCTGCCCTGTCGCAAGCTTTGGCGATGGCGAAGAAAATGAAGGCCACCTTGATTGTAGCCAAACTGGACCGCCTCAGTCGCAACGCTGAGTTTCTCCTGCGCCTTCAGAATTCCAACGTCAGCTTCGTTTGCTGCGACTGCCCAAACGTCGATAAGTTCACCGTTGGGATTCTGGCGTTGGTCGCGCAGCGGGAAAGGGAACTGATCTCTGAGCGCACCAAGGCTGCACTCCATGCCGCCAAACGAAGAGGCATTATCCTCGGAACCCGAAACCCTGCGCTTCAAGTGAAACGAATGAACGATGGATGCCGATCCGCTAAGGAGCTTTTTGTCAAGGACATTCAGCCGATCATCAGTGAAATTCAGCGTTCCGGAATCGAGACCTTCCAAGGCATCGCTGATTGCCTGAACCGCCGTGGCATCAAGAGTCGATCAGGTGGGATTTGGCACCCTTCAACTGTGCGCAGAGTCTGCCTCACCTGAGGCCGTGGCCGTGGTACGGGTTTTCTTCCCGTCGCCTGTTTAGTGACGGTTAGTGACAGTTTTTCGTCGTTTTGGCTCGCGAAATCGACCTGCTTGGTGAAAAAATCTCAACTTCGAAACACGCTGAAAACCCAATAAAAATGGGGTTCAGATGCGAATATTTGCGAAACGACCCGAAACGGCGTTAACGGTTTCGAATCCCGTCGCCCGCTCCAACCTCTTTCACCTCTAAAACCCCTGTAAAAACAGGGGTTTTTTCATTTTCGCAGTTTTCGCGGTTGACTTGTTGGTGACTGTTTAGCGACAGGAAACCATGCCAACGCCGCGGAAATCACCAGCGCACAGCACATTCCCGAAGACTATCCGAAGCGGGAGCGCGACGGTCCAAATCTACCTGACACCAACCACGGTTCGAGGCGCGGAATACATCCAGTACACCCTCGTTTACTACTCAGGCGGTCAGCGCATCCGCAAAAAATTCTCCGACCTCAAAGAGGCGATTCAAGAAGGCGAAATGGCTGCGTCACGAATTGCATCCGGTGAATTAGCAACCCTAACGCTGACCTCCGAGGATCGAGCAGCCTACGTCAAAGCCTTGGAGATGATCCAAGATTCAAAAAAGCCCCTTGTTCTGGTCACCAGCGAGTACATGGAGGCAACCAGACTGTTGCCTCCAAATGTTACCTTGGTTGAAGCCTGCCGGGATTTCGCGAAACGCCACTCTGAAGTCCAATGTGACCTTCCCGTTGAAAAGCTTCTTGAAATCTACCTCGCCTCATTGAAAAAAGGCAACAGAAGCCCGAGACACCTTCAAACCATGAAGAGTCGTCTGACACGATTCTCCACCGCCTTCAAATGCACCCCGAAATCCATTCGTCGGGAGGCTATCGAGGGATTTTTGGATCAACTCGGCGTAGCAGACAGAACTCGTAAGAACGAAATCGGAGCAATCAGCCAATTCATCAACTGGATGATCCGACTCAAGTACGCACCAAAAGATCTCGCTGAAGAGATTCAGGCGATTCAAAAGCCCAACATCCAAGAGTCTGAAGTAATAATCTGGTCTATCTCTGAGATGGAAGAATTATTAAGGCACTCACCTAAAGAATGTATTCCATACATTGTCATAGGTGGATTCTGTGGTCTTCGTCCCTCAGAAATCCTAAGGTCAGATTGGTCAGACATTACTCCATGTGGTGGCTACCTAGCGGTTAGAGCCAGAAAAGGCACAAAAGCCCGCAGAAATGCACCAATCTGTGAACAGGCTAAGGCGTGGTTAAAGCCGTTTCAAAATAAATCCGGCCCAATCTCAAATCATCCCCGATCATCCAAGGTTCACAGAATGATCATAGAGGCAATCAACGCTCAAAGGTTATTGAATAATCAACCTGCTTTTACATGGAAAGATAACGCACTCCGGCATAGCTTCGGAAGTTACCGCGTTGCCCAAACTAAAAACATCATTCAGACCGCACATGAAATGGGTAATTCGCCCCAAATGATACAAAGACATTACCTTCACTTAGTAACACCTGAGGACGGAGAAAAATTCTTTTCAATATCTCCTAACTACACCACCCCTTGAGAAATTCCCCAAACTCTTGATAACTTCATCCCAATCAAACAACACGCTCCTTTTTATCTTAATGTATGGAATCACACCAGATTTGCATTGTTGCTCAACCCAACGTGTTGATTTATTAAGCCGCTTTGCAACCTCGTCCTTTTGAAGATAACCTCGCGGTCTCTCTTCGGCATGTCTTACATCATTTGATGGGAAATATCCGTTTCCTGAACACCTCAAATTGCCACCATTTTCTCCAGTTGTTTTACGAGCAAGCTCAAGCTGAGTTAACAAAATCGAATTCTCGTAAATCAATTTTTGTTCAGACTCTTTAAGAATGATCATATTTTTTATCATTTCACCACGCTCCTCCAAATCATTATTAATTATTCCAATCTCCCCGTTACATACAGGATGTTTCTTAGAACCCTTATAAACCTCGGATACTATTTGACGTTTAATAATCATAAAGATTATGCATTTAATTTAAAAACAACCTAGAGCACTATGCACAAAGCACACCGACAACATGCTGAGAAAAAACACTGCGGCAAGTTTTTTTGCGGATAGCGCAAGTTTTTATTTCCTATAACAAAATTCTCAAAAATGATTTAATTTAAATATGAGATTGAAATTAATTCTAATTTTACCCCCCCTGAATTGCGCACTCAAATCTGTTGACACCAACATATACAAACAAACAAAAACCCCAACTTCTTAGCTGGGGCGACGGGGCTATATTAGAAAGCAAGTTTTCTTCTTTTTATATATACCGAAACCGCTTTGTTCTATTTATAAATACAGCTTTTGTATATAGAATAAGATTTATTGTTATAAATTTCTATTTCCGCCGTTTCCTCGATGAGACCCTGCGCTAGGAACGGGGCTAAGACAGCTTTCTCGATCGTCTCATAGAAAACCGGGTCCACCATCTGCGCGATGAGGTAGGGTTTCACCTGCGCGAAGCTGAAAGTGGGGTGATTTTTGCAGATTTCGAAGAGGGCGGCGCGGGCGACTTGTTTGGACTTGTATTTTGATTGAGTTATTTCCACGTATTTATTTACACGGGAAAAATCAGGTGTGAAATTATTCGAGATAATAGCTCCCTATTTTTGAAAATATTTTGCATGCTTTTGGATGAGGCGGTAGGGGTGGGGCTAAATTTATTTAATTGCGGCCGCCAAAATTATTTTGTTTTTGTATTAGATTGAAGAAAGTGCAATTTCGGCCAAAAACTTTTTATAAACCCCCTCGCCTCGGAATAGCATGTTTCCGAGATGACTCGAAAATTCACGAACATCAAGGTCGGGGTTGAATTAGACTCATTATTATCGCGCGAATCATTATTTCAAGGCAAAGGTTACAAGGGGATAAGTGCATGCCAGAGATTCATGGAGCTAGTGGCTTGGCTGAGCTCACAATCCAAAGAAGATACAGCGGGAATCGGGCGCGAGAAAATTGCTGACCTATTCAATGCCTATAAAATCAATTACAAATCCGCGATTTCAGTTTTGAATTCTTCAGGAATATTGTATAAATGCCAAAATGGATTTTACAATAAAATCACAAAAAACGGAAAGGTTTCTCGGTTCAAGATTTCTGACTTAGGTATGCGCCTCTTGGTTGATGGCAAGCGGGAGTACCTAAGAAAACTTCACAACGACCCTGATGAGGACAATAGGGTTCGAAACAATAGGAGACTCAAGAAAAAGCGGCAAAATGAAGTTTTAGGGACAGTGGAGTCAATTATTAATAATAATTTATTTGATTTAGAATACAGTAAAGAAGATTTCGCCCGCTTTTGGCGCGAAAAGTGCGTTTATTTTACACCCGGGGAACAATTTAATGTTTTACATTCATTAATTAATATCAAGCACGGAAGTTTTAATGATGTTATTAAAAATCATAAAGACGGGCGAATTCATCATATCTGGGTTTTGATGAAAAGCGACGCGCGGCCCCTGTTTCGGTTGCGCGGCAAGCCGTATTCTCGGATTTTAGATATTCGCGCCTGTCATCCGACTTTCTGGGCGAGTTTTGTTCTTGATTATCTTTGTGATAACAAGAAAGATTATAAATTAATTAATAATAATATAGATATACCTAGTAATGCAATATCTAATATAAGTAATAATACTATATCTTCTATCTCCTATTCCCTATCCCCTCTAGGATCCCTACATTACTCGTATGGAAATGTCGATGAATTAGTAAATGAGTGGTCAAAATGGACCACCTTGTGGACAAACCCTGACATCGACCCGAGGGAACTGATTGCCCAAGACCTAGGAAAGGGCGAAACCAAAGAAACGGTGAAGGAGCTGGTTAACTCCGCTATGAACGGTTCCGAGAACCAAGTTTTCAAGTGGATCTGCCAGAATTATCCCGCCTTGAGCTCAATCTGGCTCCAAACCGACCTCAAGCTCACAGGCGTTCAAATCAGCAAATTCTATGAGACCCGCCTGATTTTGGACCCCGAACTATTCGACCTCTCGGCGCAGCTTGGTGTCGATATCCTGCCAGAGCATGACGGCTTGGGTATTTTTGCCGCTGAGGGAGATCCAGAAATTGACAAGAAGGCTCGGGCGTTGGCGGCGCGAATTGGGGATAGTTGTCTGAGATTATTTGGCTTTAGGGCCGTGGTGAAGGTAAAGAGGGTGGGCGGAGGCGATTAGGGTTGGCCCGGGGGCAAAACAGAGCGCAAACCGAGGCCATAGTACCTGAAGCTAGGAATGACCCCCTCATCGCGCCACGACACCCGGGATAACCTCGGAAAATCGTCGGCCCAACCGCCACCACGAAACACTCGTTTTGAACCCAAATTAGGTCCCCTTGGATCAGCCTGATCATCAGAAGAATAGCCACCGTACCAGTCCCAACACCACTCGTACACGTTTCCTGCCATATCAAACAATCCGTACCCGTTAGATCCATATGATCCAATCGGCATTGTTCCACCCTTGTCATAAGCATAATTAGCTAATTCAGGACTAACGTCATCTGTCCCCCACGGATACAATTTCCCAGCCACCCCACCTCGCGCGGCTTTTTCCCACTCCGCTTCCGTCGGTAATCGATACCCAGCATCCCACTTCAGCCCTGAAGGCACTTTTTCTCCACCCCGGTAGACTTGGGTCATTTCCTTATTCTCATAGTACGCGGGCACTTTTCCTTCTTTCTCAGATCGAGCGTTGCACCATTTTACCACATCGTACCAGTTGACACTGTGGACCGGATGCTTTGGCCCAAAACTAGCTCCAGCCACCAAATCATATCCTCGGGCGTTGCCCCATGCTCGGACACCCTCCCAAAGCTCGATTGATACCTCCCATTTATCCATCGCAACCGCGGACAACGTGACTCGGTGCACCGGGACGGCAGAATTGCCTTCCACGCGATTGTCACCCATCTGAAATGGACCCGCTGGAATCAAAACCATCCCTGATGGTGTCAACCATTGGTCACTTGCCCCAACCTTGTACCGGATATTTGCGACGTACTGATTCGGCATCTCTTTGCCTGCATCCCATACCAATCGCTTTGAATACCCGGGAACAATATGCTGCCCCACATCGCCGCTCACCAGCTCAACCGGCCCCTTCCATGTTTTACCACCATCCGGCGACACCTTCAGGTACACCGTTAACGTCGGACTGTCCGGATCAACTACGTCGTATGTGATGTCCACCAACCGAGATCCCTCGCGCTGCTTGGCCTGCACGTTTGAGACAACGGGGTCCACGGCGAGTACCTGCCACGCTGAGGCAACCATCAGCCAAATGGCGAGTAGGTTGGCTGGATGGAATCTGCCTGATCTGGTTGTCATAGGGTCAAAAGATTCTTGGTGTCGGGAAACGTTAGAACGGGCTGATTTCGCCTATCTCACCCGCACACGCCAAAACTTGGCTTGAACATTGGGGTCCGTTTGCAGGGTCACTTTCACTGGGGTGCTGGTGCCTTGGCCTGTCACCTGTTGGGTTTCAACCCATGTGTTCAGATCGCTGGTCGTCTCCACCGCAACTGTGGCTCCCTGCGGAGCAAGAATCTCCAAAGTCATGGTTCCGTCCGCTTTGGGCGGCTGGAGGCTGATTTGCGGCGGCGTGATCACGGTGCCACCACCGCTTTGAATGACCACCGCCACTGGATCCACAGGGCGCACATCAAAGCCGCTGCCGGTGATTTCCACCTGCTCTAGTTTTAACGGCCATTCGGCTTGCCCGTTGAACGCAGCACTCGGCACGAAGGTCAGCACTGCGGCCACACCTGTCGCATCTGCCCACGCTGTAGACCGGATCGCCGCCAAACTTACCTGACCCGCGCTTTCATTCCAGAACGGCAGGGCATCGCCGGGAACCAAGGCTCCCACCTGCTTGTCAGTGAGGGTCAGGCTAGTTGGGTACTTCAACGCAAAGCTCAAACCCGACAGGCTGCCCTTCACCCGGTTCAATCGCACGGCCACCCGGTAGGGTTGGCCCACAGTCGCTTTTGCTCCATCCAGCAACTCGATCGCCATCGCGTCGTTGGTGTTCACCAAGACCTTCGCCAGACCCAAGGCAGTCGCCAATCGCTTGCCCTCGCTGCCGGGGCTGGGTTGTGGATCTAGACCCACCACCGTGCGCAGGGCTTTGATCACATCGCCGTTGTCCAAGCTCAGGGATGCATTCAGATCATTCAGCCCCACATCCCAGCTCCGCGTTTCTTCCGAGCCCACCAGCAGGCGAGAAACCACCACCGCGTCGCCGATGTCGATTCGTTGGTTCGCGTTGTTGTCCCCCTTGATCTTGCGCGGCCGAATCCGTCCCTCTCCCGCAATGGCCCCATTACCCGTCGCCAGCAGCGTTCCACTCGAATTGGCCACACTGGCAATTGCAGGGCTCAAAGCCACATTGGTCTGCGCAGGGACGCTCCTTGCTCTAAAATCCACCGTTCCCAAAGCGGCGGTGCCGGATACCAACGCCGTTCCCGGCAATGAGAACGAGCCCGATATCTCGCCAGCCACTGAGGTGTTCACGCTGTTTACGCTTTGTCCGACCACGGCTGACCATTCCACTTTGGGATCCGTCAGAAACGCTGGGTTGTAGCTGAGCTTGAAGGTCAAGCCACCCACATCTCCGGTGGACACCATGCTGAGAGGAAAAACGATCCGCTGACCTTCCTGCACTTCAACCGCCGATCCAGCGATCAGGGTCCGGATTGGTTTCCAGACCACTTCGCGCCGAATGACGGACGCATTTCCTGCCGTATCCTCGGCAGTGACCTCAATGCGATTCGTTCCCATGTATAGGTTCAGGTTCCCAACGGAAAACCCTCCGGCACTGAGGTTCAAATCTCCCTGCGAGATGCCGTTCCATGACCACGTGACGGCCCGCAAACTCACCGCATCAGATGCTGTCCCCGAGAGACTGAAACGTTGGTCCTCCACCGTTCTACCCACCGGTTGCGTCACCGTTAAGACAGGCGGTTCCCCATCCGTGAACTCGGCCACAATCGCTTCAGTTCGGCCAACCACCACGGAGGTCGTAGCATTCGTTCCACTGGCCCCTCCAGACCATCGCAGGAATCTCCAACCCGCTTGCGCTTGGGCTGTCAGCGTCACGGCTGTTCCGGGCAGGAACGATTGTCCTTCTGGTGTTCTTGAAACCGTTCCAGAACCCACAACCTTGGTCGTCAGAGTGCCAAGGCGCGCAAACTCAGCGATCACCCGCTTGGGCGCATCCACAGTCACCCCAGCCTCTTGGGTCGTGGTGGCAATATCTCCTGACCACTGCACGAAACCCCAACCCTCAGCGGGCTTGGCAGTCAGGGCCACTACGGTGCCTTCCGGATAATTTGCATCCGGCGGGCTCAAAAGAATCTGCCCCTCACCTCTCACTTCGGTCACCACCGGGTAAACTGCCTTGAAAGTCGCTGTGGCAGACACCGGGCCAGCTACTGTGATGCGGACTCGCTTTTGTGAACTACTCACCCCACCAGTCCAACCCGCGAAAAGAGCACTACCGGTGGTTTCGGCGACGAGTTCCACCTCGGATCCAGCTTCGTAGGCCCCAAGGTCTGGTACTCGACGCACTGTTCCGGGACCAGCGATCGCAACCGTCACCGGATAACTCGGCACGCCAACCTTTCGAAAACCGGCTTTGATGGTCTTGCTGGAATCGAGAACCACCGTCAGCGGATTATTCGACCCGCTGGCATCCCCGCTCCAACTGGTAAATTCAAATCCGGAATCAGAAACCGCCGCAAAATTGCAGTCGCCCCATTATTATATATACCGTCAGAAGCAGATTGGATGACGCGGCCTCCCATACTACTCTGAGCTGTTACTGCTACTTTCCCCAAATTTAACGGTCTAAACAAACCAGTTATTCGTGGAGAAGCATTTGTTACTGTAAAAGTCCACTCATTTCTTGGCTGGCCAGCCCCTGCATCGCCCCAAAGTACGAAGTATGATCCAGAATCCGGGACTGGCATTACCTTAACTTTTGACCCGTAGGGATAAACGTCTAGTTCCGGATACAAGAGTATTGTACCTCCCCCACTCGAAAGTGTTCTAATTGAAGTTCCAAAGATAGCTGAAGCCTCTACGTTAGACTCAATTGTCAACCTTTGGTCAACTGTATTGCCAACAACATCACCCGACCAGTTGATAAAACTCCAACCTTCATCGGGTATAACCCTAAGATCAACCTTTGATCCAAGGAAATACATATCTGAAGAGGGGCTTTGCAAGACCTTACCACCATTTGAAAATATTTTAACACTGTACTGAGGAATTGGCTCGAATATTACACCAATTGTTTTTTGCCGATTCACCACAATGTTGCGGTCATAATAATACCCAGCTAAATCACCAGTCCACCGCACAAAACGCCAACCATTAATTGGCACAGCTTTTACATTAACAACTGAATCTTCGATGATATTACCACCGCTATAATCCAAAACAATTGAACCTCCAACCACTGCATCAGTTACTAGGTTGAAGGTTGGTTTAATGTATATTGTTATTGAATCTCCGGGGTTCCTCGCTATTTCCAGTGGGAACGGGGGGGGCTTGACGCCCACAGGATGATGACGGGCGATGACACCGGAGGAGACGTTTGGACAGTTGCTGGGGCTTGGGAAGGCTTGGCGTGTAGTCGAGGCGCGGCTTGAGGCAAGTTCCTCGACCTTCATGTTGAAGGTCGAAGAGACGGCCGCGTTGTGGCCGGAGGAAAGCACGCGCGCCGGGACCCCGGTGACCTGCCACGACCATGTCGAGCCGATGCAATGGCGGCACCTCAACGTTTTCAACAAGGAGTGCGTAATCGTGTGTGCCCTGCCGCGGGGACGCCGTGGCGACGACGGCAAGGTGTACCGTGTGACCCCGCCCTGGGAGGGGCGCAGCAAGCACTTCACCCAGGAGTTCGAGGCCTTCGCCGTGACCCTGATGCGGGAGATGCCCGTGAAGCGGGCCGGTCAGATCCTCGGCGAGAGCGACACGCGGATGTGGCGGATGCTCTTCGCCCACGTGAAGGCGGCGTATGAGCGGTTGAGTTTCGACACCGTGGTTTGGGTGGGTGCCGACGAGATGAACCGGCGCAAGGGGCACAATTACCTGACGGTGTTTGCTGATCTTGTGGCCAAGAGGGTCCTCTTCGCTACGCCCGGTAAGGACGCCTCGGTTTGGGCGGCTTTTGCTGCGGAATTGCTGCGGCACAACGGCCACCCGAAGGCGATTCAGCATGTGGCCATCGACATGAGCGCCGCCTACACCAAGGGCGTCAGCGACAACCTCGGGAACGCTCGGGTGGTGTACGATAAGTTCCACGTCATCCAGAATGTGGTGGAGGCGTGCGACCAGGTTCGGAAGGCGGAGAGCCGGGCAGACGCCGGGAAGCGGGACCGGTTGGAGCGGACGCGTTGGATGTGGCTCAAGAACCGGGTGAACTGGACGGAAAAGGAAGCCCAGAAGTGGGAGTCGATGGCCCTGGAACGATGTGTGACGGGCATGGCTTACCAGATGAGGCTGGTGCTTCAAGGCATCTACGAGCGGAAGGATGCCGAGGAGGCCAGGAAGCTGTTCCGAAACTGGTGTGCTTGGGTGCACACGATGCGGGGACAAACCGGAGAACTGCTCGAGCCGATGGCCCGAGCTGCCCGGATGGTCGAGGGTCACTTGGAGGGGATCCTGGCCCATTGGACTCGAGGTCTGACCACCGCCTTCATGGAGGGTCTCAACAGCCTCTTCTCGGCCGTGAAGCGTAAGGCTCGCGGGTACCGGACGGTGGAATACATGACCGCCATGCTCTACTTCGTCGCTGGGAAACTCACCTTACCGTGCCACTGACCCACTGAAAGTAGCGAGGAACCGTTACAGGCCCCCCTCTCAAAG
>Ga0255088_1000772_pt1 | contig 13472 bp, 7 predicted proteins | sample Colum_Miss_RepB__2_FD_188587 | JGI IMG/M metagenome (GOLD analysis project Ga0255088, IMG submission 188587) | Freshwater microbial communities from Columbia River, Oregon, United States - Colum_Miss_RepB_8d | ecosystem: Environmental > Aquatic > Freshwater > River | place: USA: Oregon...
TTCAGGTCGCAGAATGAAGACCGCCTGCGTGCCTCGTTGGGTGGCCAGCTCGACTGGGCCATGTCATCCACCGTCAAACCATACGTGCGGGCGTTCTGGGGCAGTGAGCTCGAAGACGATGACAGTGTAACGAGCGCAAACTTTGCAGCCGGTGGTGCTCCGTTTGTGGTGCGCGATGCCTGACTGGAAAGTTCGGGATATGTGCTGGGCATCGGTGTCAATGTAGCGACCGGCGGTAATTTCGGTGCCGCGTTGAGCTATGACCGCACCGATGGCGACACCTACCAAACCGACATGCTGCAAGCCAAAATGTTGTGGCGCCTCTGAAATCGCCGATGCTGCATGGTGATTTTGCGCAGTACAATCAGCATAAAGAACCCCGCCGCGCGGGGTTTTTTATGCGTAGCTGTTCGGATAGATGCGAGGCGGTCAAATGAGCTGGTGGGGTAAGGTAATAGGCGGCACTTTCGGTTTCATGCTGGGCGGCCCGCTCGGCGCGATGATGGGGGCTGCACTCGGGCACAATTTCGACCAGGGCCTCAACACGATGCAGCGCGGCGCCGGTCGTGGCGCCATTGGCAGTGATGATGTTGAAGCAATCCAGTCCGCGTTTTTCACTGCCACCTTCACAGTGATGGGTCACATGGCGAAAGCCGACGGATTTGTCAGCAAGGAAGAGATCGCCGTAGCAGAAAACGTGATCAGGCAGATGCGGCTCAATCCCGCGCAGCAGCAACTGGCACGCGCACTGTTTGCCCAAGGCAAGCAGGACGGCTTTCCGCTCAACGACGCCTTGCAGCAGTTGCGCACTACCAGCCATCGTAGCCGCCATCTTATGCAGATGTTCCTCGAAATCCTTGTGGCTACTGCGCTCGCCGACGGCAATTTGCATCCGGCTGAAAGGCAGGTACTGCAGCAATGCGCGACAGCTCTCGGGTTCAGTCAGCAGGAATTCAATTCGATTCTGCACCGGCAGCAAGCCAGCAGCCACATGCACAGCGGCCAGCATTCCAACGCCAGTAAATTGAGTGATGCCTACAAATTGCTGGGCGTCGCCAAGGACGCCGGCGATGACGAGCTCAAGAAAGCCTACCGGCGGCTGATGATCCAGCACCATCCCGACAAATTGGTAGCGAAAGGCTTGCCGCAGGAAATGATGGAGATGGCGAGCAAAAAAACCATGGAAATCAAAGAGGCTTACGAGCTGATCAAAAAGTCGCGTGAATAACTGGAGCGATGGAGGTCGCAGGTACCTGCAGTCCGGCTTCCAATAAAAAAGCCCGCCTTGTTGTCATGGGGCGGGCTTGAGTTTCGATCAACAGACGAGCCAGAAAACTGGTCCACACCCGCTGTCTGTAGGCTTAGTGCCCGCGCAGGCTGGAAAGTTCCCGGTTACAGCAGTTGTATCTCGAGCCCGAGTTTCTCCAGTTCAGCCTGACGCGCCTTGCTGCTGACTACCGCAACACTGGGATTGGCCAGCGTAAGATAGCGCTCGGTCACCGTCTTCAACTGCTCCAGACTGACATTCAGCACCTGTTGGCGGAAACGCATGCGCTGTGCCTTGTCGCGACCGAACAATTCGTTGTGAAACGCGTGTTTGGCAGCACCGGCCGGCGAGGCCGGTTTGTCGATCTGGCCGATGACGCCGAGGATGGCTTCTTCCAGCTGGCTGTAGTCGTGCGTACTTTGCAGCATCCAGTCGATGGCGCGGCGGTAATCATCCAGCGTTTCCGACAGTCGCGGGTCCCGGTACGAATAGAAGCGGAACGCTGCCATGCTGCTGTCCTGACTGGCGCCACCACCGTAGGCGCCACCCTGTTCGCGAATGGCACGGTGCAGGTAGCCGTTGCGCAGGAATCCGGCCAGAACTGTGAGCGCGGCCGCATCAGTATGGGCGCCGGCAACCGTTGGGAATGCCATTGCGCAGAAATTGACCTGGGTACTGGTGACCCAAGCTTCACGCACTGTGTCGCGAATTGTTGGCAACGAGAACCCGGTACCAGCTGAGTGGGCACTGGGCAGTGCCCCCCAGGCTTGCTGCAAGGCGGCGATCAGCGCCTGTTCTTCACCTGCTTCGGCAACCAGCAGGAATTGCTTGCTGCCTTCCAGCAGACGCTGGTGCACATCACGCAGACGATCGGAGAATTGTTGCAGCGCATCCGGGCTCTGCAAATCTTTCACCAGTTGTTTCATGCGGCGGATACCTTCGAGCCCCGACGCCTGGTGATCGAGCAGTGCCAACGGACTCATGCGGCTGCAGGCGGCCCCCATCGCCAGGCTGTGGCCGCTCTGGGTGATGTTCTGTTCGCGGCGGCCCAGCATCTGCTCCATCAATTCCAGCAGGCGGTCAGTTTCGTCGAAGCGGCACTCGAGCAGGGTGTCGCGCAACAGCGTGGTGAGTTCGGCCTGCTTGCGATACAGGGCCTTGCTGGACACCACCAGGCAGGCTTGCAACTTTTGTTCGTTGTCGTGGTGACTGCGCATTGAGGTGTAAACGCTGATGCCACCGCTGATGGCCGCCTGTTGATGCTGGATGTCGAGGTAGGAGCGCTGGCCTATGCCCACTTCTGACATGCTGGACGTGCAATACGGCAGCACTTCAAGCTGCTCCGGAGTCAGCGCTGGCAGTGCCAGGATGGTTTGTTGGTAGCTGAGGCCGTTGGTGCCTTGCGCGTAGAAGGTTACCGGCAGTTCACCATCGTGGGTGTGCAATACAGTGTTCTTGCGCTGCGGCCATTGCACGTCGACCGGCACATCGCTCAATTCCACCTTCGGCAGCAGATCGGCATCGGGTTTGCGCTGCTGGCGTTCGAGCAGCGCGGTGGCCTGTTGTACCAGCTTCTGTTTTTCAGCGTCGGTGAGCTTGCTTTTGATAGTCGCCAGCCGCTCGGCTTCAGCAGCCTTGGCACGCTGGCTCTGGGTGTTGTCGGGGTGCACTGTCAGCGTAATGCGATGCGGGTTGTCGAGCAGCAGCTCACGCACGAGTGTGGGAATAAAAGCGGGATCCTTTACTTCCTCTTTGAAGCGCGTCAGTACCGGATCAATGTCGAGCAGCTCGATCGGATCACCACGGTGGGTGGCGGTCGACAGTGCCGACAGGATCAACTGCAAACCATAGGGATAGGAATCACCGCTGATTTCGCGCTGGTGCAATTCGAGCGAGTGCAGTGCGGCTTCCACCATTTCCGGCAGCACGCCTTCACGTGCAACCTGTTGCAGCGTGTCAAGTATCAGTTGTTCAACCGCGGCCGTGCTGTCGGTTTCGCAGCCTTCGAGTCCGCAGATGAAACTCATTTCGCGCTGGCTGTCTTCCAGTCCGCACAGCGGCGACGGCGAGCGGCCCAGTTCAGTGGTTTCCAGCGCCAGCTGCAGCGGGCTGGCACTGTTGTCCATCAGCACCGAGCTGAGCAGCTGGGCCTTGTACATGTCTTCCAGATTGGCGCTCTTGCCGAGCAGCCACGCCATTACCACATGGGTTTTCTGTTCGATCTCGGGTTCATCAAGCGCATAGGTGGCTTCGATGCGTCTGGGTGCGGTGTAGCGTTGTTCGTCTTCAACCGCGATGTGCACATCAATCTTGCGGAATTCATGCAGCGCGTGCGTTTCGAATTTTGCCTGGTGTTCGTGGGCAGGGATGTCGCCGTAGGTCATGAAGATCGCGTTGCTGGGGTGGTAATGCGTGCTATAGAACGCTTTCAACTCGTCATAGCTGAGATCGGGAATGTTCACCGGATCGCCACCGCTGTTGTAGTGGTAGGTGGTGGTGGGAAACAGTTGTTCGGTCAGCAGCTGCCAGATGTAGCTGGTGGGGGCGCTCATGGCTCCTTTCATCTCGTTGAACACAACGCCCTTGTATTCCAATGCACTGTCGGGATTGGTCGGTTCCTGGAATTCGAGCCGGTGGCCTTCCTGCGCAAAATCGAGTTCGTCGAGGTTGGAGAAGAACACCGCATCGAGGTAGACCTCTAGCAGGTTATTGAAATCCTTGCGGTTCTGGCTGGCGAAGGGGTAAGCAGTCCAGTCGCTGCTGGTAAAGGCATTCATGAAGGTGTTGAGTGAACGGCGGATCATCATGAAGAATGGATCGCGTACCGGGAAACGACGGCTGCCACACAGTGCCGTGTGTTCGAGGATATGGGCAACGCCGGTGGAATCGTGCGGCACCGTGCGCAGGGCTACCAAAAACACGTTTTCGGGGTTGTCACTTGCAAGGTGAAAATGTACGGCGCCAGTCGCGGGGTGTTCATATTCCTCCACACTGAGATTCAGCGTAGGCAGGAAGCGGCTGCGTTTGAAAATGAAGGTAGAGTGTACGAGCGGGGCGGCCTGCGAAGCGGCGGTGCCGGGTGACTGCATGACAATTTCCTGCGCGGGTAGCGACTGCGATTTGCGTGAATCCTAGGGGGCTTTTGTACCAGAGTAAACCGCTGTGGCGGAGGCTTTACGGCCTGATGACCGGCAGCTACAACACCACCAACAGCCGTATTGCTTCCACGTGCAGGCGGGCATCGGCAAAGCAGCCCATCAGTGTTTCCCGCTGTTGCCGCAGGTAATCGATTTCACTGTCCTGTACCTGCGGGTTCACCACTTGCAGTGCCAACAGTCGCTCGATTTCGCCGTCAATCTGCTGTTGCATCGCTTGCGTACGCTGGGCGATCAGGTCGGGCAGCTGCTTTTCTGCCACCTTATGGCCGAGGCGTGCCAACAGATCGACCTCGGGGCGCTTTTCCTGCAGCAACATGCGCTGCTGGGATTTCGACAGAGATTCGCTCTGGCGGTCGAGCAGCTCCGGTGTCAGTGTTTTGCCTATGCTGCGTTTCTGGCTATCCACTACCGCACGCAGCGTAGTCAAGGGGAACCAGCGTTTGCCTTGCAGGCGCGCAGGGGCAGATACGGTCACCCGGAACAGACTTTCCATTACCAGCGAACCAACCGGTAGCCGGCCTTCACGCAGGATGCCGACAGTAGCCTTGCCATTGTGGTCCTGCAGCACCAGATCGAGGCTCTGTAGCAGCAGTGGATGCAGCCAGTTGACGAAGGGCAGGTCGTCGCGCTTCAGCGCCAGTGAACGGTTGAGCGTGAAGGTGAGTCCGTCATCAGGAATGGCGGGGAAACTGCTGATCAGCATGTCGGCGCCCGGTGTCACACTCCAGGTGCCGTTGCTGTTTTCTTCGTTGTCGATGCCATAGCTGGCGAACACGCTGCGCAGGAACTGGCGCGGTGAGGCTTCGTTTTCCAGGGTCTGGATGTCGTGTTGCAGCTGAGCTGCTGCCTGCGGACGGCAGGAATTCAGCTCCAGCAATTTGTCGCGGCCGGCGGCGTGCTGTGCGAGTAAAGCTGTGTTCAATGTTGCTGCCTGTTGCAACAGGTTCTGCAGCAACACGGCGTCTTGTGGTGTCTGCAGTGTTGCAATGATCGGCTCCCCCAATTCGGCGCACACTCTCGCCGCCACCGGATTCGGCTGGCTGGCGATGCCGAGCGTGTCGATGTGCAACTTGAACAACACTTCCTGTGCGGTACCCGTCAGATACGGCACGTACAGATACACGCGTTGCTGCTGGCCGATGCGGTCAAGACGTCCAATGCGTTGTTCCAGCAAGTCCGGGTTCTGTGGCAGATCGAACAGCACCAGATGCTGGCAGAACTGGAAGTTGCGACCTTCACTGCCAATCTCGGAGCATACCAACACCTGGGCGCCATCTTCGCTCTCGGCAAAGTAGGCGGCGGCCCGATCGCGCTCGATCAGGCTGAGGCCCTCGTGGAATACTGCACTGCGCAAGCCGTCGTGCAAACGCAAGCGTGCCTCCAGTGCTTCGGCAGTGGAGCGGGTGTGGCAGATCACCAGCAGCTTGGTGTGGTTGAGCGTTTGCAGCAGTTGCTGCACAAAAGCAACACGCGGATCCTGCTTCAGCCATTCGTCGTTGTGCAGAAAATTGCGTTCAGGCAGCAGCGCGCGTTCAAGTCCGCTGTAAAGCGCGGGCATGGTCAGCGCATGGGCCTGTACCAGACGCTCGGGGAAGCCGGTTACAGTCTTGCGGGTATTGCGGAACACGATGCGACCAGTACCGTGGCGATCCAGCAGGGCATTCACTTGCTGTTGGTCATCACCGAGAGTTTCCAGTTTGGTGGCCAGCGCGCGATAGCCGGCTTGTTCCTGCTGGAACTGATCAAAATCGTGGAAGCGTTGCGGATCAAGCAGCGACAGCAAGGCGAAATGACTGGCGAGGCCGCTTTGGTCAGGTGTCGCAGTCAAGAGCAAAAGACCCGGGACTTCAGCGGCAAGGCTGCTGACCAGACCATGCAAGTCCATCCGGCTTTTGGCGGCCGTATCGAGCAGGTGATGGGCTTCATCGACAATCAACAGATCCCACTGGCCATGCAAGGCGGCATCGCGCCATCGCGGCGCACTGCAGAGGAATTCGCGACTGCACAAAACGAGCTGTTCGCTGTGGAACGGGTTGGCATCGGTTACTTCAGTCAGTGCCCGGCAGCGTTCTTCGTCGAGTATCGTGAAGCGCATGTTGAAGCGGCGCAGCAGTTCCACCAACCACTGGTGTACCAAGGAATCCGGCAACAGGATCAGTACACGTGTTGCCAGTCCGCTGAACAATTGTTGTTGCAGGATCAGGCAGGCCTCGATGGTTTTGCCAAGACCGACTTCATCGCACAGCAACACACGTGGTGCCGGCCGCCGCGCCACTTCATGGGCAATATAGAGCTGGTGCGGTAACAGTTCAGTGCGGCCACTGCACAAACCCAGCAAAGGCGAGCTTTCAATGAAACTCTGGGCAGCCAGGGCGGCGCGACGCAACTGGAACCAGGCCACCGTTTCAGTGCGCCCCGCCAACAGTCGCTTCAAGGGTTGGCTCAGGTTCAACAGAGGCGACAGCTCGATTTCACTGAGAATCTTTTCTTCGCCATCGAGGTGCATGCGTACGCCATAAACCAGCAGGCCTTTTGCAACGTTCACCTGCAATACCTGCGCTTCCGCGCCATCGGCATCGCGCAGCAGATCGCCCACCTCAAACGTGATGCGTGTCAGCGGTGCATTGGCGTGCGCATAGCGGCGGATCTCCTGGCTGGCAGGAAAACTGAGGCTGATGGTGCGGAATTCGACTTCGGTGATGATGCCAAGGCCCAGTTCGGGCTCAGCATCGCTCAGAAAACGTTGACCAACTGCAAAATCTGGCATGGTGTACTACGGCATTTGTGACGGCGCCCATGGTAAGCCCTGCGCGGCGGGCGGCCAAGCTGCATGAGTAGTGCGCCAGACGTCTATGGTGAGCCTTGAAGAGTCGGGCTGGTGACAGTGCCGGGGCCCTTTGTTAGGCTCCGGAAGGCCGCATCAATAACATTTGATAAAACACACACTTACCAGGGGAAACAGCATGGCCTACCGGAATCACTTCCTGCAGGGGGGGCTGCTGGCATTTGCCGTCAGTGGTTTCGCGTTGCCAGTGGTGTCCCAGACCGTTCCCGTCACCGATGCGTTACTGGAGCAACCGGCCGATGGTGACTGGCTGATGTGGCGCCGTACACTGAACTCGTGGGGCTTCAGCCCGCTCGCCCAGATTGACCGCACCAATGTGAAGGACATGCAATTGGCATGGAGCCTGCCGCTCAACAAGGGTTCGGTGCAGGAAGGCACGCCGCTGGTGCACGATGGCAAGCTTTACATGCCACACCCGGGCGATGTCATCACCGCGCACGATGCGGCCACCGGCAACGAACTCTGGCGTTTCAGCCGGCAGATGCCGGAAGACCTCGGCGACTATATTCCAGCCACTGAAACCGAACGTGCTCTGGCGCTGTATGGCGATACCATCATCTACACCAGCAATGATGACTACCTGATCGGTATCGATGCGAACACTGGTGCCGAGAAGTGGGCAACGTTGATTCTCGATTACCGTACCCATCCGGCGCAGCAAAGCTCCGGTGCGGTTGTAATCAACGGCAAGGCTATTTCCGGCCGCGGCTGCATGCCAGCGGCCGGTCCGGATGCTTGTGTGATCACCGCCCATGATGCGGCCACCGGCAAGGAACTGTGGCGACTCAATACGATCCAGAAGCCGGGGGAGGGCGAAGACACCTGGGGCGGACTGCCGTGGGAATCACGTTGGCACGTGGGCGCCTGGATGATGCCAAGCTACGACCCCGAGCTTGATCTGATCTATATGGGTACCTCGGTCACCGCACCTGCACCGAAATTCCTGTTGGCCGGCAACGACAACAAATACCTGTATCACAATTCGACACTGGCGATTGATCCCGACGACGGCCATATCGTCTGGTACTACCAACACCTGGTTGACCATTGGGATCTCGACCATCCGTTCGAGCGGCTGTTGGTGGATACCGCAGTGGCACCAGACGCGGCTGAAGTGGCGTGGATCAGCCCTGATATCGAACAAGGCAAGACCTACAAAGTGCTGACCGGCATCCCCGGCAAGACCGGTGTGGTGTACACGCTTGATCGTGAAACCGGCAAGTTCCTGTGGGCACGGCCGACTGTGCTGCAAAATGTTGTCGCAAGCATCGATGGTAAAACCGGCGAGGCCACCGTCAACCCGGCGGCGTTGTTCAGTGCCAAGGGTGACATGGCGGAAATCTGCCCGGCGCTGACCGGCGGCAAGAACTGGTGGGCGGGCGCCTACAGCCCGCAAACCAACATGATGTACTACGGCTTGCAGAATACCTGCTCCGACGTGACGGTGACGCTCGACAAGCCCGATGTGGAAGCTTTGTATGGCACCAGCGGCCGCGACAAGATTGCCCCCGGCGCCAGGAGTCTGGGCACCGTCTATGCCATTTCGGCCGAAACCGGCAAAACCGCATGGACCTTCGACACCAACGGAACGGCGATGTCGATGGTGACTACCGGTGGCGGTCTGGTATTCGGTGGCGACATCGATGGCAACTTCCGTGCCTTCGACCAGGTCACCGGCGAGGTGCTATGGGAAGTCAATCTCGGTTCCTCTGTCACCGGCTATCCGATCAGCTTTTCGGTGAATGGCAGGCAGTACATCGCGGCCAGCACGGGCTCGTCGGTGACCACCGCCGGCCATCGCCGGCTGCTCGGCAATGTCACCGCAGGCATCGATAACCAACTGTATGTGTTTGCCTTGCCACAGTAGCGACTTGCCTTATCATTCAACCCATAAACAACAACCAAGCCACATATAACAACCAAGCAACAAATAACAACCAAGAGGGGTTATGCAATGAGTTTCAAAACAAAGATGGGGTCACTGGCCTCTTATGACAAAGGGAGCATCGATCTCAACGATGATCTCAAGCACTACGCTTTCTCCAACATCTTTGAAGTAGCCAACGACTCCAAACCGTACGAACGGGTGATGGTGGCATCGAACCTAGAATACTGTGCGGAAGTCGTGCGCGCCGAAGGAGCATCGCCTTGGTACACGGCGCCGCACGATGAGTTCGCCATCGTGATGGACGGAGAAATCGAATTCACTTTTTTCCAGTTGGGCGATGACCAGAAACCCAGCCACAGCGCCGGCGCTGCCAAAGTAAATGGAGAACCAAAGGGCAAGCGCATGGGCCGCGTGCGTGCACGTCGCGGCCATGAAGTATTGCTGCCGAAAGGCGCTGCCTACCGGTTGTCAGCTGCCAAGCCGTCGGTATGCATCATCCAGACCTCCGCCGGCCCGGAGAGCGTCGAGAAGTGGTCAAAAATCTGCGTGATCGACTGAACACCCTTACCCCATTGAGAGGATAACGTCATGAACATGGCACAAACCCAGAGCGTCAAAGTCATCGCCTCTGCACCGGATCCGGTGCTGGGCTACTGCAAATTCCAATTCGGCAGCTTCACCTTCGAGCGCGACATGTACTTCGTGCATGTCAGCTGGCCGAAGGGTGTACACACAATCGAAGTCGATCGTTTCCTGCGCGCCATGGTGCGCGACATAGGTTGGGGCTTTTTCTACGGCTGGATTTTCTTCGACGATGTGTTCGGCACCCAGAACCACTACGGCACTGTTGATATCTATGCCGGCACCTACAGCAAGGGCCATCGTGATACCGGCGTCGACTTCCTCGAAACTTTCAACACCGACGACGTGCGCGTGGCGTTTGAAACCATTTCGAAAAACTGGATCAACGAAGGCTACGATCCACTGCGCGCCCCGATGGAAACCGGCTCGCCGCTCGGCCCGAAAACCAAAGACGCTGCCGGTCCGCTGATCCGTGGCTTCGAACCGGCGCGCCGCATGATGGGCCTGCCAGGCGACGTATCGCCACGCTCCGATGCCAGTGGTCATCCGATCAACCGTGCGTTTGCCGATATGAGTTTCGACAAGCCGGACATCGAAATCGAACCCGGCTTTGAAGACCAGGTGCATGCGTTCAACCTGTTCGACCATATTGCCCGCGCCGACGTGACCTGGAATCCGTCGTTCACCTCGATCACACGCGCTTGTATCTGCTGTGTGACCAGTGAAGAACATATGCTGCCGGTGATCCACGGCAATGATCGCAATGAGTGGTTCATCCAGTTGACCGACGAAATCCACTGGAACATCCAGGACAAGAACACCGGCAATCCGCGTGGTCGCATTGTGATGAAATCCGGTGATGTGTGCGCGATGCCGGCCGACATCCGTCATCAGGGGTTCTCGCCCAAGCGTTCGATGTTGATGGTGTTGGAGAACGGCACACCGGGCCTAGAAGAGAAATACGCCAACGGTGAGTTGGAGCCGTTCCCGATTACGGCATCGCGCTGGTAATAATTCCGGCGCCACCGCTGTCTGCATAACAATCAAAGGGGTCAGAGTCATTTGAGTCTGCCCCCTTTCTTCTTTTAACTTAGCCTTGTGATATCAAATGAATCCGACCCCAGGCCAGCCAAACTTCCAGACCGGACTTTTCATCAACAACGAATTCGTTGACGCGCTCGATGGCTCGACCTTCGACGTGTTCAACCCCTACGACAACACACTGCTGGCGAAAGTCAGTGAAGCCAAACACGCGGATGTCGATCGTGCGGTAGCCGCTGCGCGCAAGGCGTTTCCGGCGTGGGCCGCGATGTCGCCATCGGATCGTGGCGTGTTGATTGGCAAGCTGGCAGAGGCGATCGAGAAAGATCGCGACAACTTGTCACTGATTGAGTCGCTGGATACCGGTCATCCGATCCGCGACACCCGCAACCTGGATGTGTTGCGCACGACAGCAACATTTCGCTATTTCGCGGGCATGCCAGACAAGAATGAAGGCACGGTAATTCCTGTCGAAACCGGGTTTCTCAATTATGTGACGCGCGTGCCTGTCGGTGTAGTGGGACAAGTGGTGCCATGGAACTTTCCGTTGATGTTCACCAGTTGGAAAATGGGTCCGGCACTGGCTGCCGGCAACTGCGTGGTGATGAAGCAGGCAGAACTGACGCCGCTGTCGACCTTGCGGGTCGCAGAATTGGCACGTGAAGTGGGTTTCCCGGCCGGCGTGATCAACGTGATACCAGGTTATGGTCATATTGCCGGCCAGTATCTGGCGGAGCATATGGGTGTCGACAAGTTGTCGTTCACCGGTTCAACAATGACAGGCCGCAAGATCGTTCAGGCTTCTGCCGGCAATCTCAAACGCATTCAACTCGAACTCGGCGGCAAGGGCGCCAATATAGTGTTTGAAGACGCCAACATCGATGCCGCCGTGAATGGCTCGGCATTCGCGATTTTCCACAACCAGGGCCAGGCGTGTATTGCCGGCTCGCGCTTGATGTTGCATGAAAAGATCGCCGATCAGTTCCTGGAGAAATTCCTCAAGCTCGCCGCGTCGATAAAACTAGGCAATCCGCTCGACCCAAGTACTGAGATGGGCCCGCTGACATCGAAGCTGCATCAGGATCGGGTGCTGAGTTTCTGCAAGATCGCGCAGGAAGAGGGTGGGGAGCTGTTGCTTGGTGGCAAGGCGCCTTCCAATCCGGAATTGCAGAAGGGCTGCTTCGTTGAGCCGACCGTGGTACGGGCAAAGACCATCAACGATCGCGTGTGTCAGGAAGAAGTATTCGGCCCCTTTGTCGTCGTGTCTACCTTCAAGGATGACGCAGAGGTGCTGGAGATGGCTAATAACACCATTTACGGGTTGGGCGGAGGCCTGTGGACCAACAACCTGCAGCGTGCCCACCTGATGGCCCGTCACATGGAAGCCGGCATGGTGTGGATCAACTGCTACAAACGCTTCCATCCGGGTTCGCCGTTCGGTGGTATCAAGGATTCCGGCTATGGTCGGGAGATGGGGCATTTCGCGATGCATGAATACACCGAGCCAAAATCGGTGTGGGTCAACATCGATGCAAAGATTCCGGTGTTCTATCCGCGTTGAAGGAGGCTGGTGTCGACATCAACGATGCCGATACGGATTGCCTTCGGCTGGACTGATCCACTTGAAACGCGTCATTTTTGCAGGATCAGCAACCGCCCAAAGGCAGCTCGCCCAGCGATAATGGCCGCTATTGTTTTCAAAGGTAACCACAGGACTTCCCATGCCAGGCTTGCTTCCCAGCGTCGATCCCGACGGTTTGCTCGAATTTTCCGTGGTCTATACCGACCGTGCGCTCAACCACATGTCGCAGTCGTTCCAGCAAGTGATGCGCGACATATCAGTCATGCTCAAGGATGTTTACCAGGCCGATGGCGTCGCAGTGGTACCCGGCAGCGGCACCTTCGGTATGGAAGCGGTGGCGCGCCAGTTCGCCAGCGGCCAGAATGTACTGGTGATTCGCAATGGCTGGTTCTCGTTCCGCTGGACGCAGATCTTCGACATGGGTCGTATTCCGGCCAATAGCACCGTGCTGAAAGCACGCCAGCCGCAGAGCGCTACGCAAGCGCCTTTTACACCGTGTCCGATAGAAGAAGTGGTTGCCGCCATCAAGAGCAGCAAGCCGGCCGTGGTGTTCGCACCGCATGTGGAAACCTCAGCCGGTATGTTGCTGCCTGACGGCTACATTCGTGCCATGGCCGATGCTATTCATGAAGTTGGCGGCTTGCTGGTGATCGATTGTATTGCCTCCGGCACCTTGTGGCTCGACATGAAACAGCTCGGCATCGACGTGCTGATCAGCGCACCGCAGAAAGGTTGGAGCGCGTCGCCATGCTGTGGTCTGGTAATGCTGAGCAACCGTGCGCTGGAGCGCGCCCGTACCACTACCAGTACCAGCTTTGCCTGCGATCTCGGCAAATGGCTGCAGATCATGGAAGCCTACGAAAAAGGCGGCCATGCCTATCACGCGACCATGCCCACCGATGGACTGCGTGTGTTCCGCAACCTGATGCGGGAAAACCAGGCCTACGGTTTTGCCCGTTTGAAAGAACAACAACTGGAGTTGAGCAGCAAAGTGCGCGCACTGCTGGAAGCCCGCGGCTTTCCCAGTGTGGCAGCTGAAGGCTTCAAGGCGCCGGGTGTAGTGGTCAGCTACACCAGCGATGCCGATCTGCAAAACGGCAAAAAGTTTT
>Ga0255088_1000778_pt1 | contig 13441 bp, 13 predicted proteins | sample Colum_Miss_RepB__2_FD_188587 | JGI IMG/M metagenome (GOLD analysis project Ga0255088, IMG submission 188587) | Freshwater microbial communities from Columbia River, Oregon, United States - Colum_Miss_RepB_8d | ecosystem: Environmental > Aquatic > Freshwater > River | place: USA: Oregon...
AACGTTCAAGCGGAAGGTGTTGTAGGGGAGCACCTTGACGCGGTGACCCATCATAGACATGCGGTGAAGCGTGGGCTGACGGTTGAAGAGGATAATGTCTCCGTCGTCCAAGTGCCGATTCACCACATCGCCGAGACGCAGGACAATCTCCCGCGTATTCACGTGCTTCAAAGAAATCATGCGACCGTCCTGGCGCACAATCGTTTTCGCACCTGGATGTTTATCCGCCCCGTTCTGGATCAGCTTATACATCTGCTCCTTGTTATACGGGGTAACCTTCTCCGGAACCGTCAAGTTCAATGCAATCTTGATAGGAACGCCAATTTCCGCAATAGAAAGATTCGGGTCCGGCGTAATCACCGAACGCGCCGAAAACTCCACGCGCTTGCCCTGCACATTGTAACGAATACGTCCCTCCTTAGAACCCAGGCGCTGTTGCACAGACTTGAGCGGGCGACCCGAACGCTGAGCCGACGGAGCCACGCCCGGGATCTGGTTATCCACCAGAGTAGCAATATGATACTGAAGCACCGTATGCTCATCCTCAATCAGATTCTTCGTCGAGTTATTGTTGATCTTGTCCTGAAGCCGCTGATTCGTAGAGATGATCTCGAACAACTTGTGCGTGAGATCGTCTTCCGAGCGCTGGTTATTGTCCTGGATCACCGAAGGCCGCACCTGCGGGGGGGGGATCGGCAGCACCGAACAAATCATCCAATCCGGACGACACCAAAAGCGATTGAGGCCCATGAAATCCACGTCCTCGTCGGTGATACGCCGGAAGAGGCGCAGAACGTATTCCACCTCCAGGACTTGGGTAACAGCCTTCTTTTTATCATCCGGCTTATCCTGAGTTTTCTTGTCATCCGCCGTGCTCAGGCTATTTACCCACTCAGCCACGATGCGTGCAATACCCTCACGCGTGTTATAACGATCGGGCTGCACAGCGCCACACCCATCCTCCGTGTCCTGACCACAGCGGGAGATGTTGCTACAGAGACCAAGAATAGCACGCCAACGCGCCTCGCCGCGGCGCTTTAACACACCCTTATGCAACTCCTTATCGACCAATAACTTGGAGCAACGAATACAAACACAGTTTAATACATTCACGATATAAGGAAAGAACTGAATGAAATACACCGGGCGAGCCAGCTTATAATGGCCGAAATGGCCGGGGCATCCGTGGTTCGTCTGGCCACAGCTCCGGCAAGTCTTTCCATTGTCTAGCACCCCCATACGCGGGTCAAAGAGCCCGCCAATGCGCGGCTCGTTGCCATCATATGTTCCCGAGTTTGTGATTTCAACGACCGAGCGCTTCTCAATCTCTTCCGGGCCAAAGATGCCAAACTGGATTCCAACCACCGGCTGAATATCCGAGTCTGGGCGATGAATTCCTGCAGGCATCTCTCTTCTGTGTTATAAGAGGGTTTCTAAGTGCCCTCCGATGGGAGGTAGCGCGCTCAATTTTCAAGGTGGGAAGCCTTTAAACTCTTTTAAAAAATCTTATGAATAAATATAATGTCCAACGCACTCGTGATGAAAGGAGGTGATCCTAACTTAGGAGAGCTAAACGTGGGCACTAGCAACGCTGCCCACGCCGAGCAGCTGAGCAAAGCCGTGGGCGCGCCGAAGAGTATAAGAAACAAAATTAGTAATGCGGCTGCGAGCCTTAAGTCTGGTGCATCCAAGTTAGGAAAATGGATTAGTAATACCTGGATGGGACGTAATGCGGCGGGTAATAGTCGTTGGACTAGATATGGACGGAAATTCATGGGGCGGAATGCGGCGGGTAATAGTCGTTGGACTAGATATGGGCGTGCCTTTAAAGGTCGCCTTGAAGGAATTGGAACTACACTGCGTCGTTTTGGATCTAGATTCGCTAATAGATTTCGCAAAGCGCCTTCTGCTGCGGGCCTTTTTGGAAATAACAACCTTCAGTTTGAACCCCCCAAGAAAAATTCCGCGCGCCGCTCCAGCCGCCGTGGCAGCCGCCGCAGCCGCCGTTAAAAAGCGTAAGATAATATCCACAAATATCTTCACAAACGTTGTGCAGATATTTATCGGATAAGAGTTACATTAAGGAAGCGCATAATTCATAAGCACATTCTTCGCAACATATTGTGTGGTAACATCACTTGTAGCCTCAGGAAAGAGCTTAGGTGCCTTTCCTGCATCATGTGCCTCTTTCCAACGTAGAGCACATAGACACCATTTATCACCGGCAACAAGGCCTGGAAATGAGTTTTGAGGAGTCATCAGATCATTTCCTTTTGATTTTGTGAAGGCCAAAAAGTTATTATCCATTTTCGCACAGACCACATGTGTTCCAGTATCCGTAGGACCCGTAGAACAATAGCCATTACGATAATATCCTGTTGGTTTTCCGGGAGGGGTTGAGCACGGTGCTAAGCTTGTGCCAAGTATATTTTTATGCTGTGTTTGAAATTTCTCCTTGGAGTTACCCTTTCGGGTTTTCTGCTTTCTCCGTGTGCGTTTTCGTATTGCCATGACTACTAGTACGGTTACTATAATACAAAAAAGAATGATAATATTTCTATACTTCATATTAAAGGGGAAGATTACATAACGGCATCCATCATATCCTTCACTAGTTGATCAAAAGTAAATGTAGGGCTCCACCCAAGTTTCGTGCGGATCTCTGTAGAATCACCCAGGAGCAAATCCACTTCCGCCGGCCGAAAAAATGCCGGATTCACGCGCACATACACTCGCCCCGTCTCAACACACACACCAATCTCATCAAGCCCGTGACCCTCCCATTCCAGAGTAATCCCCGCGTATGCAAACGCATCCGTAATAAATTCGCGCACAGAATGCGTCTCACCCGTCGCCACAACCCAGTCACGCGCCTCATCCCCCTGTAGAATCCGCCACATCGCCTCCACATAATCCTTCGCATGCCCCCAGTCCCTCCGCGCATCCAGATTCCCCACAGCAATATGCTCCTCCTTTCCATCCATAATATCCCGAATACCCTTCGTAATCTTCCGCGTCACAAAATCCTCACCTCGCCTCGGCGACTCATGATTAAAGAGAATCCCATTCGTCGCAAACATCCCATACGACTCACGATAGTTCTTCGTAATCCAGAAACCATAGAGCTTCGCGACTCCATAGGGAGAACGCGGGTAAAACGGCGTCGTCTCCTTCTGCGGAACTTCCTGCACCTTCCCATACAACTCACTCGTAGATGCCTGGTAAAACCGAATCCGATCCTTCAAAGGATGCGTGCGAATGGCCTCCAGGATGTGAAGCACCCCCGCACCATCCGATTGTAGCGTATATTCGGGCATCTCAAATGAGCGCTGCACATGGCTCTGCGCGGCCAGATTATATATCTCCAGACGCTCAGGCACATGAAACGTCGCGACCGAAATAATAGAGCGAATAGAACTCACGTCCGTCACATCGCCATACTGAATCAGCAGCCTTGAACTTTTAAGAAGATGCTGGATACGCCACGTGTTGTTGTTCAACGAGCAGCGACGCACCAGCCCATACACTGTGTAGCCCTTGTCCAGCAGAAGTTCTGTGAGATAAGAGCCATCTTGGCCGGTAATGCCGGTGATAATCGCCGCGCGCCCTGTCATTCCTACTTGGATTTAGAAGTGAATGGTTTAAACTGTCCCCGTGGTGAAAACTCCCAGGCGCTCTGCATCGCCACCCCACGGCTCATAACATAGACGCCGTTTCACATTGCCCAGGTCCAAATGTGAAGCCAGGCAATAAATAGACGACTCAATCATATGCAGCTCTTCTGCGCCCTCAATAAGATACGTGTAGTCCAGCAGGGGCTTCTCCACTACAAGCTGAGCTAAAGCATGGCCAGCAGGATCCTTCACCGGATCCACATGATTCTTGTTCAAATCTATGATGAGCCGAGTCTCTCCCGCGGCCAGAAGCTTCTCCACAATAGGGATCGTCTGCACAGAAGACTGCTGATGCACGACAATATAGGGGCGACCTTTAAAGACTTCCGCAAGTCCGCGCGCGGCCTCCGTCCTCGGCACATGAAAATACGAGCGCCGAATCTCTTTGGAAATGGCCATGTCGTCATAGAAGGAATTCGGCAGATCATAAATGGCCTTATCGGGGCGCGGCGCAAAAAAACCGCAACTATATACCGTATAGCCCTGGTCCGCAAAGAAATGGCGCCTTACACTCCAAGGATGCAGATCAATATCATCGTCAATCACGAGCAGCTTTATAGTGGGGTCGTCCGCATACATTGCAGCCGCATTGACCTCGTTGCGCCGCTTGCAGACCACCAGAACTTCATCGTAGGCAGTAGATAGGTACCGCACGGCCCCGTTCATCCAATACATGTCGCCGAGACCAAGGTGAGTATATACAAGCGCCTTTTTCTTCGCATAACCCTTCTGCTCTCTTAAGGCCGAATTCGCCAGCGCATTGATCTTCGCCTTCACACGGAAACGCCGATCATTCTCCAGAAGAATCTCGCGACAGAGTTTCGCACCCTCGTCTGCACTCGTATCCTTGCCGTGAAAACGATCCTGTATTTCCCAGATAGCTAGATTCACCTCCCTCAGAATCCGGTAGTGATAGGGATAAGCTACAACATAGGCGTTCAAAGAATTCATCAGCACGTCATACTCCTTTTGTACATCAGTGCGGCGCTGCGGGTCCTGGATTTTGCTCATCTTAATGTCCAAAATGGTCAGTTTGTCTAGGGCTTCGCCGAGGCTAACGGGCAGGACGATGTCCATTCTGGGTGGAGTAGAGATGAACTCTTTAGCTGGCTCATTGACCCACCCTAAAAATTGGAGCCCGTGGCCGCCCCAGCAATCAGCATAGCCATGCCTGCTCCTTCTTATACTCTCTATCTGCTTGTCGATGACGAGGCACTGAAGGCGCACCCTCGCTACGATTTCACCATCTCCAACTACCCCGACAACCTGAACGCCGGCTTTGATCTTGTCACCGCGGAGGACTTCGTCGGTCGCCCTGGTCACCCGCATCTTCTAAACCTCGGCGTAAAGGCCATGATGAGCTCGAATGCTACGCAAGAGCTTGTTCATTATTGGCTCGCACCACGTTCCTCCATCTTCAAGACAGGCCATATCATGGCGAACTCTCTTGGAGTGATCGACAATACCTATCGCGGCATTCTGAAGGCCCCCGTCGTTGCACTGGCGGAGGGTGCCGCTGGGTTCGTCGCAGGTGAGCGCCACTTCCAGATTCTTGCACCTGATATGGGCTGGATTTCCGAAGTGCGGCGCGTTACCGTCCTACCTGAGACGCTCCGCGGCGCAGGGGGCTTTGGGAGCACCGGCCGTTAAACTGTTTATCGTCATGTGCCAAAGTTAAAAAATCCTAAAGGCCTGTTCCGCATATCGCGGTAGCGGTAACTAAACACCGCTAGTAAATGAATGACCATAATTTATTAAGGAAATATATAAATTACTTACTTTTAATGATGATACTATTGCATTTTTGGGTATTATATACAGTTCATTTATTTTTTTCATCGGTAATATATAACCAAATGATAATGCGACACGGTCATCCGTTTTATTCTCTGATGACCAATGCATATCAATTCCAGATCTACACATAACATAATGACGATTTTTTGCTTCGACGCGATATTCACCATAATATGTATCAAAGATATTAGGGACATTCACAAAAACATTGAAACGACAATGAATTGAGCCATCGAAACTATTTGGATCTGTATGAGGATGAAGAATACTCCCATTAGGTAGCAATGTTAAAATATCTTCAAACGCTGGATCTTGTCTATATGTATGAAGACCTTCTCTTTCAATTAATCTCTTTTTTATTTTCCATACGGCAATAGGAATTGTGTTGTTGTCTATATGTAACGTATAATCCCACCTTCGATTCGATAAACTCCTTAATTTATTATTTTTTTTTAGGCTTTCAAGCCATTCTAATATAGTAAGGCGCTCTTCCTCAGACATTATCTCACCCCTATCATACATATCTTAATATCAGGGTCGATTAAGTTGCGCGTCCCGGGACGCGTGTGTTTTTCAGCTGTAAATAATAAATGAGCCTGGAAATATGGTTTGGCCCCATGTTTGCAGGAAAATCTTCCGCCATCATTGGCACACTCCGCCGCAACGCATTTATAGGACGCACAACCCTATGTATAACACACGCTCTTGATAAACGCTATAGTGATAACAGCCGCATAGTTACTCACGACATGGTTTCCTATCCAGCAAAGGCACTATCGGAACTCATGCCGCTTTTAGAGACCGCGGAATTTAAAGGGGCTGCCTATATTATTGTGGAAGAAGCCCAGTTTTTCAAAGATCTACGGAACTTTGCCTTGGAAGCCGTAGAAAAGCACGGGAAGCATCTCATCTGCGTGGGTCTAAACGGTGATGCAGAAAGAAAACCTTTCGGGGAAGTGATTGAGCTAGTCCCATACGCGGACCAGGTGAAATATTTCAGCGCTCTCTGCTCCGTCTGCTCGGATGGAACAGCGGGTATTTTCAGTTTTCGTTCCACCAAACAAGTAAAGGAACAAGTGTTCGTGGGGGCGGAAAAGGATTATATGGCGCTCTGTAGGCGACACTACCTTTTGGCGACCCAGGAAAAATTGGACTAACGCGTCACATAGTTTGGTATAACACACATGCTGCTCATGACGAAAGACTATAACACTTTCCGCGTGGGAGATGAAGAGTTCGTAGGGGCTAGACTTGCGGGAGGGGCGCTTCCTGGCGACATGGTTACCTTCAACAGTAAATACGATATTCGCTTAGTTTCACGCGCGAATCACTCACATATTGTGGGAACGCTGGAACTTGCGGCCAAGGTGCGCTTCGGAATCTCATCACGCGGCGCACATATTTATTTATTCACCCCCTTCTCGGAGGCATATCCCCCCTTCTATGTGAGTTCTTCTCAAAAGGATATTTCACGAAACATGCTGGCAGTCATCGAGCTTCTCGATTGGAAAGACACAACTTGCCCGCGAGGAAATCTTGTGCAGATGATTGGACCCGCGGGGGACCTCGCCTCCGAAGAGCGCGCACTAGCGCTACACGCAAGCCCCGTGCATTGGAATATGGCGGCGCGTAAAATGTTGGAGGTGTTGGTGGAACCTGCATGCATTCCCAGTAGTCTTTGGCGTGCGAGGACATTCCACGTCGATCCCCCTGGCTGCAAAGATATTGATGATGCCATTACTATAACTTCTCTCGACGCAGAGAAGACACGCGTCCAAATCCATATTGCGGATGTGGCTTCGTGGCTATTTGCAAACCCCTTTCTCGGCGAGCGTGCATCCAAAATCAGCCAGACTCTCTATAGAGATGGCGATGTCGTCAGGCCCATGTTCCCCGCCGAGTTGTCAGAAGATAAATTCTCCCTCATTCCTGGCACCGAGCGGCGTGTTCTTACTCTGTCATTCATCTGGCTGATAGAATCACGCGAAGCCACGGAGTTTAGCTGGTCACATGAGACAGTTCAGATTTCCCAGGGATTTACATATGATACTGTGATCAGCTCCGTGTTCGCGAAAGATCTGGAGCACATTTGCAGTGGGCTCGCACAGAAGCACTTGACAGATTCCCATGAGTGGATTGAGCAGCTCATGCTCCTATATAATCGTGAGGCGGCCAAGCTACTTCGTTCCGCAGGCCGCGGAGTGCTACGCCGCCACAAGGGGCGCGATGAAGAGCGATTCAACCAGTATTCGGCCCTCGGCCTCCCCGCAGAGCGCCTCGCAATGGCCGCAGGCGAATACTGCGCCGCATCCGCCGAAGATACGCGCCATTGGGGGCTCGGACAAGACGTCTATTGCCATGCGAGCTCCCCCATTCGTCGCTGGGCAGACTGCGTAAATCAGATGACACTCCTCCAAATCATTTCTGGGACGACTCCAAACGTGGAGGCCGATGTCGCGCACATGAATGCACGCTCCAAGGCATTTAAAGCATATGAGCGCGACATGGTATTTCTGCGTGCCGTGCTTGGCTCTGAAAAGAAGGAAGTGCTCGGGGTCGTCACGGAGCCAGGGCGTGTCTGGGTGGCGGAATGGACTCGTATTGTAAAAATGGATACGGCGGGAGTGGCCAGCGGCGCGCCAGTGCGTGTCAAGTTCTTCTGCGATACTACAAAGAGGAACTGGAAACGGCGCATGGTGCTAGCCCTCGCCTGAAAATTGGATTGCGACCTGGTGCCACTCATTTTTATCACGAATCTATGGAAGAACAAGAACATACCTGCTTCAACGAGGAGTATTTGCGATTCGCAGAAGATATGGAGACTCCCTGCGGGCGTGCCGTTGTAGGGGTATTATGCTTCTTCGCAGTAGTATTCATAGCAGCAGGGCTCTCTGGAATACTCATGGATATTCACCCAACCGGCATATTCACTACGCTGTTTGGGGTCGGGCTTGTGATGTTTCTTATCATGCTTCTCGCCGGCTCAATCTTCCTTATAGGCTACTGCACTCTTCCTAAACCGAAGCCGAGAAAACGCCGCATTGTCACGGGCGACCCTATGGTGTAATGAGAGGCTGCTGCTTTGCATCTTCGATCGTCCTTGTATGCTCCATTTCACCGCAGATATCAGGGAGTTTAAACCCAGAAATATCTTTGAATTTCGTGTAACAGGCCTCACGTATATCTTTCGGAATAATCGCATTACCATCCGCAGCAGCTTTTCCTATATCGTCCTTGATATAACGTATAAATGTCTTACAATCTCTGCGCCCTGCGTAGGGCAGATTAATCACTTCCTCTATCTTCCCTTTGATGGAACACCAATCACTCGCCAGTTTTTTATGAAGATGGCTGGAAGTCTGATATCCCAGTTTATCCTGTAGGATATTCAGCGTTGATACTGCAATACTAATACTTCCAAATAGCCACGCAAGCTGAAATCCAGCCACAGAATATCCTCCCGCAATCACATTTGATAAGCCTGAAATGGCAGTAAGAGTGTTGATCGCAATCATAAAGCTTTTTGAACGCGCATCAAAAATAGCGAATGCTTCTGTATGCATCCATTCAAAACATTTCGCCTTGTCACACCAGGTCGCCAGAAGATAATCTATTTCTGGCGACCAACTGAAGGTTGTCGGTCCTTCCGCTGTTTCTTGTGGACCAGTCGTTTCTGACATTCTCTCTATTTGTCAGATTTTGCGCGTGATCTCTTTTTTGTTTTATTAGCCCTCCGTATTCCATCTCAATATTCTCTTCCATACGAAATAAAAAGTTCCTCCCCCGCTTTTATATTTCGCTTCGCAAATACACGGCCATCTTGATGAAAATATACATTCGCCTTTTTATTTGTCCCTTTCGGCGCATTTATACGGGATGTCCAGTTATAGTGTTTAGAAGCGTCAATGTTTATCTCATTGTTCGCGTCGGTCGGGTCAGTTATACGAAGAACATATACACTGTAACCCTGTGGGCCATATTTAGTTTCAAATTCACCGGGCGTAAGCGCCTCTCCACGATAATATCCCAGGTCTTTTCCCGAACTAATAGGCTGCTTTGCAAACATGCCCATACCTGCGCCAGGTATTCCAGATTTGCGTATTTCCACCATATTCTGCCCCACATCGTTTTCATCCTCTGTAGGAGGGAACGTCGGGTAGAATTTCAGCATCTTTTTATACCCTTAGAAATAAAAGTTATGTGCAATGCAATGCACGTAACTTTTATTTCTAAGGGGGATTTGTAGCGCTCTATAGCTCTCCAGTAGAAGCTTGAAAGGCGCAACTATAGCGAATCTCCCGCTGCCGCCTTGATTTCCCTGTAATATTTCTATATTAGAGATAGGAATGGCTTGGCGCAAATCCAAAGCTCCTGGCTGTATCAAGGTGACTCTAAAGAAATATGCGGATCGTCCAGGACCACCCTATCATGCGGCTGACTGCGCGGAACAGACGAAAAAGGGGAATGATGGCGCGGATTATGTTAGCAAGGAGGGCTCCAATGGCGTCTACAGGTGGGTCAAGGCGGGGGCTACGCGCAAGGCCAAGGGCGTCAAGAGATACGAGATTCACGACAATGGGTCAAAGCCGTTCGTGGTAGATGATGACGGCAAAAAAATAGTGGTTTTCCGGCAAATATTTAATATTGACACAAATACGTATAGTCTGGGAAAGAAGGTGTTTGAATCGCCCTACAAGAAGCTATTTGTCGGCAAGGATCCGCTAAAGATTGGCTGGGGCGGCTCTGAAACTGGAAATACGGTTCTGGCCCAGATTAGTGCAAAGAAGTTCGTCTTTATTGGAGATGGAGCGTATTCTTTTGAGCTTGTGGATGGAGATGAGCCTGTTCTCTATAGTTCCCCTGTTGGAAATTCAGATGTTCCCTATCCATATCTCATTGGAAAGAAGTATACGTACTTACTTTTGAGTCAGAAGACAAAGGATGGTCCTGGAAAGTGGAAGGATCAACTTCCTGCCTATATACCGAATGAGAAACTTGATCTGAAGCTAGATGTCTATCCCCAGTTTTGGGCATTTGAAATGGCTATGCGGGGCAAAAAGAAAATAAAGCTGGAGATCCCCGAAGAGCCTATTGCGAACTTTGCGAAAGTCTTAAAGCGCAAGATGATTGCCAAGCGAGAGTTTTAGAGGCGCAGATACAGCGAATCGCCTGCCGCCAAGTCGCGCGCCAACCTGGTCTCCAAACCCCGCATTTTCTCTAGCATCTCTGTATCCTTGGACAGAGTTGCTAGCGACCGCCATTCTTCCAGAATATTAGCCGCCTTACTGAGGAGCCGCATGAGATTCCCCTCATAAATCTCGTAATCAGCGCAGATCTCTTGGACTGTTGCATCTTGTAGCCACCGCCATACGGGTTCCACCCACGTTGTATTGAGATCCCAATAGGAATCACGCGGGGCTCGCGGGGCAGCCACAGTATCCTCCACGCGCTGATTCTCCTGCGCAGCCCTATGAATGCTCCAAAGGGCGGCGATGACGGGTCGCGGCACGTCCAGGCCATCAACAGCGGGCATATCCTTAGCCGATTCTCCCGAAAAGGCCATAAGCGTGGCCAAAATCTCCTCCGCACCCAAATCCTTGAAAAGCCCCTGTTGATAGGCCTGGGCCATTAGAATCGGATGGCCTTCATTCACTTCCGTGGCCATCGTCCCCAGCGGAGTCAGCTCGAGCGCATCCTTCTGCAGAGGCGTCTTCAAGAATCCCATGGCGCCGAGAGCATCTAGGCTCGGCCACACACCACGAGAAGGATCGCCCGCAGCCTCAAGCTCTTTCTTCAGCTGCGCCACGTTCCGCTTAGGAACTTCGGCCACAGCTCCTTCGTAATAAGCATCCAGCGCGGACCCATGTGCGTATTATCCCACGCCGACCACGCCTTTTGAGCCTCCTTTCTCGCAGCATTCATACTCTGCTTCAACCTGCTGGATAACTCGTCACGCTGCTGCATAGCAGCCACTTCCGCCTCGCTAATCTGAATCGCGGCGAATGCAGCCTCTTCAGCCTTCAGCTCAAGCTCAATGCCATGAACAATCATCTCATGCCGCTTATACCAATAAGACTGACGCATCAACTTCAACCAGTCCAGGTTTCCTGACTGGAGCGTTTTCAGAAGAAAGTCATAATGGAATGTCATGCGCGACTGGAACGTCGAGCGCGCCCCCGAGAACATCCGCTGCACATCGGCCAAATCCTCTGGCTCCCTATCCGGTAAATACAGCACCAGGCCCTTGTCATCCTTGCCGCGCCGCCCCGCCCGCCCAGCCATCTGAATGTATTCATCCGTATTGAGCATCCGCATTCCACCCGTAACATCGTCATATTTCCTATAACCTGTGAAGACCACTGTCTTTGTAGGCATATTGATGCCCACTGCAAAGGTCTCCGTTGCAAAGAGAAGCTTCACGAAGCCCTTGCCAAAGAGAATCTCCACGATTTCCTTGAGGACCGGTAACAGGCCGCTGTGATGAAAGGCAATACCGCGTTCCAGAAGCGCACGCAGAGTATGATACTGCGGCATGCGCTGTAGAGTTTCCCCGTAGCGATGCAAGTGGAAATCCAAGATATGCTTCACCGAGGCCGTGTCCGACGAGTTCAGAAGAGTGTGCTCGCAGTTATCCGCATAGCGCTCGCAATCCTTCCGTGAGAAGACAAAGAATAGCGCCGGCAAGAGTTTCTGCTCGTCCAGCCCCCCGATAAGCGCATTCATCTGATGCTTGAATGATTTCTGTCCGCCCGCCCTTGCAACCGGACCGCCTTCGTAACCGCCACGCCGCCGATCAGCCACTTGCGCCTTATGATCATCTTTCGCCTTGGCCTGGCCTCGCAACCACCCCAGCCAACCCTTATACGCCCCCGCGTCAAATCGCTCCTTCGCGTCCATAACCGTTACGAGCCTGTCACCCTCATAGACACCGTGCTGAAGGGGAACAACACGATACTGCGTGGAAATGAGGTGAATCGGCTTCTGCTTCAATTCGCCCAGCCATGCCGCAAAGATCTCAGGCGAGTCAATCGTCGCCGACAGCAGCACGAGATTCACCTCGCGTGGCAAGAGAATCATGGTCTCCTCCCAGACCGCCCCGCGGTCCCTGTCATTGATATAATGGCACTCATCAAAGACTACCGCGTCCAGGCGATCCAAACTCAGCGCAGCCGTAATACCCAGCTCGCGCGTCGCGGCCGAGTCATATTTGAACAGCAAATTCCGCAGAATCTCCGTGGTCATAATAACCACATCCGCATCGGGGCGAAATTTCAGATCCCCCGTCATAATACCCACGCTCGGGAACATTCTTTTGAGATCATCAAACTTCTGGTTGGACAAGGACTTAATAGGCGTTGTGTAGAAGACACGACCACCTTTTGCGAGGCTGTGAGCGATCTGGGCCTCGCCTACAAGCGTCTTGCCGGAGCCGGTTTTCGCAGTGACAAGAACATTCTCGTCGCGGCTAATAGCTGCAACCGCGTGTTGCTGGAATGGGTCGAGGGGGAACTTGAATTCCATCGCAAACGTCTGGGGCATCGTGCCACAAGGTTCAGATGGATTAACTACGCGCAGATATCCCGACATGTTTGTGTGATTACATATTTGCCGGCATGTTGTTGAAATTTTCCGACCCGGGAAATCCCTCCTCGACGACAGGGGGGAGAAAGTTCGTGGCCTTGCGCGACTTTCTGGGCCCACGAGACTTCTTCTTCTTCGTGGTGGCCCCCATGTTATTTGCCTCTGCGACTGCAGAGTTGGCCACCGCATTCTGCTTCTCCACCGTCTTTGCCGCCGCGAATGTTTTCACGGTGCTTACTATCTTATCTATGAGTCCCCGCGCGGAATCAGCCATCGCCTCCACTGCCTCCGACATCAGCTTATTAGAGGCGTTATTCACTTTCTGTGTCGTGTTGCTGGGCCCCGTGTTATTGCTTACATAGGGAACATAGTTCGCCACCTTTTTACTC